>Ga0209102_1001894_pt1 | contig 10228 bp, 9 predicted proteins | sample ConPoolayeHmetaG_FD_185483 | JGI IMG/M metagenome (GOLD analysis project Ga0209102, IMG submission 185483) | Hot spring microbial mat communities from California, USA to study Microbial Dark Matter (Phase II) - Cone Pool mat layer H metaG... ... | reverse complement strand
CGGTGGGACCTCCATTGATATGGGAGACAATATCTGGGTCAGCCGCCATGACATCCGCCGCCGGAACCGTGGTGCTTCCTGGAATAGAGGTTCCCCCTGTATGCATCATCACAACCATTCCATATTTCTTTGCCCATTTGACCATGGGGGCAGCCTCTCGAGGGGTCTTCACCCCTCCCAATCCTATCTCTCCGACCACTCGAACCCCTTCCTTTGCTAATTCCTCAAAATCCTTCTCTTGAAGTCCTGGTTCGAGGATCAGACCTCCTCCAACGACTTTGACCCCTGCAGGTCTTGCACTGGCAAACGATTTGGCCGCCAGAATGGCTAATGCCTTAGTACCAGCTACATCCTTAGGTCTTCCCGGAAGGTGAACCTCTCCAGCTGAGATTATGGTAGTGACCCCTCCATGAAGAGAGGATTCAATATAGTCAAGCATCCTCTGCCGGGGGGTAAAATCTCCAAACACGGGATGGCAATGAGAATCAATAAGCCCTGGAGTCACAGTCATACCCTGAATGTCCAAGACTTGTTCCACCCCTTTTCTATCTATCTCCTTTTCTTCTCCAATGGCTCGAATCAAACCTCCCTCGATCAGAAGGGCATTGGCTTTCAAAATAGGATTTGAAATATCTCCAGAGACCAGAGTTCCGATATTTTTAATCAATAGGGTTGCCATTTTAATCCTCCTTCTTAGCTTTTTGAACGGCTTCCAAGACCCTCTCCAGATTGGCTGGGAGATGGTAAATCCTCTCTCCAATGGCATCAGCGATGGCATTCAGAATGGCTGGGGCCGAAGGAATGAGGGCGGGTTCTCCCACTCCTTTGGCTCCAAAAGGACCACTGGGCTCCTGATCTTCCACCAAAATAGGAATCACTTCAGGAATATCTTTGGAGGTGGGGATAAGATAATTAACAAAAGAGATAGTCCTTCCGGGGTCATACTCTTCCATTAAAGCAAACCCAACCCCCATCGCCACTCCTCCGATAATTTGGCCGATTACATTGTTTGGATGAATCGCTCTTCCCACATCGTGGCATGCTATCACTCGAAGGACCTTCACCTTTCCTGTCTCGATATCGACCTCCACTTCAGCCAGGTGGGTTGCAAAAGCATAGGTCGCATAAGGGCTCCCCTGTCCTGTTTCTGGATCCAGCCTTGTCGTTTCTGGATCGAAATAGCCTTCTCCTCTGATGCTCTTTCCAGTCCTCCTCGCGACTTCTTGAATGGGTAAAACTATGCACAGTTTTTGCCGATGCTTCACTAATCCATCTTCTACAAAAAGGTCATTCTCCTCTTCATTGAGAAGGGAGCTTGCCTCCTGAAGAACCTTTTTCTTAAGGTTCTCTATCGCATTGAGAATGGCATTGCCTGTAATATAAGTCTGACGACTCGCAGAGGTTGCGCCTGTATCGGTAGTGAGGAAAGTATCGGCCCTGATGAGTTGAATCTCCTTTAATTCAATCCCTAAGGCTTCAGAGGCGATCTGAAGAAGAACGGTGTCAGAACCCTGTCCAATATCGGCCACCCCGATATAAAGTTTGATTTCTCCTTTTGGAGAAAATTCTATCTGTGCCGTGGATGGATTTGCAATCCCAGTATTTCCTATCCCATACCACATTGAACCAATCCCGATGCCCCTTCGAATAAAGGGTCTTTTTGAATCTGAGGGGTAAGGAGAAACTCTCCTTCTCCACTCTTCGATCCTCTCTAATGTCTTTCGAATTCCCACACTTGCCCTGAGGACCTGACCCGTCGCTGTCTCACTCCCAATTTGAAGGGCATTGATTTTTCTTATTTCTAAGGGATCCATCTTTAAGGTTTGAGCCAAAAGATCCATCTGGGACTCATGGGCAAAAGCGATCTGGGGGACTCCGAACCCTCTCATCGCCCCCGACCATGGGTTATTGGTGTAAGCCATTCGGCTTCTCACCTTTACATGGGGGACTTGATAGGGACCAGTCGCATGAACCGCTGCCCTGATGGCAACCGTTGTCCCATAGGAGGCATAAGCCCCCGTATCTCCTAAAATATCCACCTCCACTGCAGTAAGCCTTCCATCCTTTCTTGCTCCACTCCGATAATGAATCTTCAAGGGATGTCGTTTAGAGATCACCTGAAAGACTTCTTCTCGAGTATAGACCATTTTTACAGGTCTTTTTAGGTGAAAAGCGGCCAGGGCTAAAAAACATTGAATCGTGATATCGAGCCTTCCTCCAAAGGCACCTCCTGTGGTGGGCTGAATGATCCTTACCCTCTCGATGGGCAAGTTCAGAAAGGAGGCCACTTCCCTCTGATCGTAATGCACATTCTGGGTAGGACAGATGATAACCAGTCTCTCCTCTTCATCCCAATACGCCACTCCTCCATCGGGCTCTATATAGGCATGATCAACCCAGGTCGTGGTATAAGTCTTTTCTATGATCACCTCTGCCTCTTTGAATCCAACCTGGATATCCCCTTTGACGAGATTAAACTCGACAAGCAAATTTCCTTTTTCATGGATAGGAGGAACAAAGGGTTGAAGCGCTTCCTCGGGAGTCTTTATAGAAGGGAGTTCCTCATAGGTCACCTTTATTTTTTGAGAGGCCTCTTCTGTCGCTTCAACTGTTTCTCCCGCAACAAGGGCGATGGGATCTCCCACATACCTTACGCGATCTAAAGCAAGAACAGGCTGGTCCTTCTGGATGATTCCAATCCGATTCCTTCCAGGGATGTCCTTTGCTGTAAAGATTCTTTCGACCCCTTTAACCTGGAGGGCTTCTTCTAATTCGACTTTTACTATCTTAGCATGGGGTTTATGACTTCGAACGACTCTGAGATAAAGGGGACTGGGGATAGAGTAATCCCCTCCGTATCGTGAAGCTCCTAATACCTTCTCCAAGGCATCTAACTTTAAGACATTGACCCCGATCTTCTTCATGGCCTATTCTCAAAGGCCTGTTGAATCGCTCTCATCATCAGGGCCTTTACTACAGGGGATTTATAAGAAGTAGAGGGGCGAACTCCACTTCGTAAAACCATCTCCGAAGAAACCTTTTCAGAGGCAACTCTTAACCGTTCAAGATCAAAGGGCTGATCCTCTAAGAGAGATTCCGCTTCCTTCATTCTTTGAGGAGTAGGAGTAATCGCTCCTACCGAGATCCTCACCTCTTTCATCCTATTTCCCTCTCTTTGAAGCAAGACAGCGATGCTCATTCTGGCTATAGCCATCCCATCTCGCCTGGCCAATCGGATAAAAGAGTCTTTCATATGGGGAGGGAGTTTCTTAAACGAGATGGAAACTAAAATCTCATGGGGAAGGAGGGTGCTCCGATAAGGCCCTTGGATAAGGGAGTCAATGGGAACCTCTTTTTCTCCTTCTTTGGATACGACTTTTCCCATCGCCTCCAATACCATCAAAGGAGGAAGTGTATCTGCCGCAGGGGAGGCATTAATCACATTCCCTCCAATCGTTCCGGTATTTCTGATTTGAGGGGATCCAATTTGAGAAGCCGCCTCGGAAAGGATTCTTCCATAGGTACGAATGATCGGTGAGTCAGAAATTTCAGAATGGGTGACTGCCCCTCCAATAGAAATGATCCCATTCCTCTCCTCAATTTTCCTAAGCTCGGAAAGATGGGTAATATCGATAAGGACTTCAGGCCTAAGGAGTCCATTTCGAAGAGCAATGATCAGATCCGTTCCTCCTGCGATCACCTTTGCCTTCTCTCTGTAATCCCACAAAAGATTGCAGGCCTCCCGAAGGTTTTTTGGAATTTTATACTGAAATGGAGGGATCATCTATTTTCCGAGTGCCTCAATGGCTTCTATGATCTGCTGGTATCCTGTACAGCGACAAAGATTTCCCGAAATCGCCTCTTTGATCTCTTCTCGAGTTGGCTTCGGGTTTTTATCCAATAACGCTTTCGCAGACATTAACATTCCTGGGGTACAGAACCCACATTGAACAGCCCCATGTTCAATAAAAGACCTCTGTAAAGGATGAAGAGATTCCCTGCTTCCGAGTCCTTCCACTGTCTCAACCCGCCTTCCCTCCACTTTGGGAACTAAAATGAGACAGGAGTTGACGGGTAATCCATCCAGCAAGACCGTACAGGCTCCGCATTCGCCAATCCCACAGCCCTCTTTGGTCCCTGTCAATCCAAGCTTTTCTCTAAGGAGGCGGAGAAGGGTCCAATGAGAAGGAACCTCTACCTCCATCTCTTTCCCATTAAGAACGAATCGAATCATCTAAACCCACCTTACCACAACGGTCTTTTCATCCATAAACATTCTCATGGAGGCCATTCGAGACTTGGCTGTTCCCACAAAAGATTCTCTTCTTGATCCAAGGGGAAAGAAGGCATAGGGTTGTGCCACACCCACATTGACCCCTACATTGCCCACATTGACTTCTCGAATGAATTTTCTCGCATTCCTTCCATCTCTGGTCATGATACAGGCCGTATGGCCGAGATTCGTTTTTGTGTTAATCCATTCAATCGCCTGATCAAGGCTTTCTCCCCTTATTAAGGCGGCCACAGGACCAAAGGCCTCCTCTTTGGCCATGGACATATCTACATTGACTTCTTCAAGGATGGTGGGGCCCAAAAAATAACCCTTCGGATACTCTTTGACCTTTACCCCCCTCCCATCAAGGACAAGTTTGGCTCCCTCTTTTATAGATTTCTCGATCCACTCTATCACCTTCTCTTTTCCTACCTTTGTCGTCATAGGCCCCAATTCTGTCTCCGTATCCAGTCCGTATCCCAATTTCATCCTTGAAGCCGCCTCCTTGAAACGTCTTTTCACTTCATCATAAATTGGGCCAATGATGACTACATTGTCGACCCCCAGGCATCGTTGCCCTGACATCCCAAAGCAGGCTCGTAGGAGCCATTGAATCCCTTGATCAAGATCCGCATCCGACATGATGACCACGTGGTTTTTCCCATTCCCATTGATAGAAGAAGTCTTTTTGAGTCTTCCACAAATCTCGAAAAGTTCGTGACCCGCTCGATTGGATCCAATAAAACCTACCCCCTTGACCTCGGGTTGTGAAAGAATATCCTTATTAATCGTCCTTCCTCCATGAATCAGGTTAAGGACTCCGGGAGGGAAACCTGCTTCCTGGGCAACCTTAGTAATCGCTTCAGAGGCCACTGGACATTGCCTGCTCGGACTGATGACCATGGTGCAACCCGCAGCTAATCCGTAGGGGACAAAAGAGGACCAGGCATGCATGGGAATATTTCCAGGTGTAATGATTAGGAACACGCCCAGGGGTTCCCAAATGAGATATTGATCGATTCCATCTGCCACCTGATCCATGTGTTCGTTTCTTTGAGCCAACCCATAAAGAGCAGAACAGGCGGATTCAATATTCTCAATCACCCTCCGAACAGAACCTCTTGCTTCTTCGATCGTTCTTCCATGATCCTGAACAAGAATTCGGGAAAGCTCCTCAAAATGTTCTTCAAACTTTGCCCTCATATCAAATAGAAGGCGGGCTCGGTCCCTGAGGGGAACCTCCCTCCATTCCTTGAAGGCCCTGTGAGCTGCTTCTACAGCGGCTCTTGCCTCTTCCTTCGTCGCTTCTGGAAATTCTGAAATGACTTCATCGGTAGCGGGATTGGTATTGGCATGGATGAGAGTTGATTTCGATTCCAGCCATTCTCCGTTGATCAAAAATCTTTGCTTGCCATAATGTTTTTTTACTTCGGGCAGTAGGGCCATCTCTCCTCCTTCTCTTGGTATAGATTTACCTTCCCATCATGCTGGGCAAAAAAAGGGCTATTTTGGGAAAAATCGTTATTAAAATTACTACTGCAATCATTGAAAAAAGAAAGGGCATCGCTCCCCGGAAGATCGTTTCCATGGGAACATCTTTTACGACTCCAGCAAGGGTATAGACATTCAATCCTACTGGGGGGGTGATCAATCCTGCCTCCATCATAATGACACAGATCACTCCGAACCAGATGGGATCAAAGCCAAGCGTCTTTATCACTGGGAAAATGACAGGCATGGTGAGAACCATCATGGAAATAGCATCTAAGAAGCAACCCATGAAGAGGTAGATCAGAACAATGATGGAAAGGATGAAATATCGAGAGACCTCGAGACTCGCCATCCAGTTTGAGACAGCCATCGGAATGGTTGAGAGGGCAAGGAAGTAACTAAAAACATTGGCTCCGGCTACCAAAAAGAGGACAAGGACAGAAATTCTTGTGGCCTCCAATAAGGAAGTAGTAAGAGTTTTTAGAGTCAATTTTCCCTTTAAAAGAATGATGACAAAGAGGGCAGTTGCCCCGATTGCTCCTGCTTCGGTAGGATTGATAAAGCCGAGATATATTCCTCCCATAACAATGAGAAAAACCATAAGGGTCTCCCATATTCCGGAAAGGGCAAGAATCTTTTCCTTCAAACCGATCTCCCCTGGAGTGGCTGGAGCTAAATGAGGGTTAAGTTTGACTTGGAATACAATGATGAGAATAAAGGCCAAAGAGAGAAGGATTCCTGGAAAGACGCCCGAGATTAAAAGCTTTCCGATGGACTGTTCGGTCAGCATCCCATAAACCACAAACCCTAAAGAGGGGGGAATGAGAAAGCTAAGGGTTCCTCCTGCAGCGACGACTCCGACTGCCAATTTGGGAGCGTAGCGAAATCGTCTCATCTCTGGAATGGCGATCGTTCCCATGGCTGCAGAGGCGGCTACAGAAGAGCCACTGAGGGCTGCAAAGAAGGCACAGGCGGCAATGGTTGCAATCCCTAATCCGCCAGGCCATTTTCGAAACCATTTATCAAAGGATTCATAGAGTTCACGGGTAATCCCTGCACCCCCTGCAAATCCACCCATCAGGATGAAGAGAGGGATAATGGTATAGGGATAATGGGAAGCTGTCTCGTAAAGGGTCTTGGCCACCACGGGCATGGCGGCATGGATGGAGGTTAAATAACTGATGCCTAAAAATCCCACGAACATCATGACAAAGGCAATGGGCATCCCAAGAAAGAGCAAGAAGACCAGCACCCCACTGCCAATGATTCCAATCGTAATAGGACTCACCCTTCACCTCTTTTTAACTTTATAATAAAATCAATAAGATCTATCATCAGTTCGAGCCAGAGCAGAAAGCCCCCAATGGCTACAAGGAGTCGAAAAGGAGATTGAGGGATTCTCAACATGTCCGAAACTGTCCGTTCTCTAATTCCTTCGACCCATCCCTGCCAGACCAGAATGGTGATAATAAAGAGACTGAGTAAGGTCGTAATAATCCTGCAAAGGATTCGAATTTGGGGAGATAATCGACTAATAAGAAAATCCACTCCTACATGTCCTTTCACCTGCTGGGTATAAGCAGCCCCTAAAAGAATAAACACCGCTAACATATATTCTGATAATTCGAAGGTTCCAGGAATGGTTTTGGAAAGAAATTTTCTCCCTAAAACATCCCCTGTAGTTAACAACATCAATGGGAGGAGAAGAAACATCCCGGCCATACACACATATAAATTAAATCGCTGGATCAGTTTCCTCATCTTGGTAGCCAATTCACTTTAGGGTGAGTAAAATTTCACAATTAAACCCAAATTGAAGGGGCGATTCAAATCGCCCCTCCTTCGAAGATAAATTTTTATGCCCACTCTTTAGGGAAGGCAACCACTTTAACCCCTCTTTTCTCGCACTCTTGTTTGAATATTTTGACGGTCTCTTTTGCAGGAAGCCCTTTACTTTCCAAACTGGCTACCCATTTCCTTGTCTCCTCTCTGAATCCTTCATACCATCTTTCTGCTTCCTCTTCTGGAAGAGTATAAAGATTGACCCCTTTATCCGCAATTTCTTTCATCATTACTTTATAGACTTCTCGAGTCAGCCCTCCTGTAGTTCTAAAAGGATTTCTGCTTACCGCCTCAATAATCTTTTTCTGATCCTCTGGAATCTTTTTCCAGCTTTCAAGATTCATCACCACTCCTTCAGTCACGCATCCAAATGTGGCAATAACACCATGTTTCACCACTTCTTGAAGTTTAAAAGCAAGTAAGATTGGAGGACATGTGACAAGACCATCTATAGTTCCTGTCTCCATAGCCAAATAAACATCACCAAGAGGCATGAAGACCGGCTCAGCCCCGAGTGACTTTATATAATTGGTCTGATGTCCTCCAGGTGTTCTAATCTTCAATCCTTTTGTGTCCTTTAAAGAACGAATCGGTTTTTTTGTCCATAGAAAGGATTGGATGCAACCATTTAATTCAATCACCTTGACATCCTTAAACTCTCGATGAAGAATCCGTTCGTACATTGCGTTTCCAATATCCACTCCAAGATCCTTCCCGTCCACCCAAACAGCCAGCGAAAGAACATCTGAGAGAGGGAAACGACCTGGTGTCCAAGTAGCAGTGAAGTATCCCATGTCTGAAAGTCCTTTGGCCACAATATCAAAGTGTTCAGGCCCTTTTCCTAAGGCTGCACCTGCATACATGGTGTATGAAATTTTTCCACCACTTTTCTTCTTCATCTCCTCAAGCATGGGCTCCCACACGGTCTTCACCTCCCTGCTCATGGGAGGATGCCAGGTGCTGAATCGAATGTTTGTGGTTTGAGCAAAAGATAATTCATAAATACCAGCCCCCAATCCTAAAGCCATACCCCCAATAATCGAACCCTTTAAAAAACTCCTTCTTGTTAGTCCCTCACACATTTTTTATTCCCCCTTTCTTCGTCTCCCTAATTGGAGAGAATATAGAATGCCTAATAAGAACGGACTTCTCCTTAAAAATACTCAATTTAAAAAAATTTTTCAACAATATTTTATCGATACACGTAATTCCTCACTCAGAGGTGGAGGATAAGCCCGAGAGGGGTATTGGAGAAACCCATTCCGCCATAGGCGGATCCGACTCAGTCGGAAGTGCGGCTACCTTAAATGGTCCATAGAAATCTTAACTTTCGTTTGTTTTAATCAGAAACCTATCTCTACGATGGATTGATTCGTATTAATTAAATATATAAATTGATCCGCATTCTATGGGTTTCGGAAATACTCCTGTCGGGCTTAAATTTATTTCCACCCTTCAGTGAGGGATTACCGATACACGTAATTCCTCACTGAAGGATGTGGATATCTAGGTGATGGATTACCGATACACTATTGGTCAATGATTTTCCGTGAATCGGCTTTAGAATCGGATTTTTGACCTCTATATATCATCTGGTCAGGGTGAGTAACTTTATCCCCTTAATCTCTTTGAATGTCGCCCCTTCACTGATAGATCGAATCACTTGGTCTGTGTCGATTACTTTTGAGCCACAGATAGCATTTATCCCATGGTCAAACAGAACAGGAGAGAGGGGGGAAGTGGGGCCAATCAAAACAACGAAAGCCTTTCTACAGAGGGCAAGAAGACCCTCCAATGTATGATTGATAAAGGCGGTCCCTGTAATTCCCACTACCTCACACTGAGGCAATATTCGGTCTGCCTCACTTGCAGGTAAGTCCCCTGCCCGCACCCTTTGTTCAAGAACCCATAAGTTTTTTATTCTTTCCCTCAATTTCATAATCCATGGAAAGTGGCCCACAATCGCCACCCTCTTTCCCTCACCCTTTTCGAGAATAATCTCAAAAGCATTTTTCTCCACACATGATGATTCCTCAATATCGATCAATGAATTGATCGTCGCCATCCCGATGGAAGCCTCCAATAAACTGTCTGATTTAGCATATTCGGCTAACTCTAATGCTGTCTTTTGAGTAAGGCGCCCAACCTCCCTCACACCTCGATCATGGGGAATCCCTTCATCCCTGAAAGTTGATGAAAGACCACAGTGTTTACTCACTACGGCAGTCCAAAAGACACAGGTATGGACGGCCTTAACTGGAACCTCATTTCCCTTAAGGCTCATCAGGAGGTCATCAAGTATTTTCATTCCATCACCTCAATAATAATCTCACAGCACTCATCCCCACCTTCTTTAATCCTTCTTTCCCATAAGACTCACTTATGGCTCTGATGGAGGTTCCTAATAACATCGAAAGAGCAGCCCGGGATCGTTTCCATTTCTCCTCTACGGATAATTCCATCGATTATCCTCCTTTCTCTCTATAGATTGGTTCGGATCTTCTAATTAAAAAATTTTCCTCAATCTTCGATGAGTTGAATCGGATCCCCGATTTTTACCTCCCCGCTTTCTATAACCTTACAAAAAATACCCTCCTTAGGTAAGATAGAATATCCCTGATA
>Ga0209102_1001892_pt1 | contig 10234 bp, 5 predicted proteins | sample ConPoolayeHmetaG_FD_185483 | JGI IMG/M metagenome (GOLD analysis project Ga0209102, IMG submission 185483) | Hot spring microbial mat communities from California, USA to study Microbial Dark Matter (Phase II) - Cone Pool mat layer H metaG... ... | reverse complement strand
ATGGCTTCTCTGGCTTTGCCTATAATCTCAAAGACTTGCGGCGTAATCATCACGTATTTAGGTTTGAACCTTTCCTTCACAAGCGGATGCCCAGTCTGGATTGCATAGACTAGTGTGAGGTGATCACGGATCTTCTTGGCTCCCTTCTCGATGTCGATTGCGCCTAAAGCAAGCTTCATCTGGCTCTTTGTTATCTCAATAAACCTCTCCTTCGTCAATCTATGCAGCCGGCAGAGCATCCTATCCTCAATCGCGTTGAAGTTTGGGTCTTGAACAGTCACCATATAGCCTTTATCATGAACCGAGACGTTATAATTGACGGAGAAGAAAGACGTAAACCTATAAGGACCCACAACCTCACTATGGGTCTCATACTTTATTTCGCCTTGCTCCATCGCTATCTTAAGCGGTTCAACCATCCCTTTATACCTGAAGAAGTCGTTGAACTCTGGAACTATGAAGTTGAAGACCTTCCCCGTGTAAGCCTGACCGATCCTCATAAAACGGGCAGGTGTCATTCCACCGCAGTAGCGGTTTCTTCCAGGTATGCCATGCGCACCGATCTTTGCATCCGATTTTCCAAGTATCATATCCCTTGTTGAGAAGCTCTTTCCAGTGCCAGGGTCACCGAAGAGAGCAAGAGACCAGCCTATCCTTTTTCCAGTCTTCCCACGTTCATGCATGATCTCAGTATTTGCCAGACTATACTGCTGCGTTATGCTTAGTAGGCTATCGAAATGGAGAAGAGGACCAAAAAGTTCTTGGAGATAATTTGATAAGTATCCGATGCTAAATCTCTTCCCAAACTTTATGGTTTCTTCTAGTCTATTCTTTAAGAGTTCGTTCAAATACTCGTCCAATTCCTGATCCATCTTCTCAACTCTTTTCTTCTCCTCCTCCACATAGTCAGGCGATTTCACCCTTTCTTGGGGAAGATGGGTCATTTCTGCTATTCCTCTCCTAGTTATCCTTTTCATGCCAAGCTCAATCTCTAGGATGGGCAAGGTTTCGCTAAGTATTTCCCATTCTTGGTATTTGTCCCCCTTGTAAGACGGAATGATAATCTTTAACCTTTCAAGTTCGCCTAGAACCTCTTGAAGATTTACATTCTTAACGTTCTTCTTCAACTCTTCCAAGTTTGCGGTGCCGCCTAGCTTGATCATGGTCTTTAGAACTGAGATGCCTTCGGTGCCGAATTTGGCTGTTACTCTTTGTACACCTTTTTCAATAGCCTTCCAGAAACCTTCTGGCGTAAACTTTCCATCTTCAAGCGTATAGAATCTTCCTCTGAAAACCGACCATTCACGCGGCTTCCAGTCTTTGAATAGACGTTTCAATTCTTCTTCATCTATCTTAGACGCTATCTCAAAGGCTGCCTCATTTTCATCCTTGACTACCCAACCGCTTGAAAACTGGTCGAAATATTGAATCTTTAAGGCTTTGCCCATCTCATATAAATCTGTTCTTGGATAGGCTCTTCGGAGAAGGATTGCCCTCTCAAAGACCCTCTCGTTTTGCTTAAATCCGCTCAATGCGTATGCCCCTAAAAGATTTATTATCATTGTTCGGCTGTTACTTATCCATTTAGACTAGTGCGAACTGTGCTTTAAAATTATTGTGGGCAGATGGCTCAAGCATAGATCGTTAAGATATTTTCCTTCTCTTTGGTAGTTAACCAACCTTCATTCTTGAGCTCGTCCAACCCCTTCGCAATTTTGTCCTTAAAGTCAGGAAGCCTAAGGATATTTCTTATCTCACTTATCTTCGACAAATTCTCTCTGAGGGTAGGGTCTGCATTAAGGCTTCTCTTAAAGTTCTCAAAGATTTCCCTGTTCAGATCCTGCGACATTGGGCTGAACAACATTTGGAGCCGAGACTCCATACTGAGGGAAATGGCCTTCTGGACTCTTTTCATAACCCCTTCATAACTGCCAAGAGTGACGGGTGGGTAAACGTCGAATCTCCTCTTACTTCCAGACCTGTACTCAACTAGGTAAAAGGGAATCCCTGCCATCACCGTCTCTTCAACCTTATACGGCAAAGTCATGCCTTCAATTTCTTTCATACCAGCAATTAATCTTTCTATTAGCATCTTTATTTGAGCTTCAATAAAAGCCGAGCCTTCCTCAATCTCTCTCATCTCCTCCATTTTTCTAGAGATCTCAAGGTTCCTCAACTCTTCTAGAACCTCTAAATCTTTCATCTCCTCGGCTATTAAGTCTAAATACTTAGCCTCCGCCTCTGCAATGTTTCTCTCTCCTTCATTTTGGGTATCTTCTTTTAACTTTCGTAGGTTGTGGAGATCCTTTAAAAGTAGCTTTAACCTCTTTTTTTGCGACTTGATCCTTCTGTCTATTTGGGTCGTGCTTCTTTTTGGGTATCTCTTCTTCTGTTTCTTTCGTCTTTTCTCTAAGTCATTTAAACAATCTTCTAAGTTCTTGATCTTATTTGCGACTTTCCTTTCTTCATCTGCAAGCTTCTTTAATCTTCTCTCAACGAGTTTCAGAATCCTTTCCTTTTCTTTTTCTTTCTCTTTCATCAATTTTTTGGCCTTCATATCTGCCAGTCTTTTCTTCTCAGAAGCCCTCGTTTCAAACTCTCTCCATATCTGTTCAATCTCTAAGCTAATCTTCTCTTTGTGACGTTCAACCTCTTCCCCCAAGGTTTCAAGGGCGAATTTAAGCGCATCAACATCTTCCCTAATCCTACTCCATTCACCCATAAGCCTTCCAGCTGTTACTTTGGCTTCCTGCTCAAGAATCTTTGGAGGAACTAGACCTTCATAGTTCTCTTCTATATTCTGAGTTTCAGACTGGCTTAAGAGACTTAAAAGAGGCTGAAGAATAGATTTTTTACACATAACTGCATCCAATACTTCTCTTTTAGATGAGACGAACTCAGCAAAAGTTTGGCTATAACTCTTAAGTTGCACTCTGAAAAGATTCGAAGAGACCGAGCTTCTTTTAATATCTTCGGCAAAAACCTTGATCTCAGGAATCTCCACACGAGTAAATTCGGCTGAACATAAGCCTAGACCGTCAACGATTACGGAACTTTCTTTCCAAGGAACAATCCATAACGGATACTCAAATTTTGCGATTGACCAGATTTCTTCTGTCCTTCCTCGAAGGATTGATGACTTTTTCCTGCTGCGTGCTTCTGAGAGGCAAAGAATCCCCGCCCTCTCCACCTCTAGATTGAAAGGTTTCTTCCATCCCTGCACCAGATTCACGTATGGCAAAACAAGTTTTTTCAGCATCCCCACTCAACCATTAAAGGTTCGACAGTTGTATTAGTACAATCCCTACTTTAAAGGGTTAAGTCCGCCTCTTTACTGGTACAAAAACCCTAAGGCTTTCTCAACTGCTGTGGCATCCAATTTTTCATAGGACTCTGTGCTTCCAACGTCATACCAAAATGCGTCGGTTACATACCCATAGACTTTGCCCTCTTTCTCGATAAGATGTGGAATCACGTTTCCCATTAAGTCGAGTTCTTGCCTGTTTCCCATCAAATGCTCAATGTCTCTCAGCGCCTCTCCCTCAAGCGCCACAATCGCGATGCTCACGGGCTTCTCAAACTCAGGTTTCTCCTTAAAAATTATGATTCTCCCATCCGGATTAAGGTCAGCAACACCCACACGTAGCGTGAAACCCTTAGCCAAAGCAACCGTAGCCTTCGCCTTCTTTTCTCTATGATATTTAATAAAGTTTCCAAGATCCATGTTTGTAAGGATGTCCCCATAATAGATTAGAAGCGTATCATCGACGCCTATCTTCTTCTTCTTATAAGCGTTAAGGAGACAACCAGCTGTTCCTTTCATTTTTTGGGCATCATAGACATATTTGATATTAACATTTAGCCTAGAACCGTCCTCAAAATAGTTTACAATCTGCTCAGCCTTGTACCCTACTAGTAAAGTTATGTCTTTTATGCCATAAAATTTGAGAAGCCTAACGACATACTCCAATAAAGGTTTCTGAGACTTGCCAATAGGGATCATAGTCTTCTGGAAATAATAAGTTATAGGTCTAAGCCTCTTGCCTTCCCCTCCACAGAGGACAACGCCTTTAACTCGCTCCATGGATGATCTCCAACTCTACTAAAGAAGGCTATTTAGCTTACTCTATTCCTTCCTTCTCTTTAGTCTCTGTCTCCGCCTTTTCAAGGTCTTTAGCCTTTTCCTCCACGACTTTCTCTTCTTCCTTGGTCTCCGCTTCTACTTCTTTCTCTATTTCCTCTATCGGTTTAGGCGGCGGGGTCGTAGCCATAGTCCATCCGATCCAAGCACCTATAAACATGACGACCAAAAAAGCCAGAAGAACAACAACAGCTACAGCCCAGAATGGGATCTCTTGCATCGGAACCCATGGAAACATCCATGAGACCGCCCCTGGAACGAAGATTAAAACCACATATCCTATCGCAACGATTATACAGACAGCAAAAATCAATAGGCCGATCATCTGGTCTTTACTCGCCAAACCAAACCACCACAGCAAATAATAAACCAATTTTCCCCCTTCAGTCTTTATAAATCTTATTGTAAAATTGGGAATCACCCTACTATTCAGACTGCCAGTGACCTCCAATTCGAAAACTGAATAGAACAGATAAACTGTTCAAGGGGATAAATATTTATTAGGAGGCCCAAAATACTATTAATTGGTCGAGCATTGGCTCGAAAACCGCAACGCATCGAGGCGGCGTCAACACAGACTAATGAGGCGGACAGCCTCTGGATGAAGGGTTGACCTCCAGTTGCGGGAACAAAAAATGCGGATCTAAGGACAAAAACTTAGATCTAAGGCAGGCTTGGCGCAAGTCAATTCCAGCTCAAATTAAATTGCGACCGTCCACAACTCCGGTTGATCCTGCCGGACCCCACTGCTATCGGGGTGGGACTAAGGCATGCAAGTCTATGCCTTCAAGCCAAGGTGAAGGCATGGCGGACGGCTCAGTAACACGTAGCCAACCTACCCTTGGGACGAGGATAACCCCGGGAAACTGGGGCTAATACTCGATAGTTGAGAAGGCTTGGAAGAGTCTCTCACCTAAAAGATTATGGAACCATGCTTCCATAATCGCCCAAGGATGGGGCTACGGCCGATCAGGTAGTTGGTGAGGTAACGGCTCACCAAGCCTATAACCGGTACGGGCCGTGAAAGCGGGAGCCCGGAGATGGGCACTGAGACAAGGGCCCAGGCCCTACGGGGCGCAGCAGCTACGAAAACTCCGCAATACGCGCAAGCGTGACGGGGCTACCCCGAGTGCCGTCCGCTGAGGACGGCTTTTCTCCGGTTTAGCAAGCCGGAGGAATAAGGGGAGGGCAAGTCTGGTGTCAGCCGCCGCGGTAATACCAGCTCCCCGAGTGGTGGGGACGATTATTTGGCCTAAAGCGTCCGTAGCCGGCTCTATAAGTCTCCCGTTAAATCCAGCGATCTAATCGTTGGACTGCGGGAGATACTGTAGGGCTAGGGGGTGGGAGAAGCTGACGGTACTCTTGGGGTAGGGGTGAAATCCTATAATCCCAAGAGGACCACCAGTGGCGAAGGCGGTCAGCTAGAACACGCCCGACGGTGAGGGACGAAAGCTGGGGGAGCGATCCGGATTAGATACCCGGGTAGTCCCAGCCGTAAACGATGCAGGCTAGGTGTTGGCGTGACTACGAGTCACGCCAGTGCCGCAGGGAAGCCGTTAAGCCTGCCGCCTGGGAAGTACGGTCGCAAGACTGAAACTTAAAGGAATTGGCGGGGGAGCACCACAAGGGGTGAAGCTTGCGGTTTAATTGGAGTCAACACCGGGAACCTTACTAGGAGAGACAGCAGGATGAAGGCCAGATTAAAGGTCTTGCCAGACAAGCTGAGAGGAGGCGCATGGCCGTCGCCAGTTCGTGCCGTGAGGTGTCCTGTTAAGTCAGGCAACGAACGAGACCCACGCCTCTTGTTGCCAGCGGCACTCCGGAAGGAGGCCGGGCACACTAGAGGGACCGCCACCGATAAGGTGGAGGAAGGAGTGGGCCACGGCAGGTCAGTATGCCCCGAATCTCCTAGGCCACACGCGAGCTGCAATGGCATGGACAATGGGTTCCAACCCCGAAAGGGGAAGGTAATCCCTAAACCATGCCTCAGTTGGGATTGAGGGCTGCAACCCGCCCTCATGAATCGTGGAATCCCTAGTAATCGCGCGTCATCAGCGCGCGGTGAATACGTCCCCGCTCCTTGCACACACCGCCCGTCGCTCCATCCGAGTGGGGTCTAGATGAGACGTAGCCCGAAAGGACTATGTCGAATCTAGATTCCGCAAGGAGGGAGAAGTCGTAACAAGGTGGCCGTAGGGGAACCTGCGGCCGGATCACCTCCTAAGAAAAAAGTTTGGAATTGACTTGCGCCAAGCCTGCAAACCATTTTTAATGTTCTTTACTATTCAAGTTTTTAATACTTTTAATTTTTTTAAGTACACTTTATATTAGTACCAAGAATTAATTTAGCGGAAGCGTCCAGTTCTAGTCTTTGAAGGTGTGAAGCGAATGTTCAAAGTGTGCTGGTATTCATGAATAACGGTTGGTGGCTGGTTTGCTTGGTGGATATGTTAAAAGAATTTTATATGTTGACCTTACAAGCGGAAAGATGAGTGAAAAAGAGCCGGAGGAGTTTCTGCTTAAAAGGTTTATTGGAGGAAGCGGTTTAGGAGCAAAGTATCTCTTTGAGGGGACAGGTCCAGCGACTGATCCACTTGGTCCGGAGAATATTCTCATTTTTATGACTGGACCATTGACTGGAACTAAGGTTCCTCTTTCAAGCCGTTATGAAGTAATCTCGAAGTCGCCTTTAACTGGGATCTATGGCGAAAGCGACTCGGGTGGAAGTTGGGGCTCCGAGCTTAAGAAAGCTGGGTTTGACGGAATAATGATTAGGGGAAGGGCTTCCAAGCCTACTTATCTCTGGATTAATGAGGGTCAAGCAGAGTTGAGAAGTGCGGATCACCTCTGGGGCCTCGATACCTATAGCGTTGAAGACATAGTCAAAAACGAGACTGACAAAAGAGCTGTGGTTGCGTGTATAGGTCCTGCAGGAGAGAAGTTGGCTAGGATTGCGGCGATCATAAATGATGGGAAGCATGGAAGAGCGGCTGCTAGGTGCGGGTTAGGCGCTGTTATGGGTTCGAAACATTTAAAGGCGATTGTTGTCCGTGGGACCAAAGAGATTGAAGTCGCAAACTCTGAAGCTTTGGAGAGGTCTGTGAAGGAGTTAGCGCCCAGCATATTGGATAAAGCTAGGAATATGCATGACTACGGAACAAGCGGCGGCATGACTGCAATGGAATATTTAGGTGATCTGCCCATCAAAAACTGGCAGTTAGGATCATGGGAGGATGGCGCCGAGAAGATATCAGGTCAGACGATGGCAAAGACCATTCTAAGCGGGAGATACTACTGTAGGGGCTGCATAATTGGTTGCGGTAGGGAAGTTAAATTCGATAGCGCCAAGTACGGGAAGGTTGATGGAGCTGGACCGGAATATGAAACCCTTGCAATGTTGGGCTCTAACTGTTTAGTTGACGACCTCGAAGCTTTGGCTAAAGCAAATGATCTCTGCAATCGTTACGGTCTTGACACCATCTCAACTGGTGCCGCGATAGCCTTCGCTATGGAGGCCTACGAGAGGGGGCTGATAACGGTTGATGAGACTGAAGGTAATCCGCTCACTTGGGGTAATCCAGATGCATTGATAGAGCTGATTCATAAGATTGGTAGGCGTGAAGGGTTAGGATGGCTGCTTGGAGAAGGTGTGAAGAGAGCGTCTGAGAAGATCGGCGGATTATCTATCGAGTTTGCAATCCACGTTAAAGGTTTAGAGCTTCCAGCCCATGATCCTAGAGCATATTATAGTCAAGGGCTCTCCTACGCTGTCTCGAACCGTGGTGCATGTCACCTTCAGAGTCTAAGCCACATATTTGAGAGGAACGTTATTCTCAAGAGTTTCGGGTACTGGACGATTCAAGATCGCCACGGTGTAGAAGGAAAGGGCGAACTTGTCGTTAAAGCACAAAACTTGATGTGTATGATGGACTCCCTAAAAGTCTGCAAGTTCATCCTCTTCGGCGGCGTTGAGCCTCCGCAGCTTGTTGACTGGCTAAATTGGGTTACGGGAATGGATATGAGCCTTGAAGATTTCATGCGAACTGGCGAACGGATCTACAATCTCAAAAGGCTTTACAATATCCGTGAAGGTTTGTCACGTAAGGACGATGTTTTGCCGCCTAGAATATTGACTCACAGAAGAGGTAAAGGCGGCTCCGCATATAACTTGCCTCCGCTCGGTGAGCTTCTGGCTCAATACTACGAATGCAGAGGATGGGACGAGATGGGCATACCTCGACCTGAGAAGATCTTAGAGCTCGGCTTAGAACATGAAGCGTCATTCTTACAGGAGTCGAAGAGACGCCGAAATAATTCATCAACTTGAAGATTTTGTCAGTCACTTTTCTGGTGAAATTCTGCGTAAAGCCTCTTCAAAGATGCTTAAAGTCTCGTCATCATAAAGACAGAAGATAATTTTTTTCAGGTTTGTTCCGCTTCTTATATAGGAGGCCGCTGCTGAAAGCATAGTTTCAGCGCATATACTCTTAGGGAGGCCGAAGTAGCCTGTTGATATCGCAGGTAAGGCTATGCTTCTTAAGCCATGCTGCTCTGCAAGTTTTAGGCTGTTTATCGTCGCGTTTGCCAGTTTCCTCTCTTCATCTCCTTCACCGTATACTGGCCCAACGGCATGTATTACGTATCTAGCTTTGAGCTTGCCTCCACTCGTGATTGCGGCTTCACCGGTTGGAATTTTTCCTCTTTCAGCTATGATTCTGTCACATTCTTGTTGGATTTGGGGTCCTCCTTTCCTTCTTATTGCCCCTGCGACTCCTCCTCCAAGTTTTAGAGATTCATTTGCTGCATTTACTATGGCGTCAACTGCGAGATCTGTTATGTCCCCCTTCGTGAGCTCGATTGTCGTTTTGCCTATGTTAAGCTTCAAAATCTCACATCTCCAAATATTTCGTGGCGTTCAATTGTAGGTTAGCTTTTTAGCCCTACCCTCGGCCTCCTTTGTGCTGTGCATATAACAACACGACGGAGGTGAAGGTAAGCCTGAAGAAGACTACACCAAAACCACATATAGACCTATCTGATCTCATTCATCGTTCCAATGGACATTCACGTTCAGAACTTGTAAGATCGATCGAGGAAAGACAAGGACAGCTCATACAGGGACTCTGCGGCCCAAAGTATTCCCGAAGCCACCCCTACAAGAGAGCAGGATCCTACACCAAAACCTTAGTCACCAGCCTGGGAAACATCAGGTTCAAGGTGAAAAGAGTAATCAAACGAGCTGACAACAGCATAAGCTCCCCCATCCTTGAGGCTTTAGATGTGAAACACCATAAATACTCCAGAGACGTGCGCATGAAGCTTGCTGAGTTCGCTTCCAAGATGAGCTATAACGACTCCAGCCTAGAGTTCGAGACCGCTACAGGTGTTCACGTACCAAAAAGGACCATACACAGCTTCGTTCAGGAGATAGCGCCGCCGCTTCTGGAAGCAAACAAGACGGCGGATGATTTTGGCATAGTGTTGGGAGACTCTACAGAGGTTAGAGCGTTAGAGAGCAGAGAGATGAACAACGTCCACATCCTCTTATCCGAAGGAGGACAGCTTCTCCATCTAGGAGTGAACAGCGAATGGCCCAGCTCCGAGGCTGACATCCTAGTCTCAGACAACGAACCGGGATTAATAAACGCAGTCAATGCGGAGAAGAGACAACTCTGCATACTCCACGCCCTCAAGTACCTCCTATTCACTCTCTGGGGAGAAGGAATGAGCAAAGACGACAGAATAGAAGTGGAGAAAGCGGTAAAACAAACCCTATTCACACTCGTAAACTCAACAAAGAAGCACAGGGAAGACGGAGATAAAGAACGGTTGAAAACCAGAATTGAGAGTACACTCGTAGAACTCTACGAGATAGCTGACGAACTTGGAGAAGGAGGCTACACTAAGGCATCCTCTTTCATCATGAGGAACGCCAGGTTCATGGTGACCTTTGCTGAGCTAGCACTAGAAGACGTACAGATTCCCTACACCACCAACAAGATAGAAAGACTGATGGGAGAAGTATCAAAAAGATGCAAACATAAATGGATGCACTGGTCAACAGAAGGACTCAGAAACATGCTCACCATACTC
>Ga0209102_1001890_pt1 | contig 10251 bp, 11 predicted proteins | sample ConPoolayeHmetaG_FD_185483 | JGI IMG/M metagenome (GOLD analysis project Ga0209102, IMG submission 185483) | Hot spring microbial mat communities from California, USA to study Microbial Dark Matter (Phase II) - Cone Pool mat layer H metaG... ... | reverse complement strand
TCGTCTGCGGGGATCAACCCGTCTCTGCCATCCACAAGAAAGATGATGACGTCTGCCTGATCAATGGCAGCTTCGACCTGCTGCCTGACCTTTTTGTCCAGAGCAGTGCATGGCTTTGCTTGCCAGCCGCCGGTATCGACCAGCGTCAGATTTCGCCCTTGCCAAGATACGAAGGCGAAAACTCGATCCCTGGTAGTCCCGGGCACATCGGCAACGACAGCTACACGCCTGCCCGCGAGCCTATTAAGCAAGGTAGATTTGCCTACGTTGGTTCTGCCGACAATGGCAACGACAGGTCCAGTCATTTGCCTAGCGCTCATTATTGGTGAGAAGTTTTACGAGCAACGCCTTCTGCAAATGGAGCCTGTTTTCGGCTTGGTCAAACACCACCGACCTCGGGTCTTCCAGTAATCCCACAGCAATCTCTTCGCCGTGGTGAGCTGGCAAGGGATGCATGAACAAGACGTCTGGTTTGGCAAGGCTCAATAGCTTGTCGGTCACTTGATAGCCGGAAAAAGCGAGACGACGTCTTTCAGCTTCAGCTTCCTGGCCCATGCTGACCCATACATCAGTGTAGATTATGTCGGCGTCCCTGGCCGCCCGACGCGCGTCGATAGTTGACATAATCTGGCTGCCGTTCTGAGCGCCAAATCGCTTAGCTTGCCTTAAGATTCTTGGCTTGATCTTGTAGCCCGGGGGAGAAGCTATGCGGAAGTTTATGCCAGTCAGCGATGCAGCCAACAGCAAGCTGTTGGCCACATTGTTGCCGTCGCCAATGAACGCCATAGTCAATCGGAAGAGCCTGCCTTTCTTTTCATAGACGGTGAGCAGGTCAGAAAGAGCCTGACAAGGATGTTCGAGGTCGGACAGGGCATTGATCACGGGCACGGATGAATGGCTGGCCAAAACGCGCAGGGTGTCCTGAGAAAATGTGCGAGCGGCGATAGCGTCAACATACCGACTGAGCACTCGGGCCACATCAGCCACTGGCTCTCGCTTGCCTAGCCCCACCTCTTCAGGAGACAGGTAGATGCAGCGTCCGCCAAGCTGATGCATTGCCACCTCGAAGCTAACCCTGGTGCGCAAGGATGGCTTCTCGAAAAGCAGAGCCAGTGTCTTCTGGGAAAGCAAGGCAGACGCCCCGTGGTGCTTCATGTGTGAAGCTTGCTTTATCAGGGATTCGATTTCTTCGCGGCTAAAGTCAGCTATTGACAAGAAATGCTTGGTCATACGTCCTCGCTGTTGATACTACTTCAGCCTATGGCCTTTGTCAATAAATGGAACAATGAGAGACAAGGACTGTTACGAGGGAAAGGCTGACTGAAGGGATGACAGGTCATCCGTAGTGTTACTATAATTGAGTCATTGGCTCATGGTTAGCCACTGTTGCGACGAACGCCGCGTGGCAATGTGAAATATGAAGACACAAGTGCATTGCTACTCAGGTTATATCTACGCTCAAGAGCCGCGCTCGTTTGTGTGGCAAGAAAGGGAACTCAGGGTCAAATCGCTGGAAAGAGCGTGGCAAGAGCCGGGAAAGCGGCTATTCAAAGCCATTGCTGAAGATGGCAGGGTATTTGAACTATGCTACAATGAAGCGGACAATCAGTGGTCAGCCGTTGAGCTAGCGTAGGTTGAGGAGAGCATATGAAAGAAGTCCTTGAGATTCTGGAACAGAATGGCCGGGCAACCCCGGAGCAGATTGCTGCTATGGTGGACAAACCTGTAGCGCAGGTGAAAAAGATAATCAGGCAGGCTGAAAAGGACGGCACCATCCTTAAGTATAAAGCTGTGGTTAACTGGCCTAAGTTGGGCGAGCAAGACATATGGGCTTTAATCGAGGTTAGGGTGGCGCCGCAACGCGGTGTTGGGTTTGATGCTATTGCCGAGAGGATCTATCGGTTTCCCGAAGTTTACTCTGCGTACCTGGTGTCGGGTACCTATGATCTGGCTATACTGGTTAGAGGCAAGAGTATGCAGGAGATCTCGACTTTCGTCGCTGAGAAGCTGGCTCCCCTGGAGCAGGTTCAAAGTACTGTCAGCCACTTTCTTCTGAAGCGGTATAAGGAAAACGGCGAGGTTTTTCACGTCCCTGAAGAAAGGAACAGGCGTCTGCCAATAACTCCGTAACATGTTGAACGCAGAATCTGCTCCTATTAAGGATGGGCGTAAGCTGATCTCGGAACGGGTAGCTACGCTACCGCCCTCGGGTATCAGGAAGTTTTTCGACCTGCTTTCCTCTCTGGAAGGCGTGATTTCGCTCAGTATCGGCGAACCGGATTTCGTAACTCCCTGGCATATAAGAGAAGCAGCGATATATGCGCTGGAAAAGGGATATACCATGTATACCTCGAATTCAGGGATGCTTGAGCTGCGTCAAGAATTGGCCAATTACCTGGAGCTTCATTACGGGGTAAGCTATGACCCTGAATACGAAATCCTCATTACCACGGGAAGCAGCGAGGCGCTAGACCTTGTTATGAGGGCGATTATCAATCCCGGCGACGAGGTCATAGTTCCTGACCCCTGCTACGTGGCTTATCCGGCCGATGTTGTCCTGGCTGGTGGCACGCCTGTTTCTGTTCCTACAAGCGAGAGGTATGGCTTTGTCGTGAGGGCGGCTGATATTGAGACCAGGATCACAAAACGAACAAAGGCCGTCTTACTGGGTTATCCAGCGAACCCCACTGGTGCGGTTATGTTGAAGGAGGAAGCCAAGGCTATTGCTCAACTGGCAAGAAAGCACCACCTGCTAGTAATATCCGATGAGATATATGGTCGCTTAGTCTATGGAGCAGAACACGTTTGTTTTGCCAGTCTTCCTGCTATGAAGGAGAGTACCATCTTGGTCAGTGGCTTTTCCAAATCTCACGCCATGACTGGCTGGCGTATCGGCTATGTGGCGGCGGACAGGAGCTTTATCCAGGCGTTGACAAAAATCCATCAGTACACGATGCTCTGCGCACCGACGATGGCGCAGATGGCAGCTCTCGAAGCCCTAAGGAATGGGGAGAGCGAGGTTGACAAGATGGTTCACGAGTACAACAGGCGGCGTCGCTTCATGGTCAAGAGGTTGAATGAGATGGGGCTTTCTTGTTTTGAGCCGAGGGGCGCTTTCTATGCCTTTCCTTCCATAAAGGCTACAGGACTGAGCTCGGAGGAGTTTGCCGAGAGGCTGCTAATGGAGGAGAAAGTTGCTGTAGTCCCCGGGACTGCGTTTGGACCGTCGGGTGAAGGGTTCGTCCGTTGCTGTTACGCTACTTCGTTGTCGAGCATCGAGGAAGCACTGAAAAGGATGAATAGGTTCGTAACACGGCATAGAAGGCGCGAATCACAGAGGTGAACTGGTAATAGGTTTGAATTCTGTCCGTTTTCTTCGGCATGTTGGAGATCGTCGCCGTCTTGGGCAGTATTTGGGTCTTTCTTGTATCCCTGTTGCCAATGGGAAGTGAAACCCGAAGTCAATTCGATCAGGAGGTAAAAAGCTTATGGCTCCAGAAAAAGGAAAGAAGGCAATAAACCGGTTGCAGTCCATGTATCCGCTCAGAGCGAAAGTGAACGAAACATATCTGAAAAGTATCGAAGCTATACAGGCTGGTAAACCGGCCGTATGGGCCATGCTCAATTTCTACTACGGTGACCCTATCCTGAAAGCTATGGATATAGAGGTGGTCTATCCTGAGAACTACGGGGCGATTGCTGCCGCTACCGGGGTTGCCCGCCAGTTTCTCGATCGGGCTGATGCCGAGGGGTTTCCCACGCATCTCTGTGGCTATAGTCTGACGACGCTGGGCTACGCGTCCCGGATGATGAAGGATCTGAAGGGACAGATTCCGCCTGAAGCGCCGTTGGGAGGAATGCCCAAGCCGCTGTTCCTGCTGTCATCGGCAGCTATCTGCGATGCCAGGTATAAGTGGTTCCAGGCACTTGGCCGATATATGGATGTGCCAGTATGGACACTCGAATCTCCTACTCCCGGCATCAAGGAATTCTTCATGGAAGGCTATTACGAGAGAATGGTTAAACTGGGCGTCCAGCACCTCAGAGACTTCGTCGCCTTTGTGGAGCAGATGGTAGGAAGAAAAATGGATTGGGACAAGCTCGAGGAAACAGCAAACCTGATGATAGAGGTTAACCGTGTCTGGCACGAGGTCAATGAGCTGCGAAAGGTAAGGCCCTGTCCCATGCATAGCAGAGACTTCTGGAGTGCTATGCCTGCGGCATTGTTCTTGGCTGGTGACCTGCAGGACTCGCTGAAGCTGTATCTGGATATGTACAAAGAGGTCAAAGGCAGGGTGGATAGTCATACTGGTGCCATTGCTGAGGAAAAGTACCGGGTGGTATTCGCTGAGCTGCCTCCCTGGCACAGTCTCGGCTTTTTCGACAAGCTGGCTGAACGGGGATGGAACTTTGTGGTGGAAAGCTTTGGCTATCATCCGCCTATACCAATCGATCTGAGCAAGGTCAGCGACCCATTGGAACGCATCACCAGATTCAGTCTTCAATTCTTTGCCGGGTATTACCAGGATGCCTTGAAGCAGAGGGTGCTTGGTGGTACCTCTGCCTACCCTTATTTGAAGTATGCCCGGGAATGGAAGTGCGATGGTGCGCTGCTTCATCCTCTTATTAGCTGCCGGAGTGCTTCCACTCATCTTCCCTACGTCTCAGACATGCTCATGCACCAGTTGAAGGTGCCTTCGTTGATCGTCGAAGGCGATATAGTGGATCTCCGTCTTTTCAATCCTGATGATGCCTTAGCCAGAGCAGAGCCATTCGAGGAAACAATGGAGCATTACAGAAAGATGCGGAAAGAAGCTCGATTCGACTGGTAAGCAGATTAAGGATTTCGTTTGGCAAGGAGGCTGCGATGTCAGACAAAAATAAAGGTCTCAGCAGGGCTCGGGAAATCTATTTGAATCGTTCGCAAAGGGCACGGGAGCTAAAAGCGGCGGGCAGAAGAATAATAGGCTATCCCTGCGTTTATGTGCCCGTGGAGATGCTTACTGCTCTTGACATTGTTCCCTTCCAGACGTGCGGCGAGATGAAAGAGCCGATCAGCGAGGCAAGCCGGGTTCTGCCCAGTTCGTTTTGCCCCGTCATGCGTAGCTGTCTTGATTGCGCCCTTAAAGGCAAGCACGATTTTCTTGATGGCATGGCTACCATTCACTCAAGCGACCCCCAAGAAAAAACAGCCCGCATCTGGCAATCTTATACGAACTATCCTTACTTCCACTTTATAGACATGCCGATCACGGTTCGTCCTGAGGCTTTGGAATACTTTAGGAACCAGCTGAGCGATTTCGGGAAAACCCTCGGGGCTTTCGCGGGCAGGAACCTGTCAACGAGTAATCTTGCCGCCGCTATTAGATCGCACAACCGGCAGCGAGGTCTCGTGAGAGAACTGTTCGAGCTTACCAAGTCTTCCCCGCCGCGTATCTCGGGAACGGAAATTGTTCAAGTGGTGAGAGCCTTGACGAGTCTGCCTGTGCTCGAAGGGAATGACTTGTCGGCGGAGGTCATAGCGGAGGTAAGGAGCCGTACCAATGGTCCAGAAAGGAAATCGGGGCGCCTTCTCATCTGGGGCAGCACCGTTGATGACGCAGAGGTCATGCAGGTGCTTGAAGCCAACGCAAATGTAGTGGTCAACGAAAGTTGTGGGGGGCTGAGGGCGTACAGGGGCGAGGTGAAACTGGGCAACGACCTGCTGGGGGGGTTGGCATCCTATTACCTCAGGGAAATAACCTGCGCCCGCACCTTCAGACAGGCAGTTCTGGGCGAGACGAAGAAGGACTATGCCAGGGACCTACAAAGCCGGTTCGGCTATCTTCAGAGGATGATTAAAGAGTGGAGGATTAACGGCGTCATAATGCTACTCGTCAGATACTGTGATCCATTTGCATTTGAAATGCCGTCTCTCAAAGACTATCTTGATAGCCTTGGCATACCGAGCACCTATATAGAATACGATTACACAGCAGGGTCCCTTGCCCCATTGCGTACCAGGGTGGAGGCGTTCGTCGAGACGCTTGGTTGATGCCAATCCGTGGAAAGGCAGTGATGTACTTCGCCGGCGTTGACATAGGGTCTACCATGACGAAAGTGGTCATGATAGGTGAGGCTGGCGACGTGGTTTCAGCCATCAAAGGTCCTACTGGTCCAGAGTATCGGCGGCTTGCTAACGAGGTTATGCAGCGTGCGTTGGAGCAAGCTCGGTTGGACATCGAGCAGGTATCCTACATTGTAGCGACAGGGTACGGGCGTCTGAAAGTCCCTTTTGCGGATAGGCAAATCACGGAACTTTCCTGCCATGCGCGAGGTGTGTCCAGCCTTTTCCCTACGGTGAGAACTGCCATTGATATAGGTGGCCAGGATGCCAAATGCATGAAGATTCGTGATGGTAAGCTGGTCACCTTCGTCATGAATGACAAATGTGCGGCTGGGACGGGTAGGTTTCTAGAAGTGACCGCGGCTACGCTAAACATCAAGCTAGAGGATATGGGTGAGCTTTCCCTAAAGGCGACGAAGAAAATCCAGATAAGCAACCTGTGTACAATCTTTGCCCAGCAGGAGGTAGTGGCTTTGCTCTCGCGTGGGGAGAGAGTTGAGGACATTCTAGCCGGACTTCACGAGGCACTAGCCAGCCGAGTGGCAGCGCTAGCCCGTCGCTTGAACATAGAGCCTGATTTGGTGCTCACTGGTGGCGTAGCTAAGAACATTGGCATAGTCCGGGCAATGAAGGAAAACCTGGGCTGCGAAATCCTCGTGCCTGACGAGCCTCTTCTGACGGGCGCGCTGGGTGCTGCCCTGCTGGCAAGGGAAGCGTATATGAAAGCCACTGCCAGCGGCGAAAAGTTGCCTACCAAGCAGCGCCGATTGGAAAGAGCCACGTTCTTTGGTTAGGAGCAGAAATGGCCTGGTTCATGGGCATTGACATCGGCTCAGCCTACAGCAAGGGTGTGATAGTGGAAGGCCTGGAGCTTGTCGCCTGGCACATAGTCATATCTGGAGCCGATTATCGAGCATCTGCTGAGACCATAAGGGCGGAACTGCTCGAAAAGAGCGGTCTGACTTGGAGTGACGTATGCCGTGTCGTTGCCAGTGGGTGTGGCGCCGATAACGTCCGCTTTGCTAGCCAGAAGGTAAGCGACGTAATCTGCACTGCCAGGGGTATAAACAGTGTGTTCCCCGGGGTCAAGACTGTGATAGATGTGGCCTGTCAAGCTACCAAGGTGATACAGGTGAATGAAGCGGGAATTGTGACTAATTTTGCTGTGTCGGAGAAATGTGCCGCTGGCGGTGGCCGATTTATTGAAGTAATCGCTAACGTACTCAGAGTGAATCTCAGGGACTTCGCAGCACTTGCGGCTAAGTCAAAGAGCCCTGTTACATTAGCTACAAGCTGCGCTGTCTTTGGAGAATCGGAAGCCATCACCAGAATAAGTGAAGGAGTGCCGGCGGAGGACATTGCCGCTGGCGCTAATAAGGCACTGGCAACTAGGATTTCCTCGCTGGTGGCCAGGCTGGAGCCAGCGCAGCCCTGTGCCATCTGTGGCGGTGGCGCCCTCAACACGAATCTGGTAAAGAGTATCGAGACGGAATTGAATATCAAGCTGCTGCTGCCGCCGCATCCCCACATAATCACTGCTCTGGGGGCTGCCGTAATCGCCGCAGGGGCCGGGAATTCGTGGTCGAACGCGAGAAGTTGAGCCCATCTCTGGCCCTCAGCTTCGAACTGCAAGGCTGACAGTGCCCGCCGTTGGCAAAGCTGTGGTCTCTCCTGCATAGCGGGTAACAGGCGGGTCTTGACAGGGATTGAGGACGGGCTGTAGATTTTAACTCCATAGGGTTGCCAGGGAAGGGTCCTCAGGAGTGGGGCGCGTTCCAATCGGGGGAAAGATGAGAGTAGCGACCGTAGGTGTAATTGTAGCGGTCACGCTAGGCTTGGGGCTTTGCTTGCCGGCTCTAGCCCAGGATACCGGGACAATAACCATTACCATGACTGGGCTCAACGAAATTTCGATCAGTCTCAATAGAACAGAATGGCCTCTCGGCAATGTAGCCTGGAACACCGTGTATGAGACAAGTCCGCCCATAGAATGGTGTACACTGACTGTACAGGGGAACTGTAATGTCAACACCTTCATTGTAGGCTCCGATGCGATATGGATTGATAATCCGGACGAGTACAAGTGGACGCTCAGCAACGATGGCAGCAACGGAGAGCACATCTACGGGTTATGGTTCCGAATATCGCATGACACTACGCGGGGCCCCTTGGGCGATGGCTATGTCCCCATCACCAAGACACAAAGCGAATTCTGGCCCTATTCAGGAGGCTCCGGGTCCAGTCTGGCTCCTGGCGATAGTAAGAAATTTGGTCTCAGGTTGCTTACTCCCACCTTCTTCTATAGTGGTCGGGATATGCGGACCCAAATAACGATAAGTGCCGTAGCTGCTTGATGCCTTGGCGCACCACATCAGTTGGCCTCCTTGCCGGTCTCCTCGTCATCTTCTTGCCCTGTGTTGCTGCGGGTCAGAGCATCAACTTCGGCGTATCACCGGCCGAGGTACGAATAAGCGATTTGCATCCAGGGCAAGTAGCAGAATTTGAACTAACCATTCGGAACAAGGATGAGGTGCCTCATAACTTCACCTTCACGACCATTCAGCCGCCCAAAGAACAGAGGAGACAGGGGAGGGACGAATTTCCAGATGTTAGCTGGATTCGGTTTTCCACTCCAGAAATCGAGGTCCCTGCCAATTCCCAAGGTAGCGTAACGGTGACGGTAGCCATACCGCCACGGCTAGAGTGGGCCAATCGAGACTGGGAGATATGGCTGGGGGTCGCTCCTGAATCCAGCGACCTGTTGGGTGTGGAGTTATGGGTTCGCCTGTTAGTATCTACAGGGACCGGTGGGCTTAACGTCGGATTGGTTGCTGGAATTGTTACAGCCGCGGCGCTCTTGATCTGTGGCGTCTGCTTCTACTATCGGTCTGGTCACAGGCGCCGGGCTAAATGATCTCCGGGCTTGGACAGTGCTGCTTTCCGGTTTGACAAGACACTGGTGAAAGGCTTTGCCAGACATCCCTGTTTGTATACGGGACGGGGTTACTTTCGCATTCGCATGGCATTTAGGATTATTCCGGTGAAGATGGCCAACATGCCAGCGATGATGAACATGGTGGTAAGCACCGTGCTGCCTATGGCCAGTTGGCCTGTTGTGCTAGCTATATGAAGCACCCTGAAGCCGATGATTAGACCGATCGCCAAGAGGATGGCGCCGGCCAGACCAAAAAAGAAGAGGGGTCTCCTTTCGGAAATCATCGCTATTATCCGGCTGAGGACATCTATACCATGCCTTATGGGGTGGAGCGTCGAGCCATCCTTCGTATATATGTTTGAGATGGGTACCTCGGTTATTCTGAGGTTTTTCTCAGCGGCACGCGCTATCATTTCCGATTCTACACCGAATCCGCGTGCCTCCAGCACGAGTTCCTTGATTGCCTTCGGGGAAAGCGCTCGGAAGCCGGATTCTGAGTCGGCCACGTCAGTTTTCGAAGCAAGACGGCTGGAACTGAAAATGACCTTCTGGCCGATGCGGCGGTAACGGGGGGTCTTCTCTTTCTGCGCCTCTCGGGAACCGATGACCAGGTCAAAACCCTCTGAAATGGGCTTTATGACAGCGGGGATTTCGTTAGGGTCATGCTGACCATCGGCATCTAACAGCACCAAAATGTCGGGATTCCTTTTCCTGGCTTCTGTCAGTATGCTTTGGATTGCCGCCCCCTTGCCCTTGTTCTCGTTGTGGCGGATGACAGCAGCCCCGGCTAGCTCAGCGACCTTGGCTGTGTTATCTGTGCTGCCATCATCGACGACAATCACTTCGTCCACATACTGCTTTGCCTGAAGGACTATGCTGCCAATATACCTCGCTTCATTATAAGCGGGTATGCCCGCCAGTACCTTTACCTCAGTTCCTTTACCTTGTCCAGTCATCTACGAACTCCAGAGACCCCTGGCGTGCTATTTGACAGTCACTGATTTTGCCAGGTTGCGTGGCTTATCAGGGTCACAGCCTCGGTTAACTGCCAGATAGTAAGCCAGAAGTTGAAGAGGCACAACCGTGACCATAGGATAAAGGAGCTCGTCCACTGTGGGAAGCTTGATCCAGGAATCGTAGGCGTCGCTTTCTCTATCGGAGACGCCGATAATGTAAGCGCCACGAGACTTGGCTTCGATAGCGTTGCTCA
>Ga0209102_1001889_pt1 | contig 10253 bp, 10 predicted proteins | sample ConPoolayeHmetaG_FD_185483 | JGI IMG/M metagenome (GOLD analysis project Ga0209102, IMG submission 185483) | Hot spring microbial mat communities from California, USA to study Microbial Dark Matter (Phase II) - Cone Pool mat layer H metaG... ... | reverse complement strand
TATTCTGGGCGCCCAGCTTAATCGACGACCCCTGGAGCATCATACTTATAGGAACCAGTGATACGAACGGCGGACAAAGCACCTTTTCCACGCCCTCTGTCCTGTCCAGCCTCTCAATCATCTCTACCACAAGCTGCTCAGCCTCACTGACGGTCGTGTTCATTTTCCAATTTCCAGCAACAAAGGGAATTCGCATCTGATAGCCTCCCGCTATTCGTTGTTCAACAAAACCTCTACGCCAGGCAGTGAGGCGCCTTCCAAAAACCTCAGGCTGGCACCACCTCCGGTGGAGACATGGGTCATCTTGTCTGCCAATCCCATTGCTTGAACTATCTCAGCAGAGGACCCGCCACCAATAACCGTGGTGGCATTTAAACTAGATATTAATTTGGCTATGGCTTTCGTTCCGTGAGCGAATTGAGGTATTTCGTAAACACCCATAGGGCCATTCCACATGATAGTACGGCACTTTTTCAATTCCTTAGAGAAGAGCTCGATGGATTCAGGGCCGATGTCAACGATATGGCTATCGGAGGGTATGTTAGTTACTGGCACTACTCTGGTTTCAGCCCCGTCTTTGATTTCTTTGGCCACAATGGCGTCGATAGGCAGCAAGAAAGGCACGTTCCACTCTTCGGCTTCTCGTAGCAATTTCCTGGCCAGATCCAGCTTATCATCTTCGATTAGAGAATGCCCCACTTCATATCCTTGGGCCCTTAAGAAAGTAGCAGCCATGCCCCCGCCAACCAACAACATATCGACTTTTCTCAGCATATTTTGCAACAGTTCTATCTTGTCGCTAACCTTAGCACCCCCTATAAGGCAGGCCGAAGGTCGCTCAGGATTGTGCAAGAGCTTCTCCATAACCTCCAACTCTTTTTTCATCAAGAAGCCGGCCACCGCTGGTAGGTATTTAGCCACCCCTACGGTTGAGGCATGAGCTCGGTGAGCAGCGCCAAAGGCGTCATTAACGTAAACGTCGCCTAGCCTAGCTAGCTTCTGAGCAAATCCGTCATCGTTTGCCTCCTCTTCAGGATGAAATCGCAAATTCTCCAAGACCAGAATATCGCCCTCTTTGAGTGCGCTCGCTTGGCTTTCCACTTCGGCGCCTATACAATCAAATGCCGTTCTGACAGGCAAGCCTATGAGTTGTGACAGCCTGCGCGCTACCGGCGCCATGCGTAGATTTTCAACCACTTTGCCTTTAGGGCGCCCTAGGTGAGAACAGATGATCACCTTGGCTTTGTGGTCGACAAGATATTTGATAGTAGGTAGCGAAGCTCGGATGCGACTATCGTCGCTAATGACGCCGGTATTCATATCCAGCGGGACATTGAAATCGACCCTGAGCAGCACTTTCTTGCCTGCAACCTGTATGTCCTGAACAGTCTTCTTAGGCATTTTCCCTCCTAAAATTCCCGCTCTAGTAGGAAATGAGCTATCTCTTTCAACGAAGCTTGCCTCGATGGGTCAAGCTTGGCAGCCGCCAGGCATGCCAGAGCTTTGTAGTAATGTTCTTTAGCCAGGTTCTCAGCATAATCTCTGGCGCCTAATTGATCCAGAATCTTCCTAACCTCAGCTGTTTCGTCGTCCTTGATAATTTTCTGAGAATAAAGCTTCCCTAATCTCTTCCTTGCTTCACCCTTGCTATTCTGCAACCCGTAAACTATCGGCAAAGTTTTCTTCCTCTGAGCGATATCACCGACCGATTTGCCCACCTTTTCCTTCACTCCCCAAATTCCCAGTATGTCATCACAAATCTGATAAGCTATGCCTAACTCCCTGCCAAACAGGTAGAAGGAATCCACCAGCTTGCTATCCTCGCTACTTAAGTACGCTCCTAGATAAGTCGATGCCGCGAACAGGGCTGCAGTCTTTTTCACCGCCATGGTAAGATAATCTTCGATGGTGGTATCGAGCCTCTTCTCGTATTCGATGTCCAAATATTGCCCCTCACAAAGCTCCAGACAAGCCAGGCTCAACATCCTAATGGAACCACAAATCTTTTCGTCCGAAACTCCTCTTTCTCTCAGCTTCACTAACGCTAAGTAAGCGAGAGTGAACATGGCATCACCGGCGTTTATCGCCTGAGATTGACCCCATAGTTTCCACACGGTCGGGCGGTGATGACGCTCGTCGCTTGCGTCCTGTATGTCGTCGTGAATAAGAGAGAAATTATGGACAAGTTCGATAGCCGCTGCCGCAGGCACTACTTGCGAAGTATCACCTTCTAACGCCTGACAGCTAAGAAAGCAAAGCGTAGAGCGAATGAATTTGCCTGATTCCCCGTCGAAGGCGCGTCCATGCTCATCCTGCCAGCCCATGTGATATCGCAGCATATCGCGGAGAACTGCGGGGCAACTATCGACAACTTCTTCTAGGGCAACTCGAACTGGCGCGCGATAAGGTGCGAATGGCTCAAGTCGGCTATCTTTTGTCCCCATCAAAAACGACCCCATATTAACGGCTAATAAAACAGATTGTCAACTGGACTGCGCCCTGTTTCGGAGGTCACCTAGCAATGGGTTCCGGCCCAGCTTTCAGAAAGGGAAGCCGAGTTTTGTCGTGACCGCCGCTCGTAGCGCATGGATTGGACCACAAGTAGTCGACGAGCAATCTCCATATGTCGCTAAGTTCACAAGTGTCTGGGCCACTGGTTTCACTGTTAACTGAGAGGAAGGAACCTAATTCGTTCCGAAATGAATGAATCGACAAAGGGAGGGCGCCGTGGTGTCTGCTAAGGTCGGAGACTCGCGTGTCGCCATAAGTAACATGTTGAGCCAAATAGAAGGCTTGTTCTGGCAACGGGGGGCGTTTACCAGGACGTTCGGCAATGCAGTGCGAGGCTTCAGACTCGGAACACGCAGGGGTAAGGCGTTCGAGCTGCGAAAGTTCGTGGAGAAAAATAGACAGCCGAAGTCTTTTCGGTCACGAGCGGCCAATTTTTTCACGACTTTTTGGTTGTTAGCTACAAAATCTTAATGAGATTTTAACATTTGTGTGTCAAACTAACTGTAAACAAACCGGAGGTGGTGCAGGAGTTTCTTGGCCGTGGTTGTCGCGGGTATGATTGTCCGGGACAGACAATAGGTGCGGATGCTGGACTTCGCTTGGATCTGAACTAAATAGCCATCATCAGAAATCCGCAAGATCGAACTTGCAAGCAAGACTAAGTGGCCTCGTGGCTGAAAGGAGGTGACAGCTGGCAATTAAAGGTCTCGTGACAAACGCCGGAGACGATTGTGGGCTGTGATCGGTTCCCAGTTTTCACCGGGAGGGGCTCCGGTGCGGAGGATTTGCAGACAGCCTAAACATCTAAAGGAAGGAGGAGAAAAAGTGAAGAAAATACTTTTTGTCTTGTTAGCAGCGGCACTAGCTTCGAGCGTGCTTCTCATCGGCTGCACCCAACCTGCGAAGGAGCCAGGAGTATATAAGATTGGCATAGTTCAGTTTGGTACCCATCCTGCCCTTGACAGTTGCCTTGCAGGATTCCTCGCCAGGATGACTGAACTGGCGGGGTCAGCAGACATTACTTATATTCAGAGGAACGCCGAGTTTGACTTTTCACTGGCGGCTACAATCGCCCAATCCTTTGTTGCCGAGGATGTGGATTTAATCTTCAGTATTGCTACGCCAACGACTCAAGCTTGCGCGGAAGCAGTTAAGGGCACTAATATACCGGTAGTCTTTGCTGCCGTGACCGATCCAGTAGCGGCTGGATTCGCTGAGAGTTGGGAGAAGCCTGGCGGGCAGGTGACCGGCGCCAGTGATTGGGCTGATGTTGAAGCCCAGGTACAGCTGGGTATGGATATTTATCAAGCTCACAGGCTAGGAGTTATCTACAATGCCGGCGAGGTGAACTCTGTGGTGCAGATAGATGTACTCAAGGCAGCAAAAGGTAGGCTAGGTATTACGGAGATTGTTGAAGCTACAGCGTCTAGCACTGCTGATGTTTATGCCGCGGCACAGTCCCTAGTGGGCAGGGTTGATGCTATATGGGTGCCTTCTGATAATACAGTAGCGGGAGCCATAGCCTCTGTGGTAAAGGTTTGTGAGGAGAATGACATACCACTGTATTCCAGCGATGTTGGCATGGCGAGGCAAGGAGCCATTAGCGGCGCTGGTCTCGATTACTTTGTCAATGGCCAAACAGCTGCGGAGCTGGCGATTCGAATTCTTCTAGAAGGAGAAGACCCTGGTGACATTCCTATTGCCACCACCCCCATGACGATCATATATTTATGCCCGGCTGCGGCTGAGAGGATGGGAGTAACCATTCCTCCGGAAGTCCTGGCTAGGGCCACCGAGGTATGCGAAAAATAAGCAGTCGCAGGCACGATAACTCACTCAAATTGAATAGCTAAGAGATAGTGCTCCAAACCCGGATAGGAGAGAGTGTTGCTTGACATCGCAGGTCATGTACTGTCTTTTTCGTTCTATGAGGGACTGGTATTTGGATTTGTAGCTATAGGTGTGTACCTCACCTTCCGGGTTCTCGGTTTCCCTGACCTCACTGTGGATGGCAGCTTCGCTCTGGGGGCAGCCGTTAGCGCTGTGCTTATTGTAGACGGCGTGAATCCATTCCTGGCTACACTGGCTGCCCTCGGAGCGGGCTTATGTGCCGGCCTAGTAACATCACTGCTCAACACTAAGCTTCGGATACCAGCTCTACTGGCTGGTATCCTTGTGATGGTCGGCCTCTACTCTATAAATCTGAGGATCATGGGGGGAGCTAATGTTTCCCTCCTTCGCCAGCCGACAATCTTCCTCCAGGTCTCTGAATTTTTGGGACTGGGTACCCGTATTGCCTATCAGCTTACAGTTGCGGGAGTGCTGGCGGTTGTTGTTTTCTTTATCTTAAACTGGTTTCTGCGCACTGAGATTGGTCTGGCATTACGGGCCACCGGCGATAATGAACAGATGGTGCGTGGGGCCGGAGTGGACACTGACAAGACTATAATACTTGGGGTGTCTATCTCTAACGGACTTGTTGCTTTTTCTGGCGCAATAGTAGCTCAAGGACAGGGCTTTGCCGATGTTGGCATGGGAATAGGGATGATTATAATGGGCTTAGCTGCAGTGATAATCGGCGAGGCGCTATTTCGGCCCAAGGGCGTGGCCAGACTGCTGCTGGCAGTGATAGGGGGGGCTTTCGTTTACCGACTGGTCATAAGTATTGCCCTCAGATTAGGTATGGCTCCGGGTGATTTGAAGCTTATTACGGCAGTAATAGTGATTATAGCTCTGGCGATTCCATTCCTGCAGAAGAAGATACAGCGGCAGTGGCTGCCCCCGGCGTCAAGATGGTAAAATAGTGACTCTTATGAACGAGAATAAGAGTTTGCTAAACCTTAGAGGAATAACCAAAGTTTTCTCCAAAGGTACTGTAGACCAGGTTACAGCGTTAAATGGGGTAAATCTTGATGTTAATAGCGGGGACTACATTGCCATCATCGGGAGTAACGGCGCTGGAAAGACGACCTTGCTCAACGTCATTGCTGGTGTCTTCCCGCCGGACAGCGGCGAGATTATTCTTAATGGCCGCAACATCACCGGACTGAGTGAATATAGATGTGCCCGGTATGTTGGTCGGGTCTATCAGGACCCTCACGTAGGTACCGCTGCCAAGATGACTATAGAAGAAAACCTGGCCATGGCCTTGTTACGGGGGCAACCGAGGGGATTACGAGCGGCCAGTAATAAGCAGCGTAGGGAATTGTTCCGTGCGGCTCTAGCTCCTCTCGGACTGGGGCTGGAGAATAGACTCAGTACTCTGGTAGGTACGCTTTCGGGAGGTCAAAGGCAAGTGGTATCCTTGATCATGGCTACCATAAGCAAGCCAGCCTTGCTACTACTTGATGAGCACATCGCCAATTTGGATCCGAGGACCGCGCAGGTCGTGCTCGACTTAACCGATATGATTGTAAAGAAGGAAAAGATAACCACTCTAATGGTTACCCATAACATGGAGCTGGCACTAAAATACGGGAACCGGCTGATCATGATGCATGAGGGTAGGATTGTAGTTGACCTGGGTAAGGAAGAGAAGGCTCACCTCACTATCAATGACCTGGTGGCAGCGTTTGAACAAGCCGCCGGCAGAAAGTTTGTTGAAGACAAAATATTGCTCAGACGGTGAGCAAGAGGGTAGAGAACGCTTTCATAGTAAGGTCGCAATCATCTTTAAAGGGGGCAGTCCCTTTCTACAGAGGGTCGCAACTGGTGCTCGGCAGCACAACCCGGCGACGTATGACTAGCGAACCAGCCTTGAATGTCGTCCCAGTTTGTCAGGTTTTTGGGCCGACCGCAAATTAAACGTTAAGGAGGTGACATCTGATAATGGCCAAAGTTAACAGCATTTTCGACTTCATGGAGAAAAATAGGCTGACCACACTGCAAATCTATCATGACAGGAACGGTGACAAATTCTTGCTTCGAGGCATGAGAGAATGGGATGACGACCTGCCTTTTCACAGGTACAACGCTGACTTCACCGTCGAAGACATCCTGACGGCGAATTATTTTGCCTTGAACAGTGAGACGTTGGTTTCGGGACTCGCCCGGGAGGGACTGAAGGAAGAGCTTCAGCATATTCAGCAACTTATCAAAGAGGGTGGGCATCATGGCATTGATTTCTACCACCATCGCCAAAGGAACATTAGGGTAATGCATTGCAAGCACGTCAATACCCTGGGCATAAGAAACAGACGGCATGCGATAAGAATTGGGGCCATGCGCAGGCATGAACTTGACGAGCCAGAAATAGAGGTTATTACTGATGGTCTAAACCTTGCGCGGGCTATGGCCTATAAAAACGCCGCTGCCAATATCCCTTATGGCGGTTCGAAAGTGGTGGTCCAATGTAACCCTCTAGGCATGGATGACTTTGAGTCTCTGGGATTCTTGGCTTACGTCACGGATAGAAGTCGCTCTGTTACCGGCCCCGACATGAACATCCCACCCGAGATAGCTGATGTTATTCGGGAAAAATTCACTAAGAACTATGTGGGTTCCAGAAAAGGCGCGCTGGGCGCTACTGGCAAGCCTACCGCCTATGGCGAATATCTGGCCATGAAGGAGGCTTGCCGTTTCATTTATGGGTCGCCGGACATGTCAAACAAGAAGGTAGCTATCCAGGGGCTGGGCGAAGTTGGCTATCCACTGGCTGAACACCTGCTAAATGATGGGGCAAAGCTTATAGTCACCGATATAGACAAGTCCAAAGTGCATAAACTGCAACAGCAATGGGGGTCAAATCTCGTTGAATATGTAGAACCTCAGCGCATTCACACTGTAGCCGCCGATATTTTTTCGCCATGCGCCGTGGGTGGTGTTATCACCGAGGAGCGGATAAGAGATTTCAAATTCAAGATAATACTTGGTGCCGCCAATAATCAACTTCGGGCGACCAGCAAAGAAAAGGAAATTGAGCTAGCCAGGAAACTTGCCGAAGCTGGTATTCTTTTCGTCATTGATTGGGCACATAATGCTGGAGGCGTCCTTTGTGCCTGGGCAGAATGGCTTCTGCAGGAGCAAGCGACTTTTGACAGGTTAAGACCAAAGATAGAGGCGGTTTGTAAACATAACTTCTGCAGGCTACTCGAAGAGGCAAAGGCGGCCGATAAGACGCCAACGGAGCTGGTTTATGAACGAACTGAAAATACGGTCTACTTTGGCGCTGATTTTGACGAGACACTCTGAGAATTCCCAATGATTAGAATTGTAGAAAGCGCGTGCGGAGGCCAACGGAAATGATTAGGAAAGTTGCCGTTTTGGGCGGAGGAAATGGGGCTCACGCCATGGCAGCAGACCTGACTTTGAAAGGGCTGGAGGTAACCATTTGTGAGGCGCCTGAGTTCAAGGAAGCCTTTCGTACTACGTTAGAGCGCCAATCAATCCAGCTAGTTAGTCCTTGGGGAGAAGAAAGGGAAGTTAGGGTTCATAGGGCGACGATCGACTTCAAAGAGGCAGTGGTGGGTGCTGACTGCATAATGATAGTGGTACCGGCGACAGCGCATCAGCGGTTCTTTAGGGCTGTAATGCCCTATCTGGAAAACGGTCAAACCATAATATCCTGGCCGGGCAACTATGCAGCGCTTCTTTTCGCCAATATGTTACGCAAAGAGGGGGTAAGCAGCAAAGTAATCCTGGCTGAAAGCCACACGCTTCCCTGGGGTTGTCGCCTGGAAGCGCCAGGCCGGGTAAGGATCTTCGTTGAAGCGTGGAAGCTTCTGGTGTCAGCTCTTCCAGCCACAAAGACAAACGAGGTTATAGAGAAACTGAAGGATATTTATCCGGTGACAGGTGCAGAGAATGTTCTAGCTACGTCTCTTAACAACCTCAATCCTATTGTTCACCCTGCTGGGGCGGTCCTCAACGCTGCCTGGATTGACACCCTAGGAAAAGAGTTCTACTTCTATAAGCACGGGACTACTTTGTCGGTAGCCAAAGTGATTGAAGCAGTTTATGACGAGACAAGAACGGTAGCTGAAGCTCTTGGAGTGAGAATGCTCGAGTATCCTGAAGAGTCCTTCCGGTCTAAGGAGACTGTTATGTCTTATTACTTCAAAGCCCCCTTCGATAGAGAAGGCAGGGTGGCTTCTATCTCTGGACCCTCTTCAATGAAGGCACGATATATAACCGAGGATGTTCCTTACGGTTTGGTGCCGGTGGCTCTCCTTGCTCGCAAGCTCAAGCTACGAACACCGACCATCGATGCGATAGTCCACCTGGCTTCAGTCATAAATCAGACGGACTACGTGAAAACGGGCCGTAGTCTCGAAGAGCTGGGAATAGCTGAAATAGGTAAAGATGAGTTGATGAGGATGCTGGTGGAGGATTAGACCCAATATCAGTTCTGGCATGCTCGTATGAGGGCCGAGACCCTAGGAGCGCTGCTGCGTCGCCCAAAGCGGCAGCTGTCCGCAGTCTTTCCCTGCTAGTCTTAGCAGGATTCGCTTAGTCTGAAGCCGTCTACAGAAATCGCGTCTCATCATCGCCCTACTTGCCCTCAGCGCCCTCTTCACCAAAAAGCTTGATGAAAGCCTATCAGCACGCTATAATCAGCGCTTTGGGATTAGGAGTGTCAATAGGAGGCAAGTAGATGAATTGCACCGTATGCGGGAATCCGTTGCTTTATGATAGGGTTGTTTTCCATTGTTCTTGTGGCGTCTTTGTACACGCCTACTGTTGGGATGAGCATGTATTGCAGGCTCATAAACCGCCTTTTGAGATAGGGACAGTCAACTTGGATGGCGAATTTAAGCCCAGAGAGAATAAGACAGAACAAGCCTCAAGGGCAGGAGTAGCAGAAAGCAAAGCCCAAGCGGAGAAATCACCTCTTTTGGAATAAAGGAGGGGAAAATGCCTATCTATCAATATCGATGCCTGAATTGCAATCTGCTATTTGAGCTAAAGCAGAGTTTTCACGACAAGCCAATTGCTGATTGCCCTACCTGCCGAGGAATTGCCCGTCGCTTGTTCTCTCCAGTCCCCATCCTGTTTAAGGGACCGGGCTTCTACGTCACCGACTCCAGGGAGGAAAGCGGAAAAACAGGTAATCCTCAAGGATCAAAGAAGAAGGAAAAGGATAGCGGAGGCAACGAGAAATGAAATGTCCTGTCTGTGGCAAGGAAGCCAAAGCCCATATTTATTACTGTGCCAAATGCGCCTTATATGTACACGAAAAATGCTGGCAAAAGCATGTGGCGCAGGCACACAAAAAGTAAGTCGTCCTTGATCCTTATCATTCCAGCTCTGTCATGGTATACTTATACCAAACGTCCCTGTAGCTCAGCTGGATAGAGCGGCTGCCTTCTAAGCAGCGGGTCGTGGGTTCGAATCCCTCCAGGGACGCTAGCCATCTGACCAGACCAATTCCTTCTGAAAAGAGAAGGCTACTACCCGTCTAATCCTGTCTTGGCCACTATGAAAGACCCAACATGCTGCTAAGATTGAGCGGCAGTCGTGGTCGCTCCGCGCAACACCTCCATTTAGCAAGCGGACGGTACCTGTTTCCAACAAGACGGATAAACCATTTGCAATTGCCTTCCCTTTCGATTATAAGTTACAGGCACATCCATGACCACCATTTTGCGAGCCATAAACCTCACCAAGCAATACGGCAATCTTACGGCGGTGGATCACATCTCCTTTCAGATAGGAGAAGGTGAAATCGTCAGCCTCGTAGGACCTAATGGAGCGGGAAAGACCACAACGATTCAGATGCTTCTCAGCCTTGTTGCTCCTACGAG
>Ga0209102_1001886_pt1 | contig 10264 bp, 9 predicted proteins | sample ConPoolayeHmetaG_FD_185483 | JGI IMG/M metagenome (GOLD analysis project Ga0209102, IMG submission 185483) | Hot spring microbial mat communities from California, USA to study Microbial Dark Matter (Phase II) - Cone Pool mat layer H metaG... ... | reverse complement strand
GGCGTAGAGATTCTGGGGGGGGACACGAACGAGGCTGAAAGTCTTGTAATAAACTGTTGCATGATGGGGTTTGCAGATACCATAGTGGAAAGAAAAGGGGCAAAGCCTGGCGACTTGGTTATAACATCGGGCTTCTTCGGCTACTCTTCGTCTGGGCTAAAGATAATGCTCGACGGTCTAAAGGCTGCGCCCAAATTTAGAGAAAGAGCCGTTTCGGCCGTCGTGATGCCACAACCGAAGCTCAAGTTAGGAGTGGCGTTGGCAAGAAACAATCTTCTATCATCGTCCATAGACTCTAGCGATGGCCTTGCCCTTTCACTTTACGAAATAGCCGATAATGGTAGGGTTGGGATTGAGATAGACCGCCTCCCTATAACGGGAGATGTAAGAATTTTTGCTGATATGAACGACCTTGATCTAAATGATCTTGTCCTTTATGGCGGGGAGGAATACGAGATAGTTGCTACAATGCCTGCCAATGAGTTAGATAAGGCCTACAAAATGGCAAAGAGAATTGGGGAGAAGATTATTGTAATAGGAAAGGTTATCGAAGGCATCCCAAAAGTCTATCTATCGATTAATGGAAAGAAAGTCAGTGTTGGGAGAAGAGGCTGGATCCACCTCAAATAGGGCTCGGGCCCCTTAAAAGGGCCTTCTCAAGTAAAAAAGCTTATATTCTCATATGGGACATGAGATGTGCGAGGTATGAGAAATGTCATCTAAGTATACAAAGGGCCAGACATGGGGGGCATTGAAGAAAGCTTGGAAGGCTTACAAAATAGCCAAAGTGCAGGGCGACAAGACTAAGATGAAGGAATACGCCCAAAGAATACGCACTCTTCAAGAAGAGTTGGGAGTGGCAAAGGCAAAGTTCCCAGATCTGGGTCTAGCCTGATTCCCTCCTTTTTATTTTTTCTATGATCTCCTTTGTCATTAATGAGTACCTCTCCATTAATTCTTCTATTTTTTCAGCGTGTGGGGATTCTCCGAAGACCCTTATCAAAGGCTCCGTACCACTGGGCCTTAGCAATATCCAAGTACTATCGTCAGCCCACACCCTTACGCCATCTATCCTCTCAATCTTTCCCTTTGACCTGCTTTCTATCTCCTTCATGACCTTATTCTTTATCTCGTGGGGGCAGTCAAACTTGGCCTTCCTTTGGTGGAACGTGGGGAGTGTTGTAATAACTTCTGATAGAGTCCTATTGGTTCTAGATAAAGCTTCCAAGATTAGAGCAGAAGTCATCAATCCATCCCTCACAGGGATGTGGGGAGAGTAGAAGAAGCCACCGTTCTCCTCCAAGCCCAGAAGTGCTTTGTAGTCTATCATAGCCCTTGATACATCTACGCTTCCCACCCTTGTCCTAAGAACCTTAGAATCATTCCTCTTAGCGACTATGTCTATTATCTGAGATGTGCTCACTGTTGTGACCACAAGAGTTCCTGGGTTCTTGGATAGAATATAGTCGACTAATAGAGCGCCAGTCCTATCGCCCCAGTGGATAACCCCTTTCTCATCACAGAAGATGGCCCTATCGCCATCTCCATCATAGGCTATGCCTAAGTCGGCCTTTGCCGACCTGACGGTATCAGACAGACCAGACAATACCGAAGGAATGGGCTCAGGACCTCTTCCAGAGAACTCACCATCCAGATGACCATTAATAGTCAAGACTTTGCAGCCAAGGTTTGATAAGGCATACGGAGCGGCAAGGGCAGCAACGCCATTGCCCGGATCCAGGACCACTTTAAATGCCCTCCTCTTTATGGCATCTATGTCGACCTGGCTCAAGACGCCCTTTATGTAAGTCTGGATAACCGCACCTTCTGGTATGCAACTGCCAATACTATTCCATTCCGCCCTTTTGTAGTCTCTTTTGAAGTATATGTCTTCGATCTTGGCCTCGTTCTCACGGGATATCTCGACACCATCCTCCCCTACGACCTTTATCCCATTGTACTGGGGAGGGTTATGGGATGCTGTTATCATCACCCCACCTTTATAGCCTAATTTTTTGACAGAGTACTGCAGGCCTGGCGTTGGAGTTGAACCTGATTCCATCACATCTAGCCCTGAGGCCATTATCCCTGCAGACACCACCTTTGATAGCAAGGGGCTTGATATTCTCCCGTCCCAACCTATAAGAATGGGACCTTGGCCAAAGTAGGTTCCTATGGATTGTGACATCTCCACTATAAATTCAAGAGTTAGATCTACTCCAGGGATGCCCCTTATCCCATTTGTACCGAAGAACTTCCTCTCGATACTCATCATTAACAGAGTCCAACGAATCAGAAATATAACCTTTAACGCTGGTTTCGAACAGTAGGTCTAATCTGAACCTTTGTATTCACTTATAATACGAGCCTTATCTGTGATATGTATTTTGCCATCGTAGTTCTTGTGGCCTCCACGATCTTATATAGTTAATTTGTAGAAGCAAATCAGAGCCGTGATATCCAGCTATGCCATATAAAGAGTAAAGACTTAAGAAAAAGATTATTTTCTCAAATGACGGGCCCGTGGCTCAGCATGGATAGAGCATCGGCCCTCTATAGATTGAGGATAGCCGGGGGTCGTGGGTTCAAATCCCACCGGGCCCGCATAATCTTACAATACCATAATAGAAACAGCTTTTATAAGAAGTCAAATTCTTAAAAGTTTTCACATAGTCAGAAGGTGGTATGTTAAAATGCAAAAAAAGTGTTTGGGAGGGTTTGACCTTGAGCAGATAGACATAGCCCCTACCATCGCCGATATAATGAATGTGCCTTTCCAGTCTGATGGAAGACCTGTTAAAGGAATCGTAGACTATGGGGAAGGCTGCAATCAAATATTACTGGTTATCATAGACGCTTTTGGGTACTCACAATACCTTAAATTAAAAAGAATCTTTCAGAGTGTATGGGAGATGAGTTGTGGTGGGAGACTTTATAGGTGTAAAGCGAACGCCGACAAGACTACACCCGCAATAGCCTCCATCCTCTGTGGGAGAAAGCCTGAAGTGCACAAGATCTGCAACACAGGGGATGTTTACAAGAGTTACCTAAAGTCGATACTTGAGATAGCATCTGAGCAAGGTATCAGATCGGCTGTAATCATGGAGGAAGAGGGCGCTTTAACCTTTGGTGGGCGCATCGATATTGTCAAGCCTGTGAGGGATAGGGAAGATATTATAGAATTTGATAGCATCGTTAAGGAGGCTACCATTAAGTCAATAAAAGAAGATGCTCATCTAATTGTTGCACACCTAAGGGCACTCGATAAGCTGGGCTACACTCTAGAAGCTATCAAATCTGTTGATAAAAATGTCTTGGAAATCTCCAATGCTTGTGGGACTAATGGTTTGATAATGCTTTGTGGAGATCATTCACCCCATGAATCAAAGGAGTGTTTGGTGCCTTTAATAGCACGCAGAATTGCTTAGTAGATCATGGTGGACCGGGTGGGATTCGAACCCACGGCCTCCTCTATGCCAAAGAGGCATCACTACCAGACTAGACGATTGGCTAAGCGGTATTTTCTACTTTTATGCTCTCCGGCCCGCCTTTACCTTCAGTTGGATAGACCCTAATGAATCCGACCAAAGGTAGTCACCCAGTCCATCTTGTCTTTTGGAGACTATCTATTAATATTTTCTGAAAGAAAATGGTTTGGAAACATACCTGACCGTTGACTCACTGTTAACATGCTACCCTCACAGATGGTACCGGTGAGAAGGTAGAATCATCAATAAGGCCACTTTTTTATTGTCAAGTTTTGTACAAAAGAGGCTACATTTAAGACTAGAAAATGAAATCGCTCCCTCGCTTTCCTTCAGAATGATGTTTGCTATATTCCAAAATATTTCTTGGCTAAGGCGACTCTTGAATCGTAAATGCAAACCTTGCACCAGAGAACTCATATGCCAACGCGTTCCCATCTGACGTCATAGGTCTTGGTAACCTGTTTTCCTATGATCTTCATTTTCAAAGGGATCTAAGGTATAGCTCTTCAACCTTTTATGGGTCTCTTGTCATGAGCAAACTTCTGTGCCTTTTTATGAGGTACTTGATCACAACGTTTCTATGCTTGTGCCCTTCGACGGCTATGCGCTCTCTTCCGTCATCTATGAAGAACTGTCTTTTTCGTCATCCAGTTTTCCTCCTTTTTAAGTCCATCTACAAAGATACCAACTTTTTGGTTGAGTATAGGCTTTAATGGATCAGTCCATAGCACCTTTGATCTAATCACTTCAAAACGTTCAGGGATTTCCTTAGTCCCTCTATGGTCTTATAGAGAAGGTTGAAGGGCATTGATAGACGACAGCGAAGCACGTCTTCTACTATCTTACCATCTAGCACCCCGAAGATTCCTTCAGTGAGTCTATCGCTGCGTAGCACCATATCTGCCATCTTTCTTAGCTTAACACCTGAATCGAGCTCCTTTCCCACCTCGTCTTTCCATACTTCTTCATAGAAGGATAGGTCGCCCTCTCCCCTTAACTTGCGAGCGATGGCCTCTCCACCAATATCCCCACATATCACTGCTGGAGGAATCCCTCCACCATTCGTCGCCATGACTTGGCCAGCTGCGTCTCCTACGACTATGGTATTTTCGCCATACGTCCTTTTTATAGGTCCTCCAACAGGGACCAGTCCTCCAGTAATGGACAATGTGACACCCTTTTGAAGCTTCTTTGAGGCTATAGGATGCTTGTTGATAAACCTCCCCAAATAGTCCCTTAAAGACACTCCCCTCTCGGAAAAGGACGGTCTTATCCCTAGGCCTACATTTGCTATGCCGTCTCCTTTGGGGATGATCCAAGCATAGCCTCCCGGCGCATACTCCTTGCCAAAGTAAATCTCAGTCAGATCGGGATCGACTTCGACCCCTCCCATGAGATGTCCTATTGTTGGGGCCAAGTCGCTGAAATCATTTGAACCAAGCCCAATATTCTTTGCCATCTTTGAAGACGGTCCGTCAGCAGCCACCAAGATGCTGGTTTTGAGTCTGGCAATCCTCCCATCCTTCTTCACCAAGACCTCTCTACCTCCTTTCTCTGCTCCTATGGCATTGCAACACGTCCATAGTTCTGCCCCTGCCTTGCTGGCGTTCATCACGAGCCATTTGTCGAATCTGCTCCTATCGACTATGTGTGAGCTGAACTTGAATTCGTAGATTTCTTTAGATGGACCAATTATCGCTACCCTTGAGCAATCGTTCGATATGACCCAACTTGGCAGATTGAAGAGTTCCTTGGCCCTCTTTGCCTTTGGGAGAATCTTTGGAAATTCTTCTACAGTTGGAACGAGCTCTCCACATTGTATGGGATACCCTATGTCTCTCTTCTTTTCTATTATGAGTACTTCTACGCCCAGTTCTTGAGCCCTTCTTGCTACAGAAGATCCAGCGGGGCCTGCACCAACTACTATCACATCGTAATTCTTTTCACTCAACGCCTTACTATCACTTTTTGGTCTATTTTAGACCAGAGAATTCTGAATTACCGTTTATTAGTTTTTCTTGCAATTCTGTTCGATAGGCTTAGCAATGGACTTTCCAGAATCGCTCAGCTCTTTCCGACCATTCTAAGAATCCACTAGGCGAGGTAGGATACTCTGTGTAGAGCGAACGTGCCGACTTGACCACTTTGTACTCTTTGAGCATCAAGCCCAACCGCCCAAACCCCCTTAGAGAGGATTTGAAGACAAGGGTTGGGCCTATCTTAAAGTCTTCGAAGTCACCAAAGTCATAGGCATTGCCTCCAAATATGGAGAGTAAAGACCTTACACTACCATAGTCTAACCCTTCAAAGAAGGAGCCAAAGGCTGCGAGCCCTGCATGTCTTTTGCCAAGTTCTCTCATGAAGTCAATGTTGTAGCGCCACAGTCGGTCTAGGTCAAAGCCCTCCGCCTTTGCTATTGCTTCAGCAGCGATATGGGCTGATATTATGGATGGGCGCATCCCATCTGCCGTGAAGGGGCTTACCTGGCCGGCAGCATCTCCTATGGCGATGAATCCCGATGCCAAAAAGCAGCCTATAGGTGGACCAACTGGTACTAAGCCAAAACCTTGCGCTAGGATTTCAGAATCCTTGAAGATTGAATTGCTAAGCACATGCCTATAAAGCCTGCCTTTAATGTCATGGTCTATGGTCGTCAACCTGGTACCAAGTCCTACGTTGACCAAGTTATCGTTCTTTGGGAAGATCCAGTAGTATCCACTAGGTATGATCCCTCTGTCATGGAATACTTCACAGATTTTTGAATCGACCTTCTCTCTTCTTAACCTTCTAACCTCTCTATAGCACAGAGCTATATTGCGTCTCTCAACTGTCTTAGAGACCCACCAGTCTTTGGGCAACCTTCTCCTTATGACTTCACTTACGCCACTAGCATCTATCACTAATTTAGCATGAAATTCAGCTTTAGCGTCAGTAAATCTGGCGTTGACCCCTGCCACTTTTCTATCCTCCAAAATTGGAGTAGTGACCCTACACTTCTCCATAAAGACGGCGCCGTCATCCATCGCTCTTTGGAGAAGAAACTGCCCGAACTTCGATCTATCTAGAAGGAAGATTTTCGTCTTTAGCGTTATGGGCTCTATACTGGGGGCATGGTAGCGTATGGCCAAAGCTATGTTCGTTATCACACTTGCGGGAGGCTCGAAGCCTAGTAGATCGAGCCCCCTGCCTATCAAAGCATCGCCACACACTTTGCTTCCAACCTCCTTCGCTCCCTTCGCGTCCATGATGCAGACTTTGAAACCTCTTTTTGCCAAGAGAGATGAAACTATACATCCCGCCACGCCTGCGCCTACTACAGCGACGTCATACGAATTGGACATGCTTTGTGTTGCGATCTTTTTGAGGAGCTATAAACAGCTACCTATGGGCAACGCCTCTTCTTTTGTCCAGAATCTTTACTGTAACGGTCTTCTCAGCCACCGGCTTTATGGGTTCGCTGAATCTGTCTGGAGGGCGTATCATCCCTTTCCTTGTGTATTCATCCCACTCAACCTCGGGGCTCATAGAAAGAGCCATCGTTGGGCATACTTCCACACAGAGGTTACAGAAGCAGCAACGCCCCGCATCGTACTGAGGAAGTAATCTCTTCTTGTAAACTACCATTTCTAAGGCCTTGTTGGGGCATATGTTGACACAAGATCTGCAACTTACGCATCTGTCTACATTGAGAACAACTCGCCCCCTGTACCTCTCCGTCCACTTTAGCCTTACGAATGGATGCTTGATGGTGAAGGTTCTCTTGAAGGCATGATAGAAGCCTAAGAAGAAGGGCACTATGACATCTTTTACCAAACTACCCGCCTCCTACTAGTGGCAACCACCACTGAGCTGTAACAAGTGTTATTAGTATCTGAATAGTTGCTAAGGGTATCAATACTGTCCATCCAGCATCGAGCAATTGGTCTATCCTCAGACGAGGGTAAATTCCCCTCCCCATTATTATGACGACCGTTACTATTGCCATCTTGAGGAGGAACCAGATGATTCCCGAAAGCATTGGAGGTACAAATGGTATCGCAGGCCCCATCCACCCTCCCAAGAAGAACAGAGTTATAAGAGACGCAACGGCGCATAGGTCATAATACTCTGAGACCATGACAAGGGCGAACTGAGTTCCTGTATACTCCGTGGGCCAACCGAACACAAGCTCCTGCTCAGCCATTGGTATATCGAAAGGTCTCCTAGAGAGCTCAGCCATCATGGATATCAATATGACTATGAAACCTATGGGCTGAAGTATTATGAACCATATAGATGATTGGGATTCGATGATTCTGGCTAAGTCGAAAGACCTGCTCATTATAACTATGCTCGCCAATGACAGGACGATGGGCACTTCGTAGGCCAGTAGTTGTAGTGCGGCCCTTAAGGCTCCTATGGTGCAGTACTTGCTATTGGAAGCCCATCCTGCTCCGACCATGATGAAGGGTCTGGCGGTGAAGATGGCCAAGATTATCAAAAGGCTTAGAGGTGTATAGAATATCACCCAATAACCACCATCGGGCTTTGGGGCATAGGGTATGAAGGCTACGCTCAAAGAAGCTACTAGTGCTGCCAAGATCGGTGCAAGGTTGTAGAGGAATTTGTAAGCGTTTTCCGGTACTATGATCTCCTTCTGGATCAGCTTGATGAAATCGGCTATGGGTTGCATCAACCCCGTCCTGCTAAAGGGACCTACATGGAGGGGTCCTATCCTGAGCATTATTCTTGCGAGGAACTTGCGCTCGAACCAGATCGCTATCACCGCAAAAAGTAATGGGAATGCTACGCCAGGAAAGATCAAAACCTTTAGGATAAGCTCAACAATCTCTGCGAGACTCAACTCTATCATCTAGATCACCTATCGACGTCCATTGGTATCAGGTCAAGGGTTATGAATATTATTGGCACATCCCCAAGTGGTACGTTTCTGCATAAGTGTGGAAGCGCTATGAGGTTTCTGAAGGATGGTGGGCTTAGTTTCAACCTATAGGGCTTTATCCCCCCATCGCCGACAAGGTAGTAGCCAAACTCCCCTCGGGCTGACTCAACTCTTGTATACGCCTCACCCTTTGGTACTACATATGGTGCCCATTTCTTAAATGCTCCCTTTGGTATGTCCTTTACCGCCTGCCTTACTATCGATATGCTCTGCTCTATCTCCTTTAGTCTCATCCCCACTCTGTCATAAGAGTCACCATTCTTTCCTGTAGGTATTACAAAGTCGAATCTGTCATAAACTTCGTAGGGCTCGTCCTTTCTTACATCAGCCTTCACACCAGAGGCTCTAAGGTTGGGTCCAACTATTCCTAGCCTTATAGCATCGGACGGCTTTAATATGCCGACGTTCATCATTCTCATCTTGAATGTATGGTTCTTTGCAGCCATCGTGTAGTAGTCCTCGATCCTCTTTTCAAGATAATCGAGCCTCTTTATGGCCTCTTCTTTGAACCCATCAGGCATATCAAAGCGCACTCCACCCATGATTGGATATGTGTAAGTTATCCTTTGTCCGCTGAGCCTCTCCATCAGATCCAATACTAATTCTCTATCGTTAATAGTCCACATAAGCATAGTTTCAAAGCCAGTTGCAACCGCGCCTAGGGACAAAAAGTACAGGTGGCTTGCTATTCTATTTAACTCGGCGGCTATTACTCTAAGGTACTTACCCCTCTCAGGCACTTCTAAACCCAGAATTTCTTCTACGGCCTCCAGGTAACCTAGCATGGTGCCAACACTGTCACAGTAGCTATTAGTCCTCTCAATGACGGGCAAGTTTTGGAGGTAAGTTCTTTTCTCGGCTAGTTTCTCTATTCCTCTATGAGTGTATCCTATGTCTGGATCTAGCTTTATGACTAAATCACCATCCACGTCTAGAATGAATCTAAAGTGTCCTGTTATAGGGTGTTGAGGCCCCATGCTCAATTTCATTACCGACACGACCCTAACCACCTATCTTTTTGATCTTCTCCTCTAACTTCTCTTGGGGCTTATCTGGTAGGACAAAATCCTTGCGAAGTGGTGGAAGTCCTTCCCAATCTTCAAGAAGAAGTGGGGCTAGGTTCGGGTGCCCATCAAACTTTATGCCGAACATCTCCCAAGTCTCTCTCTCGTGATAAAGCGCACCCTCCCATATGTTGACGAGGGACCTTAGGGCGGGGTTGTTTCTTGGTATTCTTGTCCTTAAACTCATCAAGACTTTCTTGTCTGTGGACCAGACGTTATAGATAACCTCAAACTCCTCTGTGGCAATGTAATCGACGCCTAGAACCGAAGCTATATGATCGAAGCCGAGCTTGTCCCTTAAGAATAGTCCAACATCGTGGATTTTGTTACTCTTGACAGATATGGAAACTCTACTCTTTCTTTGAATGTTAGTAGCAATAACATCTTCGGGGAATCCAGTCTTGACAGTCCTGACGATCTCTTCTTCTACGCTCATTTCTTATCCAAACCCTCTCTCTTGATCTTCTCTTGCAACATTCTTATCGCTTGAATCCATGCCTCGGGCCTTGGGGGGCATCCTGGAACGTAGACATCAACTGGCAATACTTCATCAATTCCTTGGACAACATTGTAAGAATCCCACCATAACCCCCCCGAGATTGCACAGTTTCCAAGGGCTATTATATACTTTGGACTAGGCATCTGCTCATGGACTAGCTTGAGCCTCTTCGCCATTTTCTTTGTGACGAAACCTGTTACGAATATCAGGTCGCACTCTCTCAATGTCGGGAAAGGGAGTGTGCCAAATCGCTCTGTATCATACCTTGCAC
>Ga0209102_1001885_pt1 | contig 10264 bp, 10 predicted proteins | sample ConPoolayeHmetaG_FD_185483 | JGI IMG/M metagenome (GOLD analysis project Ga0209102, IMG submission 185483) | Hot spring microbial mat communities from California, USA to study Microbial Dark Matter (Phase II) - Cone Pool mat layer H metaG... ... | reverse complement strand
CTCAAAAAACCTTAGAAATTTTACCTTGGTTGGTAGGAAAAGACGAAAGACGGACTTATTTAGTTTTACTTCAAAACTCAGCCGAGTTACGGCCAACTGGTGGGTTTATTGGTTCTTTTGCTTTTTTAACTTTTGAAAAGGGAAAATTTGTTGATTTTGAGGTTCAAGATGTTTATTGGGCTGATGGTCAGCTAAAAGGTCATGTTGAGCCACCACCAGAACTTAAAAAATATTTAGGAGAGGCAAATTGGTATTTAAGAGATGCAAATTGGGATCCAGACTTTCCTACCTCTGCTAGAAAAATTCAGTGGTTTTTAGAAAAAGAGACGGGAAGAAAGGTTGATGGGGTAGTGGGAATTAATCTTTTTGTAGCCCAGCGTTTGCTTGAGGCATTAGGAGAGATTGACCTTCCTGATTATAAAGAAAAAATTAATGCCAATAATTTTTTTGAAAGAGCCCAATATCATTCGGAGATTGGCTTTTTTCCCGGCTCAACTCAAAAACAAGATTTTTTGGGAGCGGTAGCCAGAATTTTATTTGAAAAAATAAAAACTGCCCAGGGAAAAACAAAATTGGAAATCGGCAAAAGTATTTATCAATCTTTAAAAGCAAAAGATATTCTTGTTTATTTAAATAATCCTCGAGTGATGGAGATAGTTTTTGATTTGGGTTGGGATGGGAGCGTAAAAAATGTCAAATGTCAAATGTCAAATGTCAAATGTTTAGAAGATTACCTATTTATTGTGGAGGCGAATGTGGGGGTAAATAAGGCAAATTATTTTGTAGAAAGAAGCTTAAATGAGGAAATGAAAGTGGGAAGCGATGGTCGAGTTAGAAAAAGCCTGAAGATTAGTTATCAAAATAAAAGTCCTTCGGCCCATTTTCCTGCCGGCGATTATAAAAATTATTTACGAGTTTTAGTTCCTCAAGGAAGTGAATTGGAAAAAGTTCTTATCGGTTCTCAAGAATTGGAAAAAGAAAAAATTGATGTAGGCAATATCTCTCAAAAAACCTCCTTTGGATTTTTAGTAAATGTTCCGGTGGGAGAAGGAAGGGAGGTAGAAATTCACTGGCTTTTACCGGAGAAAATTGAGCTTGCCGAGAAAGTTCAGTATTTATATTTTGTCCAAAAACAGTCAGGAGTAAAACCGGAAAAATATAGTTTAAAAGTTGTTCCTCCGTCGGGAGTAGGAATGATTCCTATCTGGCCAGTGGCTAAAGTTGAGGAGGGGAGTTATCTTTTTAATCCTGAATTTTCCTCTGATTTGCCCCTTGAATTTTATTTTGTTCGTTGACAATTAAGAATTTAGGTTTTAAAATATCATCATTATGGCAGGAAAACAAGTAAAAGAAAAAGTTACTCTTAAAGTAGAAAAAAGAAAAGTTTTAGGGAAGAAAGTCAAAAAGCTTCGTAAAGAAGGCATTTTGCCGGCAAATATTTATGGAAAAAATGTTAAATCGCTGGCAGTTCAAGTTTCTTTAAAAGATTTTTTGCCGGTTTATAAAAAGGTAGGAGAAACAGGAATTGTAGAGATAATGGTTGAGGGTGAAAAAACTCCCCGGCACGCTTTAATTCACAATGTTCAAAAAAATCCTATTTCTGATCAACCATTTCATGTTGATTTTCATCAGGTTTTATTAACTGAAAAAATTACTGCTAGCGTTCCGGTTGAGTTGGTAGGAGAATCGCCGGCAGTTCAGCAAAAGCTTGGGATTTTAATTCAGCCCCTTTCTGAAGTTGAAGTTGAAGCTTTACCAACCGATTTGCCTGAACAGTTTACGATTGATATTTCCAGCCTAAAAGAGGTTGATCAAGCAATTACTGTTGGCGACTTAAAACCTCCAACAGGAGTGAAGATTCTTACTTCTGAGAAAGAAATCTTGGTGAAGATTAATCTACCAACAAAGGAAGAAGTTGCTCCTTCGGCAGAAGAAGCTCCGGCTGCCGGTGCTCCAGCGGCGGAAAAAACAGCCGAGGAAAAACCAACAGGGGAGAAAAAGGAAGCAGAAGAAACTAGCCCCCCGGAAGAACAGAAATCAGAACCCCCAAAACAATAGTTATTGAATGAATTTTTTAATTTCGTTGGTAAGAGAAAAATTTGGGTCAAGCTCCAAGGCCTTAGCAAAGTTTTTTCTAGCTTTTTCGTCTTGATAGGTTTTATAATAAAGATAAACAAGCTGTAAGTAACCATCGCGATAATTGGGATATTTTTCTAAAATCTCTTCCCAGCCACTAATTAGTTTTTTAATATCTTTTGGATCAGAGTAATGTTTTTCTTGCCACAATTTTTCGATTTCTGGATTACGAATTGCGAATTGTGAATTAGATTTAAGAAACCGAAGTTCTTTTTCTGCTTTTTCAAATTGGTTGGTTTTAAGAAAGATTTTTGCCAATTCTAAATGAGCCTCTAAGTTGTAGGGATTTTTGACTAATTTTTCTTTTAAGACTTGAAAATCACTTTTAGGAAGAAAAAAAGAGCCTAAAAGTGTTCCGCTTGTCAAAATTACCAATCCTAAACTGCCGAATTTTTTGGTTAATCTTTGTAGTCTTTTTGCCTGAGGTTTGGCAGTTTTTCTAATTATTTTAATCTTATCCTGCCACCAAGACTTTGAAAATTGAAAATTGAAAATTGAAAATTTCTTTACTTTGGCCATGGTGAAATGATTAAGGGTTGATGCTTTCCTGGTAACATTTGCCAAATCTCTTCGGTAATAAAAGGCATAAAGGGATGTAAAAGCTTAAGAGAAGTTTCCAAAACATAAACCAAAGTTGGTTGGGCTTGCTGTCGGCGCTTTTTACTCATTTCAATATATTTATCACAAAAAGTATGCCAGAAAAACTGGTAAATTTCCTCTGCTGCCAAATCAAAGCGATATTTTTCAATAAACTGAGTGACTTTACTAACAACTTTTTTAGTTTCTTTTAATATCCAACGATCATCAGGGCTCTTTGGTTGACTTTTAACTTCGCGATTTGTTAATACAAATCGCGCCGCGTTCCAGATTTTATTGGCAAAATTCCGATAGGCAACAATTTTTTCCTCACCAATTTTTAGGTCATTTCCCGGTGCATTGCCAACAACTAAAGCCATTCTTAAGGCATCAGCTCCATATTTTTCTACCATTTCCAAAGGATCAAAACCAATGCCAGCGGTTTTACTAAACTTTCGACCTTTTTCATCACGAACCAAACCATGAAGATAAACAATTTTGAAAGGTATTTTTCCTGTCATTTCCAAACACATCATAATTTCCCGAGCTACCCAGAAAAAAATGATATCATAGCCGGTTTCTCGAATAGTAGTTGGGTAAAAATAAGCAAAATCTTTTGTTTTTTTCGGCCAGCCAAAAACGGAAACTGGCCAAAGGCTAGAAGAAAACCAAGTATCTAAAACATCATCAACACCCTCAAGGGGAATTTTGTGTCCCCACCAAAGTTGGCGAGAAATACACCAATCTTGGATATTTTCCAACCAGTTAAAATAAATTTTTTCAAACCGCTGGGGGATAATTTTTATTTTTCCCGACTTTACTGCTTCAATTGCCCTTTTTGCTAAGGGTTTTGTTTTAACAAACCATTGTTTAGAAATTAAAGGTTCGGTGGTGGTTCCACAACGCTCACAATGACCAACATTGTGGGTGATTTCTTCGATTTTTTCAATAAATCCCTCTTTTTCAAGGTCAGCGACAACCGCTTTTCTTCCTTCTTCAACGGTTAAACCAGCATATTTTCCAGCAAGCTTTGTTAGTTTGCCGTCAAAGCCTACAGCCAGTAAAGTTTCCAGTGTGTGACGCTGACCAATTTCAAAATCCAAGGGATCATGGCCGGGGGTAATTTTTAAAGCGCCGGTGCCAAAATTCGGATCAACCGCCTTATCTTCAATTACCGGAATTTTTCTTTTGGTAAGGGGAATGGGAACAAGCTGGCCAACTAAGTGTTTATATTTTTTATTACTTGGATGAATTGCTACAGCTACATCGGCAAAGATTGTTTCCGGCCGGGTAGTAGCGATCGTAATTGGTCCATATTTTAAGTAATAAAGCTTCCCCTTTTCCTCTTCATAAATATTTTCCAAATCAGAAATAGCGGTTTGACATTTTGGACACCAAGTGATAATTCTTTCTCCCTGATAAATTAAACCCTTTTTGTAAAGACGACGGAAGGCCTCTTGAACTGCCCGGCTACGGACCTCGTCTATAGTATAGGCTTCTCTTGTCCAGTCCAAAGAAAATCCTAATCTTTTCAGTTGTTGGCGGATATAACTTTTTGATTTTTCGGCAAATTCAGTTGCCCGGCGTAAAAATTCTTCTCGGCCAATTTCTTTTTTTGTTTTTCCTTCTGCAGACAATTGTTTGCAAACCAAGTATTCAACAGCAATTGAAGCGTGATCAAACCCAGGAAGCCAGAGGGTAGGTACCCCCTTCATTCGCTGATAACGAACCATAATGTCTTCAATTGCATACATCGCGTGTCCGGTGTGAAGAGAGCCGGTAACATTTGGCGGGGGAAGAGTAATGACAAAGGGTTTTTCTCCGGGAACAATTTTTGGCGTAAAACATCCACCCTTTTCCCAAAAATTGTAAATTTTTTCCTCAACTTTTTGTGGCTGATAGGTTTTTTCCATAATTTAAAGCTAATTATGATTTATTCTCTCTTTTGTCTTATTTAATTGTCCAGTTAGGAATATTTTGACGAAAACTCCTTCTTTGACGTTAAGTTTTGTCGCGGGCGAAAATTTTATTGCAATTTCATCACTATTTTTTTTGACCACTATTCCAATTGCTCCTGGAGAAACTTTTGGAATGTCTCCAGGCGAACAGCCGGGTGATAATATAACGATATCCCCTTTATTTATTTCCCGATTCATAATAGGAATTTTATCAATTTTTAGATTTAAGATCAAACGAACGGAGGGTTTTGTAAATTGGTCCTTGGGGAGTGAGAATGCTTTGGATAAGATTTAGTTTGTTAGAAAAGAATTCTCGGTGAGGAATTTTAATTTTGGATAAAAGCAAAGTAAGATTTTGTGGTTTTTTAAGTCGGCCCACGGTAAGATGGGGAACAAATGGCTTTTTGTCAAAATAAACTTTTTGCTTTATTAATGATTTTTGAATTTTTAAAATTAAAGCATTAAGTTTCCCCACCTCTCCTTTTAGTGGAAGATGAATTATTTTCGCTTTACCAGGAGAAGGGAAAGCATCAATTTTTTCTAACCAAAGGTTAATCGGAGAAATTTGAGTGCTTGCTCCATTTAAAATCTTTTTGATATTTCCAATTTTATTAGGGGCAGTTTCGCCTAAAAAAACTAAAGTCAGGTGAGTAATTTCTGGTTTTACCCAACGGCCGGAAATATTTTCGGTCTTTAATTTTTTTTGAATAGCAGCGATTTCTTCTTTTACTTTCTGGGGAATTTCCAAAGCAATAAATAATCTCATTTTAGTTAATTTTTCTTTTATAAATTACCGAAATTTTATCACGATAGAATTCTTCCCAGCCAAATTTTTGGGGATTTGGTTGTAAAAGTAAGTCCATAAAAGTTCCCGGGCTAATTAAAATCCAGCTGATATTATATTCTTTTAAGGTTTCTTCCCAACCCGGCTGATTTTGGAGAGTTTCTAAATAAATAGTATAAGGACTTTTTCCTGAAGGATGTTCCCAGGCAGGCATTCGACCATCAACAAAAACTTTGTATTCCGGCAATTGCCAAATTAAAAACCCACCCCATTCGTAGCGATTAAAAATATTTCCCTTTTCTGGTTGCCGGCGCAAAAATTCTACCGCCCCACAAGGATAATTTAAATTTGAGGAAGGACAAGGATTTTTAAACCAGGCTAAGGTTAAAGGAAGGCGAAGAGTAAGAGTTAAAAAGAGAAAAAAAAGAAGAAAAACCCAGGCAAAATAGAATCTTGCTATTTTGTTTTTTTGGCTAAAGTTTTTTAAAAAGGTTGGTGGAAAGGAAAGAAGAAGATAAAAAAGGTAAAGATAATAAAAAGGCAAATGACGGTGGGCTTTTAAGGCTAAAAAAACAAAGAAGAGAAGTAAAAGAATTTTGATTTTCTCCTTAAAATTTGCTTTTTGAAAAAGTAAAAGAAAAAAGACTCCAAGAAAACTTAAAAGAGTTAACCACCAAAATAAAGGAGTTGGCGGTACCCATTCGGCAATTATTTTGCTTAAATCAACTGGTCCGGAAAAGTGCTTCCAGGCTTCTTGATAAATAGCAAATCCGTAAGGGTTTAAAAAAGTAGCTAAAAAAGAAATTGGTAAAAAAGTTGGCGAAAGAAAGGCAATTAAAAATAAACCTAAGATAAATGAGCCATGGGTATTAGCCCAGAGGGTTATAGTTAAGGGAAAGAGTAATTTTAACTTTGGAGAAGTTTTTGTTTTGTAATTAATAAAAAGGAGAAGGTTAAAGAAAAAGATTCCCAAAAGCTGGCTGCGCAGGCCAAAAGAAAAAATTCCCCAGCCTAAAAAAACAACTAAGACAATTGCCAATAACTTTTCTAAAGAAAAATTTTTAATTGCCAAAAAAAAGAAAAAAAACGAGAAAGCCATTAAAATTCCGTTTAAGATTATCAAACTCCAAAAACCAAAAAATTTAAAAACAGGAAAAATAATCGCTTGGTAAAACCAGTGGTGATTGGGCCAAAAATAATTTTCCAACAAGACAGAAAAATGGTTTTGCTGACAAAAAGAACTTTTTTGCCAAATTTCCTGGCCACACCTTAACTGCCAGCCTAAGTCAGGGTCGGTTGGAGGTAGAAGAAAAAAGAGAAATAAAGTAAGTAGGAGAACAAGTTTAAATAGCTGTTGCTTTTTCATTTTTTTGTTTTATGCTAATATTAATTTATATGGACGAAGAAAATCAAAATATTTCCTCCTCTCTAGGAGAGTTAAAGGAGTCAGCTATAGATAATCCAGATAGTATTGTGGAAACTTCAGATTCTAAAGCGCCGGAAACTGTAAATACTCAAGAGGAAAGCAACCAACCCTTTAACTTGCCAGAAGAGCCTTCTTACTCTCAACAAGCACCTCCTTTAACACCAGAGGAAAAGCCAAAAAAGAATTTTTTGAAAAGTTTTTTTCCTATTTTAGGAGGAATTTTCTTAGTTTTGCTGGTAGGTTTTGGAATTTGGAAATTTCTCTTGACAAAAGTGCAAAAACCTAAAGAAGTTACCCTTACCTATTGGGGGCTTTGGGAACCAGAGCAGGTGATGAATGGAATAATTGCTGAATGGGAAAAAGACCATCCTCAAATTAAAATTAAATATAGCCAACAAAACCATCGGGAATACCGGGAGAGATTACAATCGGCATTAGCCAGAGAAGAAGGACCAGATATTTTCCGGTTTCATATAACCTGGGTGTCAATGCTTAAAAACGAACTTGAGCCTTTACCTACTTCAGTGATGAGTAGTTCCGCCTATGAACAAGCATTCTATTCGGTAGTTTTAGAAAATTTACGGGCGGGAACAAGCTATTTGGGAATTCCTTTAATGATTGATACTTTGGCTTTGTATTACAATGAAGATATATTTTTAGCTGCGGGTAAATCTCCACCAACAACTTGGGAAGAGTTGAGAAATCTTGCTAATGAGCTTACGGTTAAAGATCAAATGGGTCAAATCCAAACAGCGGGAATTGCCTTGGGGACCACTTCTAATGTTGATCACTGGTCAGATATTTTAGGATTGATGATGATTCAAAACGGAGCTGATTTAACTAATCCTGCTGCTTGTAGTACCGCAGCAGGAGAAGAAGTTTGTCTAGGGGCTGATGCCTTAAAGTATTTTAGTGTTTTTAGAAGTGTTGACCGGGTTTGGGATGAAACTTTGCCTTCTTCCACTCAAGCTTTTGCCGCTGGCAAGCTAGCAATGTATTTTGGACCATCTTGGCGGGTTTTTGATATTAAGGCTTTAAATCCAAAGTTAAATTTTAAAATTATTCCCGTACCCCAACTTTCTGGAGATAGGAAGAAAGTTGCCTGGGCGAATTTTTGGGTAGAAGGTGTTTCTAAAAGAAGTAAATATAAGAATGAAGCGTGGGAGTTTTTGAAATTTTTATCTTCACCAGAAACTTTGGAAAAACTTTATCAGGCAGAGTCTAATTTACGTCTCTTTGGAGAAATTTATCCCCGAAAAGAAATGGCAGAAAAATTAATAACAAATCCTTTAGTTGCTCCTTTTATTGAACAAATTTCCATGGCAAAAACTTGGTATTTATGCTCTTTTACTTGGGATAATGGTATCAATGATCGGATGATTAAATATTTTGAAGATGCCGTTAATGCTGTTAATAAAGGGAAAACTGCTAAGGAAGCATTGACTACCACTACCCAGGGGATTTCTCAACTTCTTTCTCAGTATGGAATAGCGTCACCAATTACTCGATGAAAAAAGCGATTTTACGAACCTTAGTTTATGGAGATATTTTCGACTATCCACTTACCTTAGAAGAACTTTACCAATTTCTTATTGACGATAAATCCGTCTCTTTTTCCTTGTTTAAAAAGATTTTTAGGCAAGCTAGAATAAAAGAAAAATTAATAAAAGTAAAAGGAAAATATTTTTTTCTTAAAGGTCGAGAAAAGATTGTAGACATTCGTCAAAAAAGAAAACTTTGGAGTGAGGAAAAAATTGAGATTGTTCAACGGATTGCTCGCTGGCTTAAGCTTATTCCCTGGATAAAAATGGTTGGAGTTACTGGTGCTTTAGCAATGGAAAATGCGGATAAAAACGACGACATTGACCTTTTGATTATAACTTCTAAAAACCGCTTGTGGCTTACAAGATTATTGGCGGTCTTTTTATTAGAAATTATGGCTGTTCGTCGCCGACCGGGAGATATCAAAGTTAAAGATAAAATTTGTTTGAATATGTTTTTAGATGAAAAAAGTCTAACTCTACCAAAAAATGAACGCGATTTATTTTCTGCCCATGAGGTTGTTCAGCTTAAACCCTTATTAGAGAAAGGCAATTGTTATCAGAAATTTTTAAAAGCTAATTTATGGGTTAGAAAATATTTAGCCAATAGTTTAAATATTAAGAAATTAAGATATGAAGATATTAAGGGAGAGAAAAAAAGAATTTCCTTAATTTCTCAATTTCTTAATTTCTTGGAACACTTTGCTTATAAAATTCAGCTTGCCTATATGAGTTCAAGACGGACGAGCGAAACAGCGGAACTTCATCGTATTCGTTTTCATCCTCAAGATTGCCGGCGTTGGATTCTTAAAAAATATCAAAAAAAATTAAAAGAATTAATAGTATAATGTAAGTATGGCTTTAACTGAGGCTCAAATTGGAGAAGAAGAAAAGTTTCCTTTAGTAGAAAGGCCAACAACGCCAGAAATTCCCCCGGAAATTGAACATGTGGAAGCAATTGCCGGAGCAGAGATTACTTTACCTAAACCAATTACTGATAGCAGTGGTCAGCCAATTTTGGACAATGCTTCTCCTCAGCAAGTGACAATAGCCTTACCCCTAACTGAGGAGGAAATGCGCCAGGCTTTACATTTAAAAATTATTTATTCTTTACGTTGGTTAGCAGAGTGGGTTAAAAAGTTAGCAAAGATATTTGAGGGTAAATTCCTTTATCGATTTAAATAATTGAAATATTTTTTTATTCAGGTTTTAGGGTTTAAAAAAGCAAAAAAGAGGCAAAGAAGTTTTGTTTTTTGGTTTAATGATATTTTTTGATATTTTAATTGGTAGTTGACAGGGCCTTCAGGGGAAGAGGTAATATAATCTTACTTTTTAAGAAGGGCAGGCACCATGAAAGTTAAAGTCTATTCTACACCAGCATGTCCTTATTGTTATGCACTTAAGGATTTTTTGCGAGAGCATAAGATAGAATTTGAAGATATCGATGTTTCTGTAAATCAACAGGCAGCAGAGGAAATGATTAGGAAATCGGGGCAAATGGGAGTTCCGGTTACGGAAATTAACGGAGAAATTGTTGTTGGTTTCGATAAAGAAAAATTAGAAAAACTTTTAAATATAAAAAATGAAAAATAAAGAAAATCAAATCACTAAAGTCGAAAAAAGAGACGGAAGAATTGTTGATTTTGAGGAAGAGAAAATCCGTCTGGCAATTTTTAAAGCCCTAACTGCTACCGGTCAAGGCGATGGAAAAAAATCAAAAAGACTTTCTGACCGCGTTGTCCAAATTTTAAACCGCCGCTTTAAAAAAGGAGAAATTCCCCATGTTGAGCAAATTCAAGATATTGTTGAGGAAGTTTTAATTTTAGAGGGACTGGCGAAAACC
>Ga0209102_1001884_pt1 | contig 10269 bp, 11 predicted proteins | sample ConPoolayeHmetaG_FD_185483 | JGI IMG/M metagenome (GOLD analysis project Ga0209102, IMG submission 185483) | Hot spring microbial mat communities from California, USA to study Microbial Dark Matter (Phase II) - Cone Pool mat layer H metaG... ... | reverse complement strand
GTTCAAGACGATAAGGTACTACGGCCTGTACGCCAGGAACAAGAAGAGAAAGATCCAAGATGTGCTGATTGTAGCTCACATTCTCATGAATGTTTCGCTACGAGTAGCGCCACGAGCGACGGGCGAGAAAAGTATAAATGGGGCCCTGTCTAAAGGCAAGACGGAGGGAGAATGATGCAGCGCAGAATCTGGGCCTTCTTAGGCATCGGCATCCTAGCCTTCAGCCTCTCGTGTACCGTGTGGCTTCTCTGGTCGCGGAACCTCATTCTGCCAGAAGCTAGGGTCGAACTGATAAGGTGGGGCGATGGGGTCCGGGTGATTTGGACAGCGGAAGAACCGGGGACCGTCCTGTGGGTTAAGGGAACTGGGAACTATCCGAGACATCATCCCCCCAGCACATCGGGAGAGTCCTACGATTTTCCCGGCCCCGCCCTCATACCGGACAGATTCATAGTCTGCACCCGCATAGGGAACAGCGTGAGATACGAGATCCACAGCCTGCATGAGTGAGGAAGAAGGAAAAAAAGAAAAAAGGAGGTTCACGTTATCCGTTGGCCTACCAAGTGACGTAGATTCCGTTAGACTGTATGTCGCAGTCCACCTCTGCCCACGCATCGTCGCCCGATACTTTGTTCTCCGACTTTGTCTGCACATACACAGAACAGTCAATTATGGTGAACGTCGCTTGGATCGCCCACGGGCCATCGCACGCGATATCCACTTGGAACCATCCGTTGCCATCCGGACCCTCATTCTCTAAGTGTGTGTGATACTGCCCGCTGGTACATATCTGTCCATCGAAAGTATAGGTCTTCTCGTAGGTCTTGCTGTCTCGGTTATCCATCACCTTGAAGTGAACCTTGACATGGTAGCTTCCCCATCCCTGACCATCGGCCTGCAACGTAACCGGACCGGAAAAGTCGAACTCTGCATAGAGCGCTGCTCCGTTGCCTACCGGGTCCAAGAGAGAGCCGACTGTAATCGAGTCATAGTAGAATGTGTGGTACGACGACAGTTCTCTCAGGTTGTTCTCGCTCGGATACGGTTCGACATACTCGTAGGAGTTCGACGATGTCAGACTGCCATCGCCGTAACCGGGGTCGTACACGAACCAATCTGCGCTGACGCCCGTGGAATAGAATCGGTCGCTGCCCGCAAACACGAGGACGGCTGAAACGAGGATAATGAGGTACGCTGCCAGAAACTTGTCATTTCTCTTCAAAACTTACACCTCCTTTACAGTTTGTACGAATAGCGGAGGTGCAAGACAGACGAAGATCCGGACCAGCGCACTAACCCGTAACACTTATAGAACGCCGCAGCCCTCTCTATGCGGGCCTGAATTCCGGTTCTACTCATCGGTGATGCACGCTCCGATTGTCCCGCAGCCCAAACTGCGGGACTAGGGCCGGACAGGAAACCCTATCCGGCTTTCCTACTTTTTTTGGCAGCCGCAGCCGATCAGAGCAGTCTCAAGCCCCTCATCATTCGCAGCCATCCCAGCACGATCGACAGCACATGTGTGCCCAAGGCGGCATCGGCCATCTCGGCTTAAAGCCGTCTCTTTACCCTCTCCTTGCTGAGACTTGTCCAGATCGCTCATTGTGACTGTGACTGTGACTGTGACTGTGACTGTGACTGTGACTGTGACTGTGACTGTGACTGTGACGGTATCGTGGCGGATTGTGCCCAATCCGACAGTCGTGTATGGTACCTCATGGGCACAAGTGGTAGCGAATCCCCCACCAATGCAGCCCTCACGTGGAGGCCCGGGAAGGCGATGACCAGCTGCTTGCTCCCGCTGAATGCGTCCCTGATCACTAGTTCATCTTGGAGGCATCGATCTTCGCATCGACGAAGCTCCTGACGACCTTGCTGCCCTTGAACCCGGAGAGGCGCTCGGACACGATTCTAAGCAGGTGTCCTTCCATGGCCATCCCCTGGCCAGCGGTTTGAGATTTCCTCCTCCTTCAGGGCGCCTGCGCCAAAGCCCAAGGCGGTCTCGGGCACGGCGGAAAGGCATTAGGGGAGCAGGGAGCAAGACAACGTATTTAGCCAGTCCGCCCGATGATGGGCCATGGCAAGATGTCCCTTCTGCGAGATAAGCTCCGGAGAGGCCCCGGCTAGCATCGTGTACCAGGATGCGGCTGTGATGGCCTTCATGGACCTGCGCCCGGCCAATGCCGGCCATGTCTTGGTCATCCCCAGGAAGCACTGGGAAACCATACACGAGATCCCGGACTCAACCCTGGTCGACATCTTCAGGGTGGCGAAAAGGGTGGCTGGTGCGGTCAAGGAGGCCGTCAGCGCCGAGGGCATCAACGTCGTACAGAGCAACGGCCGGGCAGCGTACCAGATGGTGAACCACCTTCACGTGCACGTCATACCGAGATTCCAGGGAGATGCTATATCCAAGACGGTCCAGGCCGTTCTGGCGTCGCTGGAGTTTGACGTCGCACAGAGAGAGGACTTGGACGAGGTGGCCGAGCTTATCAGAAGGTCTCTCTGACGGATTGCCTAGGCGGACCACAGCGGCATTTCAGATCTTGGGCCGTGTTCTCCGCCAGCGAGGGCTGCGTGCGGCCCTCGGGAATGCTGGACCATAACAGCTTTCAGAGGGAGGAGTCTTCAGGGAACCGGCAGGGGATGAGATGGGGCTGCTGGCTAGAGAGACTGGTTTGGCGTTGACAATCTCCATGCTGTTCCTCGGCATGCATGCCCTGCGGTCTCCTACCATACCCCTCGGCCTACTCTTCGCCGGGCTGATCGCAGGCCTCGTTTTCACAGTCGTCCAGGGCCACCGAAAGAGGGTCAACTTCCTGACCAGGGCTGCCTCCTCCGCCGTCTCCCTCGTTCTCGCCGGCTACTTCCTTTCTGCTGCGATCTACCTGCTTCTGCCTCTCAAGCCATCCCCGTATCTGGCGGTCCTCATGCCTCTGTACCTGATCCTCGCCTACCGGTTGCTGAGAACCGACCTTAGGATGTGGTCTTGGTACAGGTCCGCCCACCCGGCACTTCCCGGCAGAGTCCCGGGGCAGAACTCCGTCTAGCTTTGGTGATTCCGTTCAATACCTCTCATCGAGTAGGGCTCCAAATGTGGATGGGCGACTATCCCGATGGTAGTCGAAGCAGACACCCTGGTCTTTGAGTGTATCTGCCGTCGGTTTCCGTTCGTGACCCCTTGTCATTTCAGCACCAAATGGTGGATGATATTTAAGCAACACGGCCCCTAATGCACCTTCTGGTGTGTTGTGCTTCCTACTGGGATAGCCAGGATGCTTCGGGAGTTGTCTTTGCTGGAGCGACCCGTCTCGCAGGTTGAGATCGCACGGGTGACCGGGTGCTCTGCTTCCATGGTCAGCAAGGTCGTGGGAATGCTGGGAAGGAAAAGGATCGTTCACAAGCCTGCGAAGAGGAGGGTGGCTGTAGCTAATCTGGAGTACCTCCTGTTGTATTGGGCCTTCAGGCGGGACATAGAGGATGATCCACGCACCCTTCTGGAAACCTCGTTGGCGGCCCAGGAAGTTGAGGAACACGCGGGCAGGTCATGTCCTCAACTGGCCTTCACGGCTTTCTCTGCTGCTAGGGTAGTGGGTGCGTACCCTGCGCCGTACTCCGACGTCATCGCCTACGATCTCTCCAACGGGTCGTGTGAGCTTGACCTGCCGAAGGGAAGAAGCTCGACTTTAGTGTTGCTGAGGGCGGATGATGCCCACCTAGGGTCGAAGACAATGCTGAAGGATGGGCTCAGAGTGGTGCCCATCAGGCAGGCTTATGTGGATCTTCTGAGCCTCGGGACCTGGGAGGCGAAGTACGCAGCCATGTCGCTGGCCGGAATCGATACCTGCCTTCCTCTGATCGGGTCGCGGCCCGAGATCACGGAATATCTTTGAGGCCGCTGCTGCAGTTGATCTCCAGATCCGCGCCGTGAGCCTCGTGACACTTGAGCAGGTTGGAGGCATCTGATATGAACGAGGTGATGGAGAATCCAAAGAAGGTGAAAGGTGGAGCTTACGTATTGGTCACGCCCAATGGTCCCGAGGACGGCGGGGATTTCGGGCCCAGGACGACGGGAACAAGAACCAGCGGCATCCAGGAAGCCTTGGATCATGCGAAGGGCAACAGGAAGGACCTCTACATCGCCGGCGGCGGCCTCACCGAACCATTCAAGGGAGGCGTGGGCTACCAGCTTCAGGAAACCCTGAGGATACCTTGGAACCAGAACTGGCGCCTGGACGGGGGAGAGTACTGGCTGACCTACGCGGGGGAGAGCGGGGACGGCGTGGTCATCGACAGCCAGATGAACTGCCGGATCAAGCTCGGGGTGGTCGTCAACTCCCGTTCCCCTGGGGCTGTCGTGCGTATATGTCCCACCTCAAAAGGGCCGGATAACTTCCGGTGCGCCGTGGCCAGCACCTTCCAGTTCAACGCGCTGGTCGGTGCCGGGGATGTCTGGGGAAAAGGTGGGGCGGTGCAGAGGAGCACAGGGCTTCTGATGGACGCATCCGGAGGGCCGATCTCGGGCAACAAGGTGCAGGTCCGGGAGATCAACGCATGCGACGTCGGCGTACACCTGACCCAAGGGTGCAGCGGGAACGACATCGAGGCGACCTGGATTCACCTGACCAATCTGGGCTTGAGGATCGGGGATGAAGGGTCTCCCAATGTCCGCGGGAACACAATAAAGGCAGGCATCTCGGGCGACCTGAAGGGGACCAAGGGTGTGCAGATCTTCGGGCAGAGGAATCTCCTGACGATCAATGCCCACGGCAATGATCCGGGCCAGAACATGATATTCGAGGAAACGGCCAGGGACAACCTCATCATCGCCCTGGATCTTGCCGACGGGTTCACCAACCGCGCGGCGATCCCGACGAATCGAATCATTCCCGCATGCCCCGTCGAATTCTCCCTGGCCACGCCGCCCATCCCTGCATCGGGAGAGGAGGTGGTGAACCGATATCCTTACACGGTGCTTGTTCGCATCGTGCGCCCGGGCAGGGTCACCGGCTGGATTGAAAAGGATGCCAACGGGGCCTCCGAGGCGTTCCAGGGCAACCTGTTCGTAGGACAAACGCTCGTTCTGTCGCCTGGCCAGGGGATCATCTTCACCTACGATGAGCCGCCGGCCTGGAGATGGAAGGCCGTCGAGTAGACGTTTGGCTGTGACCTGTCTAGTCGTGTCGGCCGGACGCGGGTGGTTTCTTGAAGAACCAGTACTTCGGGGACACTAGGGATCTGTTCAAGTACGACCTCGTGCTGGAGTTCCTGCTCCAAACTGGGCTCAAGCGATTCACCTTCATCCCCATGCTCACCCAGGACGAACCAAGCTACAGCGGAGGCCGTACCGACCACTCGAAGGCGCGGGCTGGGACGGGCAGGAAGGAGTTGGTGGACAGCCTCACGGCCTGCATCAAGGAAGGCAGGAGGAACATAAGAGAGCTTAGTTGGGTCATCAGATCCGGCGCGCCAACGGCCGGGATCAGCGTGGCGATCTACGCGGAGGATCGCCTATTCACGCACGAGGCAAGACGCCAGTACTTCGGGGGGATAGGCTTCGGCCTGCTCGAGCGCTCCGTGATTCTTGTGGATCCCGACATAGGCCTGGAGGTGAAGAGCATGAGGGGCAGGGAGGAAAGGTATGTCACCTACGACGAGGTCAAGCTTCTCTACGATCGGATGGATCCGCGCTCGATCCTCACCGTATTCCAATTCATACCTCGGGTGAAGAGGCTCCATTACATCCAGCTTCTGCGGGCAAGGCTGGCACGGCAAGTCGCCACGGGCGGGGAAGTCTGCTACGTATCGGACAATCAGGTTGCCTTGTTTGCACTGGCCAAGGGCTCACGGTCAAGGCACTTGGTGCGCAGCGTGATCCATGGATATGCCGAACGCTACGGCCTGCTCTGTGGCCCCAACGAAGTCGATGGGTAGTTTCAGGGCATGTTGGTCGTCATGCCCTTGCCCGCATCCTCTTAATGATCTGAGAGAAGTTGCGAGCAATCTCCTCCATTCCCTGCGGCGATGGATGGACGAGATCGAAGCTCAGCCCGGGGACCTCCCTCAGCAGTCTCCTTCCATCGATGTGGAACAGTCTGGGCATGTTCAGATCCTTGACCGCGTCGCGCACGATCTGCCTGAACGCGGCCTGCCTAGCCGGCGTTGGCTCAAGGTCGGCAGAGAAGGTGAACATGTCGGTGCAGAACACCCATTTCCTGGGATGGGATCTGGCGATCCTGCGCACGAAGTACCTCACCCTGCGTTCGAACTCCTCGTTTGTGAACTCCGGGCGGGGCATCATGTTGATGCCTATCTCCAGCGTGGCGAGGTCCCAATCCTGCCGGCGGGCGATGTAGTCCGCCATCTGGGCTTCGCAGTGGGCACCGCCGCCGAAGCCCAGGTTCACCAAATCGACCCCAAGCATCTGGGCCATCCGCATAACGTAGGAGCCAGTGGGCCTTATTGCCCAAGCACCGTGGGTGATGGACGAGCCGTAGGTGAGCAGGGTCTCCCTCGGGGTCTGGGACCTCCTGGGAGGCTCGGTCTCGCCCTCTACCTCGACCAGCCTAACGGGCGGCCAGTACGGTAGGATTACCCTTGTTAGGTGTGCGTCGAAGGGAAGCTTCCTCTCCCTCGTGATCTTGTCGAGGGACTTCATGTTCTGGGGCTTCGACACCCTGATCTCCGTGGCCTCGGGGCCTACGAGGTGCCATGAAACCAGGAAGCATCCCTGGAAGACTTCGACCAGCGCGGGCGGCTCCTTGCCGGCTATGAGACTGATCTTCGCCTCGGTCCCTTTGAGGTTGAACCTGATCTCCGCCCCCGCCGCGGCCAGGGCTGCCTCCTTGGCTTGATCGTTCAAGCTCACCCTCAGGTCATTGGGGATCCTGCTGAGCAGCATTCCCTTGCCGTCGGGAGGCGATATCAGCTCCTCGATGTTGTGCAATTCCACGCCTTTGTGAATCAACTCCTCATCCCTCGCAGCGATGTTGCTTGGGCCTCCAGCAGCGTCCGCCTCGGCGTCGGCCGAGGAATCCACGTCCTGGCATAAGCCGGTGTCCGGTGGAGCTGCCGCCAGGCAGGCGGGCCGAAGTGCGCATAGATATCTTTCGCCGAGAGGACTAGGTGTCGGGCATCCCGGCGCTTGATCGTGCTGGTCCGAGCTCCATCCTTCATCCCCCGACGGCTGTCCCAAGTGCATGCTGTGCACAGAACCAAAACTGTGACGCTGCGTCTAAACCCAGCGTTGCTGGCGCCTTGAGGGCCCGCAGATAGGCAAGCCGGGTTCGCCCCGGTCCGCGACACGGCCGCCTGTCCGGCCAGCAAGCAAGATCAGACGTAAGGTTTAAAGATGCTCGTGGAAACTCCAGCGCAGAGCAGTAACATGCCTGCGCCCTCCGGTCAAGCTGGTGATGAGCCAGTCCACTGGCTTGCCGTCCTTTCCCTTGCATCGTGCGTCATGGGTTCGTCGGCGGCCACGGCCCTGGAGGACGGACGGATCGGGGTCCTCTACATCGGCTGCATCGCCCGTTCCCGGCCCTTCTGGGACATGAGGCAGGACCCTCTCTTCGCGCTCAGCTTCGTGCAGGCGACCCTTCGCTCGTCCGGAGCATGGGCCCCTATACAGCAGGTGTCGGGAGGAGGTGAAGTGGCCAGGATGGTGAGGCTGTACATGCCCCGAACCTACTCGCGGCTGACGTCGGGGTTCGATGTCATAGTCCTTTCCAACGCGAATCGATTCATGGTGGGCGTGAGCAACATCGAGATGGTCGCCCGTGCAGTCAGGGAGGGTGGCCTGGGGCTTTTCATGTCCGGAGGCTGGGAGAGCTTCGGGGGGCACAATCATCCCGACTGGGGAAGCACCTCGGTGGGCGATCTGCTTCCGACCGTGGATGTTGAGGGCTCCTGGGTGTCGCATCCGCGTGGCGACCTCAAGCTCGTGATCACCGACGAGAAGCACGAGTTCATCAGGAGCCTTCCCTGGGAGAGGGAGAAGGCGCAGTTCATGTTCGACTTCCACCACAACGTGGTCACAGCCAAAGAGGGTTCCCAGGTGCTTGCCCGGGTACGGGCTCCGGACTTGGATGATCCGGCCATGGTGAGCTGGGAGCTTGCGGGGGGAAACCGCGTCTTCGCCCTAACCGGCGAAGTCCACACGATGGCGTTAGGCCCGTGGCCGTACTACCTGGACTTCGGGGCAAACCTGATGATCTACCTTGACGGCCGCCCAGTTCCCCAAGACATCGACCTGGTGCACTCGCTCAGGACGACGATGCACGCGGTCGCCGTAAGGAGGTCCCTGCTGATTAGCCTCCTGGAGTTCTGTGACTCCTTCGGCGCTGACACGGGCGGGATCACGGTCAGGACGGACGAGCTGGACAAGATCGCGGCGCAGGCAAAGCCCCTCTATCTGCAACTGCAGTTCCAAGAAACCCTAGACGCCTACAGGAGCGTCGAGGAGGGCCTGGCGACGATCGAACAGGACGCAATGCGGCTGAAGGACAGAACCCTGTTTTGGATCTACATCATCGAATGGGTTGCCGTGACCGGAACCATGATGGTCTGCGGGGTCCTCCTTTGGTCGATCATGATCCGCCACAGTCTGTACAGAGAAACCCGAACGACAAGGTTGGAGCGCCTGGATCCACCCTGAGCTGCATGGAGAGCTTGGAGGGGTATGCAGCAAGCATCCAGCGGACTCTATTTGTCCGATAGGCCCCTCGAACCGATCTCCTTGCCCCGCCGTCGCCTGACCATCAACATGGAGGCCGTCGCGCGTTGGACATGCATCCTCGTCGTTGGGCGATCCTCTAGCTGAGATACTTTCTTCGCATTCGCTCAGGCATGGATATCGTGTTGCCCGTTGCGTGCATTAAGGCCATGTAGGGCTGCGGGATCTGGTCATCCCCATTCGCGGATCGGCAAGCGGCATTGGCGGGCCTCGGAAAAGGTCAACCGGCGAAGGAAGCGCTAATGGGTTAAGTTCGGCGATCGGAAAACGACGCTGTCCGAGATCATGGGGTTCAGTTACGTGTGAAGATGGAATCCCGATTCGCCTGCTCCTCGGGGTGACTGCAAGCCAATGTCCCCCACTGAAAACTTTCGTTTGGGGTCGCCGGCCCGGCTACAGTCCTAGCATCTTAGCAGCTTGCCGATGATCGACGACTTGGAAATCAGAGTAGGTCGGCATGAGGCTTTGGACCGGAAATCCTTGGATCTCCTCGTCCTCGGTGATGAGGATGTTTCCCGCCCAAGCCCCTGTCGCAACTATCACACAGTCAACGAAATCCGTCATCTGCCTTCGCGCTAGGATCGACCTCAGGCAGACCTCCGGCTCGGAAACCGGCACCTTGGTCAATCCCTCGTCGGACGCCAATACGGCGATGCCGGTGAGGACGTCGTCCTCTCGAAGATACGACTCGGCGCAATGTTTGGCCGCGATTGCCATGGCCTCGAACACGGAGATTTCACTGAGCATCGTCTCGTGTCCGGCCCGACGGAGTCTCCGGAGAAGGTCCCTTGGAACGTCGGCCTGGGCCATCCCTAGGCAGGGAAGAACGTAGGTGGTGTCGAGGACGACCCTCATCGCTCCAGCCTCTGAGAGAGTTCTTTTCGGGACCTGGTGAACTCCTCAGGCGAGATGATCAGCTTCGGCTCCCTCTCGAGGAGGTCATCAAGGCTGGGGAGGGGATGCACGATGAGCCGTCCACGGTCGACGCTGTATGACACCAGAGAACCCGGCGCAATCCCGAGCGCGTCCCTCATACTCTTTGGTGGGAACAGCTCGCCCTTGGATCCAACCCTGCCGGTGACGGCCATGTAGAGCGCTTGCCGGAATAGCTTAATAATATTCCCTTAGCCGGATTTGGGGCCATTGACCGGATGAGTCCGGCAGATTCAACGACGCCAGATATCGCGCAAGGGCCAACTTGATCGACAGCTCCATGATCTGCAGGTTTCCTCTGGCGATGGCGTGCGCTCTCGGTCAACAGTTTGGGAGGTCGGGAGGGGTGGCCGGGCCCGTTGGTGGTGGTGTCGGAAGATTCTTATCCGTTCTGGACCGAAGCGGGGTGGATGCTGGAGAATCGCCTTCTCCTCATAGCCGTCATCGCTGCGATCGCGGTGGGGCAAGCACGCCAGGGTTTGGCTCTGGAGGACCGCCGGATCGGCGTCCTGTACGTGAGCGATCCCATCAGGTCACCCGCCTTCACCTTCATGCGCGCCGAGCCCATCTTCTCCCTCACCTTCGTGGCCGCCTCCCTGAGGGGC
>Ga0209102_1001881_pt1 | contig 10278 bp, 6 predicted proteins | sample ConPoolayeHmetaG_FD_185483 | JGI IMG/M metagenome (GOLD analysis project Ga0209102, IMG submission 185483) | Hot spring microbial mat communities from California, USA to study Microbial Dark Matter (Phase II) - Cone Pool mat layer H metaG... ... | reverse complement strand
TCATCGGACTTTCTCCTGCGGCCTCATGTGCTCTGGCGCGCTTTTGACCCATCAAAGGGGCCTTTTGATTAAGGGAAAGTTTATTCTCTAAGGAGTAAGATTAACCCCCCTGCGATCGTCGCTGCTTTGTCTATCCTCAGTTCAACAGGTAGGAGCTGGAGCAACTGCAAGATACGACGGAAAGTTTTGAAATTGCGGCACTGGACTGCCTATGGCCTTCTTTGTCCGGAAAGACAGGTCATGCTCCGAAGCTTGACATGAGGGAAGGTCTGAGGAAAGATAAAAGGCGCGGAGCCATGAGCGAAACGGAGGTTTAGGCCAGATTCAAAGAAGAAGAGAAGAGGCATGAAAGAGTCCAGGGCCATCGTGAGCGGGATTTTGTTCAGCTCGATTTTGCTTTTTGCCTGTGGACCTTCAAGAGAAATGGCCAAGCCAGAAGATGTCGGGATGTCTTCTTTGCGGCTCAGGCAACTCGACGTCATCATCCGGGAAGCCATATCGCGCCGGGATTTTCCGGGAGCCGTGCTTCTCGTCGGTCGAAAGGGGAGAATCGTCTACCAGAAGGCTTTCGGGGAAAGCCAGTGGGTGCCGAGACGCCGGCCTATGGAAGAGACGATGATATTTGATTTGGCTTCCCTCACCAAACCAGTAGCCACGGCTACGTCAATCATGATTCTTGTTGAGCAGGGGAGACTGAGCCTGGAGGAAAAGGTCAAAGATTTTGTCCCCGAGTTTGCCCCCTATGTGGATGAAGCTGGCCGGCCGGCCGATGATGCCAGAATCTGGCATCTTCTCACTCACACTTCCGGTCTTCCCCCTTATGCTGACGTCGAGGAAGTCGAGAAGCTTTTCGGCCGGCCTTGTCCTCAGGATAAACTCGTCGGTTACATCGCTGCCCTCAAGAAAGCTGGGCCTCCCGGGTCGGTTTTTCAATACAGCTGCCTTGGATATATCACTTTAGCCCACATCATCAACAAAATAGCCGGGCAGGATATCGCTTCTTTTTCCCGGGAGTACATCTTTAAACCCCTCGAGATGGAGCGAACCTTCTTTGTTCCTCCTGAAAAATACCGGGCTGCCTGTGTCCCGACCGAAGTCGTCAAGGGAGAGCCGCTTCAGGGAATTGTCCACGATCCGCTGGCCAGACTCCAGGGCGGGGTTTCGGGAAATGCCGGGCTTTTTTCTACGGCTGACGACCTGGCCCGTTTTGCCTCGATGTTGCTTAACCGGGGGCGATACAAAGGTAGGCAGATTCTAAGCCCCTTGACCGTAGAAAGGATGACCTCAGTTTGGCCCAAGGCATCGGCTTGGGGACGGGGTCTCGGCTGGGATATTGATTCTCCCTATAGCTCTAACCGGGGTGACCTCTTCGGGCGCACTTCCTACGGCCACACTGGATACACAGGCACCTCCCTCTGGGTCGATGCCGAAACAGAAACGTTTGTTATCTTCCTGACCAATCGCGTTCATCCTGATGACAAGGGTTCAATCGTCGCCATGCGCAGCCGGGTGGCCAACGTCGTGGCGGCAGCCATCGAATCAGATGGAACCATGACCAAAAGAAGATGAACTCGACACCAGAAGAAGAAAAAGTCTATGCAACGTTGCGGAGTTTGGGTATTGCCTTTGACAAGCACGAGCATCCCCCCGTCTTCACCGTCCAGGAGGCAAGAGAGCACTGGAAAGACCTTCGAGGCGCTCATTGCAAGAACCTTTTCCTTCGCAACAAAAAAGGCAATCGCCATTATCTGGTCATTCTCGAGTATACCAAGAATGCCGATTTAAAAAAGCTCAACGACAAGCTCGGAGAGGATCGCCTCAGCTTCGGCTCCCCGGACCGGCTCCGGCGGCTCCTCGGGCTTGAGCCCGGGGCGGTTTCCCCGTTTGGACTCATCCACGACATCGGGAGGGAGGTGACCGTCATCATCGACCGGGATCTTTGTCAAGCCGAGCGAATCTATTTCCATCCTAACGTCAACACGGCGACCATCGGGTTGAGCTTTTCGGATTTAGAAAAATTCCTCGCCTGGAGAGGAAACCCCGTCCGCTTCCTAACGTTTTGAGAAAAACGCTTTTTTCGCCGGAGCGAAAGGATGATTGAATCAACAATCCATGGAATTCGGAGGGACATCATGGAGAAAAGGAAGAGGTTATCTTCATCTTTTTTCTTTTTATCCTTTTTCTTTGGATGGGCCAGCCTTTCTTTGTCCTTGGCTGATAATCGGGCCCAGCATCAGCCCGTCCCTCAGCCGGATATCCGCGCTTTCACCGCCCATCTCATCGGCCACGCCCACATCGACTTGAGCTGGTTGTGGTTGTGGGAAGAAACGGTTCACGAAGTGGCTCCCCAAACATTCTGGGGAACGCTTCGTCAGATGGACCGTCTGCCCGGGTTGACCTTTGCTCAGAGCCAGGCATGTCTCTATGAGGCCATGGAAAAGCATTTCCCCGAGCTTTTCCGAGCCATCCACAGGAAAATCGAAGCGGGGACGTGGATTCCTGTGGGCGGGATGTGGGTCGAGCCTGACCTCAACATGCCCGACGGTGAATCGTTGGCCCGGCAGTTTCTTTACGGCAAAAGGTATTTTCTGGATAAGTTCGGCATCGATGTGAAGGTCGGGTGGAACCCCGACTCTTTTGGCCATAGCTTCCAGCTCCCCCAGATCCTGAAGAAGGCCGGGCTGGACTACTACGTCTTTGAACGGTGCGCTCCAGAAAAGACGCCCGTTTTCTGGTGGGAGGGAATGGATGGTTCCCGAATCCTTGCCTACGTTCCGCCGGGATGGTACCTCGTCAGCTTGAAAGATGGCCTGCGAAACCTTCTTCTTGAAGCCTCCCGAGAGACACCGCTCAAAGACTTCTTGCTTCTCTACGGAGAAGGAGATCACGGGGGAGGGCCGAGGGACTCGGACGTGGCGGCCATCCTCAAGTTTAGAGACGACCCGACCGAACCCCGTCTCGAATTGGCTAACCCCGAAGCATATTTCAAAAAATTGGTCGACTTGAACCTGAGCTATCCTGTGATCAAGCGGGAATTGAATTTTACCTTTCCCGGTTGCTACACCACTCAGGTGGAGACAAAGAGGTTCAACCGCCGCCTGGAGAGCTTGCTTCTTGAGGCCGAAAAATTCTCGAGCGTCGCTTTCTTTTCTGGCTATCGCGATTATTATCCCGAAAGGGATCTGGATGAAGCGTGGAAGGTCATTCTCCGAAACCAGTTCCATGATATCCTGGATGGTTCGAGCATCGGACCCGTCTATGAGGAGTCCCATGCAGCTTACGAGAAGGCTGCCCAGAGAGCCGGACGAGCGCTGGATTTTTCCTTAGAGACGATCGCCATGGCCGTAAACACTGAGGGACTGGGCTCGCCTCTTCTTGTTTTCAATTCCCTCCCCTGGGAAAGGACCGAGCCGGTCGTGGCCCAGGTTACCTTTTCTCGGCCCGTTGAAGCCATCGCCATCATGGACTCTGCTGGGGACGAAATTCCCTGCCAAGTCCTCAGGGTGGATAAAAGACCAGGTCAAACCAGCTTCGAGGTGATTTTCCTTGCCCCATCTGTTCCCCCCTTAGGTTATCGGACCTTCCGAATTCTCGAAGCCAGAAGCCAGGCCAAGCCCAGGATACCCCTCGTTGTCACCCCAACGACCTTAGAAAATGAGTTCTTCAAAATTACCATCGACCCCAAGAAAGGCTGGATGACGGACCTCCTGGATAAAAAAAATAGACGGCACTTCCTGGCCGCTCCCGGCTACTCACTCGAAGCCATTCCCGATGAACCCGAAATCATGTCCGCCTGGGAAATCAGCCTCAAAGAGGCAGGGGAAAGAATAGGAGAGAAAGGGGCGGAGGTGACGATTGTTGAGCGTGGGCCGGTGCGGGCGACCGTTCGGATAAAGAGCCATTTCCGTAACTCTGTTTTTATCCAGGATGTCCAGCTCTACGCCGGGGTTCCGCGGCTCGATATCCGAATGAGCATCGACTGGCAGGAGAGGAACCTCATGGTCAAGGCGGCCGTTCCGGTCGCGCTCGATAGCCCGAAAGCGATTTTCGAAATTCCTTTTGGCGTTATCCAACGGCCGGCGTCCGGCGATGAGGTGCCGGCTCTCAAGTGGATGGATGTAAGCGATGAATCCGGCCAGTTTGGACTCAGCCTCCTTAACGATTCAAGGTACGGATGCGATGTGAAGGGAAACATCATGCGCCTCTCCCTCATCCGCGGAGCTACCTATCCTGACCCGGAAGCGGACAGGGGGCATCATGAGCTGGCCTTTTCCTTCTATCCCCATGCGGGCACCTGGAAGGAAGCTTTGACCTTCCGCCGGGCGCTCGAGTTCAATAATCCTTTGCGAGCCCGATGGACGCTCATCCACAAGGGCAAACTCCCCTCCGTCCATTCTTTCCTTCGGGTCATGCCCGAAAACGTTGTGCTGACAGCCTTAAAGAAAGAAATGGGCTATGCCCATCGAAATATCATCCTCCGCGTCGTCGAAATCTTCGGCCAAGAGACCGGGGTGGTTGTGGAGCTGCCGTTTGTGGCCGAGGCGTGGGAGACGGACCTCATCGAACGTCCCTTGGCGAAATTGCCCGGGGATGTTAGAATGCTGCGTTTTCAAATGAAACCCTATGAAATCAAGACGGTCCGATTGACCCCACTCGCCGGGAGGTAAAAGCATGATGAAGAAAGCAAAAGGATTACACGGCGTGGCGTCAGTTCGCCCCAGAAATTAGGAGTTAGGACTCAGAAGCTTCTTGCCTCCACCATCGCTTTGGTCGAAGCTGGGAAAAGCGCTGAATCAGCGCTGATAGAGGAGGCGGTGGAAAAAGTCCACCGTGCCTATAAGGAGTTAGAAAAAATCTTCGATTGATAGGGGTCTAGATTTTTTTCTCGACAAGAACCTGGAGTATTTCGAGCTCGTCGGCCTCAAACCAGATGGCGCCGCAGGCCAGGCACTTATCGACCGGGATAAAATACTGGTAGTTATAGGGGCGAGGCTGCAAGGGATAGCCGCAGTTCGGGCAGGTGAAGCCGCGGGCTTCCTTTTCCTTAATGCGTTGCCGCTTGATGGGGTTGAGCAGGAATTGCTCACGGAGAGCTTTCGCTTTCTCGATCAAATCAGCGGAGAAATCGAATTCGCGTCGAAGGAGAATCCTCTCCATTTTTGAGGCGTTGACGAGCTTCCCTCGGCAGCGGGGGCAAGCTTGGATGTCCACTCCCTCGTAGAAAGTTTCGCTTAAGGGAATATGGCATCTCGGACAGCGGCCCGATGGCGAAGGGGTGAGGTATCCTTTCTTTTGCCTTTCGTCGATGGCCAGTCGGATTTGAGGAAACTCGCGGGCCCGGGCTTCGATATCCTCCGTCTCATGGTGAACGAGGACCGTTCTCGCTTTTTCCCGGCGCTTTTTCTCCTCCCAAACTTGGCGGAGGATATCTGCTGGCTCAAGCCCAGCCATTTGCGCTAACAGCCGGACTCGTTTCATCAGTGGCGGATGGGAATTGAAAAGGCGGCTGAAGAACCCCTCTGATTCTCCGGTGAGTCCGGGAGCGACGATAAAGAGCGGGCTATAGGCGAGGCCAAAATCGCCGATGAGCGAGCTCTTGAGATGGGCTTTATAAAGGGCTCGGGCTAGAGCTTGAGGATGGCGGCAGATTTCTACAGCCGCCGCATCGGCGAGGGTTTCTCGCTCTCGAGACAACAGGCTGCTCAGAAGATGCATGACCAGGGAACTAAAGATGACAGCGAAATAGGGAAGCGCCGGCGGACCACCCGCTTTCCTCTGGCCAGCCCCCTCATCAGGAGATTTATCCTCCGGCTCCAAGGCTTCCCTCATTTTCTCGAGGAAGTTGGCCAGGGAACAGACTAAAGTGACAGAGAAAGCATCGCCTCGGGAAATATGGGCCAGTTCGTGAGCGACCACAGCCTGGAGCTCGTCCCGCGTTAAATCAGCCAGCAGCCCCTCGGTAACGATAATGGAGGGAGTAGAATCGCACTCGACGAGAGCTGCGGAATTGACGGCAAACTGGGGGAGAACATAAGCTTTGACTTTCGGCAGTCCGCAAGCGATGCGCATTTCTTCAACGACGTTTGAGAACTGGTAATGATAATAGTCAGAAGGGTCAGGCGGCTGGGCCTGGAGTCGGGTGAGGATGTAGGAAGCCCCGGTGCGTCTGGCTTCATGGAAATGGAGCAAGGCGATGCCAAGGGCTACCAAAAACACAGCTATCGCTCCCTTCACCAGGGAGGCAGCGGACCAAACCAGCGGGCTGGCCAGGAAGAACGTGACGCTGGCCAGGATGGCTAAAGTCACAAGGGCAAAAGCAGCGAAGTAGAACAGGATGAGAACGATGAAGATAAAAAGACTCTTCCTCCACTGGCGGCGCTGCACCTCATAGAAATCGGGCAATCTACTGACCTTCTTTTTCATCGGCGGGATAAGATGAAAGGATAACGCCAATCCATACCGGTTATCCTACAAAAAAAACGCAGCCCGGTCAAAGCTTGGGTCGCTTCCCGAATATTCGGGCCGCCTGTGTTTGCGCCAGCCATCAGCCTGTGTTATAAAACTTCCTCATCAAGGCGAGGATCCAAGAATTCGCTATCGATATGTTGCTCAAAAGAGAATTTCTTCTTGGTCTCAAGAATCTTTGAAGGAGGTTTTCGAGTGAGAAAAACGACGAGGCTGGGAATTTTTCTTGTCATGGTCGGACTCTGGGTTGTCCTTTCTCATCCAGCACATATCTCAGGCGAGATAAAAAAGGCTCTCACCTGGGAGGACATGATGAAATTCAGGGCCATCATGGACGCCGTGATTTCGCCCGACGGGAAATGGATAGCTTACGCCACGCGGCCTGACCGTGGGGATGGCGACGTAAGAATCCAGAGTGTTGAGGGAGAAAAGCAATTTGTCATCGAGCGAGGCGCGAAGCCGACTTTTTCGGCCGATTCCCGTTGGTTGGCAGCGACCATAAGCCCGAAAGCCGTGGATATCGAAAAAGGGGGCAAAGAAAAGCCCAAGGCAGGGCTGGCCCTTCTTGATTTGAGCTCGGGACAGCTGGTCTCCTTCGAGAAAGTCGAAGACCGTTCATTTTCTCAAGATAGTTCCTGGCTGGCCTACCGGCTGGCCAAGGAGGCAGACGAGAAGGCGGAAAAAACGAAAGAAGAAGAGAAAGCTCACGAACCCAAGGTGGTCATGAAAGAGACGGGAAGTCCCCTTATCCTCCGCGAGCTCCGATCCGGAAAAGAAACCCAGATTCCCGATGTCCTCGCCTATGCTTTTGACGAACAGGGAAAGTATCTGGCCTACGCGGTGGGCAGTCTCGACGGGATGAAAAACGGCCTTTTCGGCATAGATTTGAAAAAAGAAGGCCATCCGGCCTTTTCTATCCTGGCGAAAGAGAAAATGGTCTACAAAGAGCCAACCTGGGAAAAAGGCGGCCGTGGCCTGGCCTTCCTGGTGGCTCCGACCGATGCGGAGGGAAGAACAAGCGAAGCTTCCCTATGGATGTGGACGGCAAAAAAGGGTGATGCTCGGGCCACCGTCACAGCGGCCCACCTTCCGGCCGGGTGGGTCATTCCGTCGCGCAACAAGCTGACATGGTCAAAAGACGGTCAGCGCATCTTTTTCGGGCTTCAGCCACGTCATATTTTTGAGCTGAGTTTAGTCAAGAAAGAGGACAGGAAAGAAATCGAGGCTCGTGACCTCTTTGACATTGGCAAAATTCTCGAGAAGAGGGAAGTGGATGTCTGGCATTGGCAGGATCCGCGGATTATTCCCCATCAAAAGAAACAGTGGGCTCGTCTTAAAGAAAAGACATACCTCGCTGTCCATCACGTGGATAGTGGAAAAACGGTCGCCCTCGCCGACTTGGAGGTGACCGATGTCGAAATTCCAGAAAATGGCCGATTTGCCCTCGGCTTCTCCGATGTTCCCTACCTTAAGGAAATCACCTGGGATGGGAATTATGTCGATGTTTATCATATCGATATGATGACAGGGCAGAAGACAAAATTTCTGACGCATCAAAGATTCAAACCGTCCCTGTCTCCCAAGGGTAATTATGCCGTCTATTTTCGGGAAGGCAACTGGCACCTCTATGATGTGCGGTCGAGAACGAGCCGAAACCTTACGGCTCGTTTGCCTGTCCGCTTCGATGATGAAGAGAACGATGTCCCGGGCGAAGCGCCACCCTATGGCCTGGCCGGCTGGCTGGAAGATGAAAGCGGCCTTCTCATCTCTGACCGATACGATATCTGGAAGTTTTCCACAGCTCGAGACGAAGCGGTGAACATAACCGACGGCGCCGGCCGGCTTTCTCGCCTAAGCTTTCGCCTTCTCCGCCTGGATCCAGAGGAAAAATTCCTGAAAAGGGACGCTGACCTCCTCCTTTTGTCCTACCATAACGAGGCAAAGAACTTCGGTTTCTACAAGGCTAATCTCGCCCGGCCAGGAGTGTCCAGGCTCCTGGAAGAAAAGAAAAAATACACTTTCCTGGCCAAAGCGAAAGAGGCGGACCGGCTCATCTTCACCCGAGAAAGTTATGATGAATTTCCCGATATCTGGGTGAGCTCTCTTGATTTCCAGACCATCCGAAGGCTCACGGACGTCAATCCCCAGATAAAGGATTTTGCCTGGGGAAGCGCTGAGCTTATCGAGTGGCTGAGCCTGGATGGCCTTCGTCTCCAGGGAGTTCTCATCAGACCGGGAAACTACGAGGCCGGTCAGCGCTACCCCGTCCTCGTTTATTTTTACGAAAAATTTTCTCAACGCCTCTACGAGTTCAATCAAGTGGTCGTCAACCACCGGCCCTGTTTTCCCTTCTATGCGAGCCACGGTTATGCGATTTTTCTCCCGGATATCGTTTATGAGGTGGGACGGCCTGGCTTGTCGGCGACAAAATGTCTCATCCCCGGCGTCCAGAAGCTCATCGAGCTGGGCATCGCCGACCCCAAGGCCATCGCTTTGCACGGCCATTCGTGGAGCGGCTATCAAACGGCGTTTGTCGTTACCCAAACCAACATCTTCCGTGCCGCCATCGCTGGCGCAGCCGTGGCGAACATGACGAGCGCCTACGGAGGCATCCGTTGGGAGTCGGGCTTGGCCAGGCAATGGCAGTACGAGAAAGCGCAGAGCCGAATCGGTGCCTCCCTCTGGGAAAGGTTGGACCGCTACATCGAGAACTCGCCGCTCTTTTTTGCTGACCGCATCCAGACACCGCTCCTTCTCATGTTTGGCGACGAAGATGGGGCGGTTCCCTGGGAACAGGGGATTGAGCTCTATTTAGCCATGCGCCGGTTGGGAAAGGATTGCGTATTCCTCCAGTACCGGGGAGAGCCTCACCATCCTGAAAAATATGCCAACAAGCTTGATTATGCCATCCGGATGAAGGAATATCTCGACCATTATCTCAAGGGCTTACCGGCACCCGATTGGATCTCGAAGGGCACTCCCTACCAGGGCAATTGATCAGTCCCCCATCCCTTCGGGAGTGATGCCAGCGATTTTCTCCTGGATCCGTCTGAGTTCTTTTCGCGCTTCTTCGTACAACTTGGCCTTGAAGGCGAGCGTTTTGATTTCCTTGGTTTCGTTCATCGATTTTTTCAAACGCTCGATGCGCGTGAGGAGCTCCGCCTCTCGTCTTCGCAGGCGGGCCAAATCGTCACTTTCGTCGGGATCCTTCATCGCTCCTCCAAAGCTGGAGAATAAGCGCTGGAGATAGTTTCCAGCTCAGGCGTCCGAAGGTTTCTGCGCTACTCCTTCGATTTGTCCAGAATAGCCAGAACATCCTCGTTTGTCAATTATCACCCCGAAATTGCCGATAGAAGCACTCGACGGGTCCTGTCGTGGTTCACCCCCGGCGCCCCCGAGCGGTCTATCTTGTTTATAATCAGTCAAGAAGATGGGTGGCATCAAACGCTCGGGTCGGCGGGGGGCCCCCGAACCACACCACCCCTCGGGTGCATTCGCTATCGTGATAATTTGTTACAAGATGAAGCACTTTCGCTTGCTGATAATTCTCTATTGGCAATTTTGGGTCTCACGACGGTCGACGATGCGATCTTTTTGATAATAAAGAAGATACATAAAAAGGGCGGGAAAATGACCTTACCGCCGCATTCTTGAGAAGTCATCTTATCATTGAAAAGGACGAGAGGGTAGAGGATAATAAGGGGCACGGAAAAGAGTGGAGGGAAAAGCGGTGAGGATTGAAGCTCAAGCCTACGCCCGGGCGGGGTTGCTCGGCAACCCTTCGGATGGCTATTTTGGCAAGGCCATCGCCAT
>Ga0209102_1001879_pt1 | contig 10287 bp, 6 predicted proteins | sample ConPoolayeHmetaG_FD_185483 | JGI IMG/M metagenome (GOLD analysis project Ga0209102, IMG submission 185483) | Hot spring microbial mat communities from California, USA to study Microbial Dark Matter (Phase II) - Cone Pool mat layer H metaG... ... | reverse complement strand
GAATGGTTGTGTGGAGAATTTTCACGGGAGGATAGAGGCGGAGTTTTATGAGGTAGAAAGTTTTAGGAATCGGGAGGATTTTTTAGGCAAAGCGTATTCCTTTACTCTTTATTTCAATTTAGAGAGAAGTAATATTGAAACCGGGTTAACTCCCCGGGAGGAGGTCTTTGCTAAGACCTATATAAGGGATAATCGCTTTTTGCTTTTCCTCCTCTAATTCTGGATGATTTAGAGGTATTTAGCGATGACCTTCTTTCTAGGTACGATGTCCCCGAACACCACACAAGGACGCCTGGCTGGGCGGTTGACTTTCTTTTTAATATCTCTTATAATGAGTAATGCGCCGAGTTGTCAACCACCGGGAGATGCAAGAGATTGACAAAAGAAGTGAAAAGGAATTTCTCATCCCGACAAACCTCTTAATGGAAAATGCCGGCCGCGGGGTGGTTGAGGCATTAAAAGATTATTTAAGCAAGGATTTGCGAAACTATCAGATTTGGATTTTCTGTGGAAGAGGCAACAACGGTGGCGACGGCTTGGTTGCAGCCCGGCACCTCTTAAATGAAAGGTCAAAAATAAAGGTCTTCCTATTCTCAAACCCTGAAGAATTAAAGGGTGATGCCCAACTCAATTACCAAATCCTCAAAAAAACTGGGCAAAAGATAATTAAGATTACCAAAGAAGAGGAGATTAGCACCTTAACCGGTAAGCCTGATATCATAATTGATGCCCTATTCGGCACCGGCTTTAAGGGTAAATTAGAAGGGATTTATCGCCGGGCAATTGAGTTTATCAATAACTCCAATTCATTGGTCGTGAGTATTGATATACCATCCGGCGTAAGCGAAAATGGCCGGGTGGAAGATATCGCGGTCAAGGCCAATCTCACGGTCACGATGGGATTTATTAAAGACTCTTTGATTCTCTTTCCGGGCAAGAAATATTCTGGGAGGATATATCTAGCGAATTTAGGTATCCCCAATTTTATCTTTGAGGGCGCGGGTGATAAATTCCTAATTGAAGAAGATGACCTCGCGGCAATTTTACCCAAAAGGCTTCCCGAAGGTCACAAAGGAACCTTTGGTAAAGCCTTGATAATTGCCGGCTCCCGGGGATTTAGTGGCGCCGCGGCTTTGACCGCCCTGTCTGCTTTAAGAATTGGCTCGGGTTTGGTTCGTCTCGCCTCACCAGAAGAGATAATGCCGGCCTTAGAAGCGAAATTAACCGAAGTGGTAAAAATCCCCCTTCCCCAAGAAGAGACTGGTTCTTATTCGGTAAAGATGCTTTCCCTGTTAGAAAACTATATTCAGGATTCGGATGTCGTGGCAATTGGACCAGGAATTGGGACGAAGGATAAGACAAAAGAATTTCTTCTTAAACTTCTATCTGTCGTCCGCGAGTTGGAAAAGCCCGTAGTAATTGATGCCGACGGGTTAAATAATTTGGTTGGCGAGTTAGAGATATTAAAAAAGATAAAGTTCCCACTAATCCTTACCCCTCATCCCGGAGAACTTGGACGTCTCATAAACTTATCGCCCAAAGAGGTTAATGAAAATCGGATTGAGTGCGCCAAAGAGTTTGCCCTTCGGTATAAGGTAATCTTAGTTTTGAAGGGTGCGCCCTCGGTGATTGCCGCGCCTGAGGGAAAGGTATTCTGTAACCCGACCGGCAATTCTGGTTTGGCATCGGGGGGCACTGGTGATGTCCTCACTGGTTTCATCGCCGGTTTATTAGCCCAGGGTGTCGGGCCGCTAAACGCGGCAATTGCTGGTGTCTATATCCACGGCAAATGTGCCGACATTGGGGTAAAAGAGAGGACCGAATATGCCTTCATCGCCAGCGATATCTTAGATTATCTCCCCCAGGTAATCTTTAGCCTACTTCAATGAGATTCCATCGCCGTCATCTCTCTTTATTATTATCGCTGTCATCATTATCAAGTAAGATTTCCTCCTGGCTTTTTACTTCTCTTTTTTTGCCTCTTACTTCTTTGCTCTTCGCTTATATCTACAACCCCGGTCATTGGTGGCACATCCCGGCGACTGAGGAAATCATCTCCATCACCTCCTCGCTTTCTAGGGTCTATGTTGCAGTTCCGGACGGTATCTTAACCTTTGACCGGCACCGCCTCTGTTTTATAAACTCCTTCACCCCCTTAGACGGTATCCCGGAGAGGATTAAACTCTGTGCCTATGACCAATTCTCTGGTAGCCTTTTAATCCTTGCGGATAACCGCCTCACCTTCTTTTCTCCCAAGACCAGGGCATTTACCACATTTACCCTCTCTTTTAATCCCCATTCCCTTGGGATTGGCGAAAGAAATATCTGCTTTCTGACCGATAAAGAGAAATATGTCTGGGAGAGGAAGAAGTTTCGGTTTAAGAAGATAAAGACCTTTCCCGACACCGCAATTCTCTGGTATGGCAGATTATCACCGAATAGGCCCGAGAATTATCCTTACCTTGCCCCTTATTATATAATGGATGCCGACCTTGGTATCTACCCAATTAAAATCGCCTTTGAAGAAGGCAAAAGGCTTTGGCTTGGGGTAAAAAATTACGGGATTATAATCTATGACCTCCACACCCGCCACCAGATAAAGGAATTTAGATTTGGGAAGGGGGTAAGAGAGATTAAGGGGATATTGAAGCGAAGCGATGGCCTCTGGCTCATCAGCCATAATCTCTTTACCCGTATCGGAGGTAATTTTGAAGACTGGGATTACTTCTTAATAAAACCGGCTAAATTCTTTACCGAAAAAAATCCTCTCCTCTCCTTTAAGTTTCTTGACCTCACAAGCGAAGGGATTACCGCCCTTTCCGAAGACGACCACTTCCTCTCTTTTTCTACCCCGGATAAATTTTACCTCTATGATAAAAAGACCGAGAGGGTAATAACCGAACTCAATTTACCCAACATCCATCGTCTCTTTCACCACAAAGGGATAATCTTTATCCTCACTCCAACCGGGGTTTTCTTATACTCAATATCAAACAACGAACTAACTGATTTAATTGACCCCAAGGGCGATTTAAGGTTTGGTGCCTATGACATATCTCTGAATAACTTTGGGGTGGTCTTTGCTATCCGGGGTGGGTTTCTCCAGTTGCGAAGCGGAACGCCCGGTGGTGAAATGGCCGCTAATCAATGGCAGAAATTTTTAATTCCGGGGATGAATTTATCTTGCCCGGTGAACAATATCGCCGGCTTTGGTGATTATCTATTTTTAGGCACAGAAAAAGAAGGGCTAATCGCCTTCAATCAGAAAAAGGATAGATACATTACCCTAAAAGAGAAGGAAGGGCTTTTATCCTTAAACATTCGTGCCCTTTATGCCGATTCTTCTTATCTCTGGATTGCCACCGACAAGGGCCTTTCCCGCTGTTCTTACCGGGAGTTATTTTAAGGGCCGTTAACCGTAGAAAACGGAGCACGGATAACGGATTGGGTGATTTCATTTTTGCCTTCTGTTGACTATTTGGGAAAATGGATTATGATTATTGTTGCCGAAGGTATATGAAATTCTTATTGCGAAAGGTTGTTTTCAATTATGCCGGACGATTTTGACCTGAGAGATATATTCTCCCCAGATTTAATCTTCATCCATCCCCAATTAAAGACTAAGGAGGAGGTATTTGAATTTATCGCCACTAAATTACAAGAGGCGGGCGAGATTACCGTTGACCAGGTTAAAACAATAGTCGCCGCCTTAAAAGAGAGAGAAAGCCTCGGTTCCACGGGCATCGGTAAAGAGATTGCCATCCCGCATATCACCTGTAAGGGTATCACTAAACTAATCGGCTCTGCTCTGCTCATTGAGGAAGGGATTGACTGGGGGTCTCTGGATGGTAAACCGGTTAGGTTGCTCGTCTTTCTCTTTGCCCCAGAAGAGAAGCGGGACGAATATTTAAGCACCTTGGCTGAGGTCGCCCGGGTCTTGCATATCCCGGAGCAATTAAAGGGAATCCTTAGGGCAAAGAATCCGGATAATATCTACGAACTTCTCACCGGCATCTACAAAGAGCAGCGGTTCATTCGCTACCAAAGATTTCTCTATTTTGGCGTCGGGCTAATTATCTTTTTCCTTTTGGCCAAAATTACCTTCACCCATGTAAAAATCCCGCCGCTACCGATTTATCAGAAGTTAGGTGCGCTTCACTTCAACGAACCATTCTGGATAAATCGGGAGATTTTTTCCACTACCCTATTTTTCAGTATGGTATTAGGCACCCTCCTCTTTTTTCAGTATCGGGTAGCCATCGGTGGTTTAGCTTTAAGCCTCCTATTGATATCCGGAGTGATGGATATTGAGATGACCGTGAAGTTTATGTCCATCCCGACGATTCTCTTCATAATTGCGGTGATGGTGATAGTGAAATGGCTTGAAGAGAAGGGGGTTTTTAAGTTTCTGGTTCTCCACGGTTTAAGATACTTCCACAACTCGCCCTGGTTACTCTTCTCCGCTCTTATGCTCTTCTCGGCTCTTCTGGCTGGTTTAGTTGATGAGGTCTCGGCCATTCTTATCACCCTTGGCATCGCCGTAGAGATTGCCCGCCGCACCAAGGTTGGGGTTATTCCCTATCTATTAAGTTTGGTTATGGCAACGAATATCGGCAGTGCCTTAACCCTGATTGGCAATCCCATCGGTATCTATTTGGGGTTTGCCAGTAAACTCACCTTTTTAGACTTCTTAAAGAATTCAACGCCGATTGCCATTACCACCGTGCTAATTGTCATCTTAATCGCCCTTCTCTTCTATCGCCGGGAGGTGAAGAAATCCGTCGGGGTGGATATTAAAGAATTGGAGGAAAAGGTTTCTATCCCGAGTAAGGGTGAACTGCGGCTGGCAATCATTGTCTTTTTGCTCTTTATTACCCTGGTCGTTTTTCATACCTTCTTGGAGAAACTCTTGCAGGTTGAAGAGAGGACAGTTCTCTTGGCCTTGCCGTTGGGCATTGTCGGTTTTATTGTCTTCAAGGAACAGGAGCGCGGCCGGTATCTAATTGAAAAAGGACCGGATTGGTGGACAATCCTCTATTTTATGTGCCTATTTGCCAGCGCCGCCTGTTTGGAATATACCGGGGTAACAGTAAAGATTGCCTATCTCTTGACTAAGGCAGCAAAACTTCTACCCCTGACACTCTTTGGTAATTTAGCGGAGAGTGCCAGTATCTTAACCTTTCTCCTCTGGGGCTCGGGTCTTTTTTCCGGTTTTGTTGATAACTTACCAATTGTTGCCGCCCTGGTGCCCGTAGTAAAGAACTTAGTGGCCAGCGGTATGCCCGGCGCCAATCTCTTCTGGTGGAGCCTTTTAATTGGCGGTTGTTTTGGCGGGAATCTCACGATGATTGGTTCAACCGCTAACTTGGTAGCGATTGGTGTCTACGAACGGAGTTATCGCCGTCACTTCCCTTTTAAGCGGTGGCTTTTCCTGGGTATTATCGTTACTTTTGTCTCCCTTTTCTTCGCCAATTGCCTATTACTCTTAAAATTAAGAACTAACCCTTAAAACAAAAGGATAAAATGGAAACCTTTATTTTGGTAATCCAAGACCAGAAGGAAGTGAGCAAAAAGGTCTGTCCTTTCTTAGAGGGTAAGAAGGGAAGAGTTATTCTGATGGGGCTAATCTCTCAATCATCTGGGAAGGTATCGGAGCGCGAGTGCTGGGAGATGCTCTTTACCCTCCAACAAGAATACGAGAAGAAAGGGTTTCTGGTATCAATCGGCTTAGAGAAGTCTTCACCCTTTAATCTCCTAAACTTAGTCGAGACCTTATCCGCTCATTTACTCATTATGCCCCGGGAAAAATTTTTGGGGTTGAGGCCGGATGAGTATGAGGAATTCTTAGAGAAACTATCCTGCCCCCTTTTTCTCTACTGACTGCGTAGTTCGGAAGTTAAGAACAATATTAATCAGTTTATCTTTTATGTAGACAATCCGTTTAACCTCACACCCTTTGATATACTTCTTTACCTTTTCATCGGCTAATGCCCGCGCCTTAACTTCTTCCTCGCTCGTCCCTCGGGGCACGGTAATTCGGGAGCGGAGTTTGCCTTGAATCTGAATTGGAATCTCAACCTCAGAGAAAAAGAGACGGGTTGGGTCATAGTCGGGAAATTTCTTTTGAGAAATAAAACCCTTAAAGCCGCATCGCTCCCAGATTTCTTCGCAGAGATGCGGGGCAAAAGGCGAGAGGAGGATTAAAAAATTATAGAGGGAATACCGAAAGACTAAGGAATCTTTCTTTTTATAGTTAAAAAGGTCGTTTAAGAATTCCATCAACCGGGCGATTGCGGTATTGAACTGGAAGTTTTCGTTATTCTCTTTAACCTGTTTTATCGTCTGATTCAACCTTATGTAGAGGAACTGGTCTTCCTCGGCGATTTTTTTCTTATCAATCTCGGTGGCGATTTGATAATTATTCTCCTCAAAAATTCTTTTGACCCGATTTAAGAACCGCTTGGTGCCGGTTATTATTTCCTCCTGCCAATCCAGGTCTTTTTCTGGCGGCGCGGCAAATAAGATTGAGAGGCGGGCGCAATCGGCGCCATGCTCTTTGAGAAAAGGACCAACCCAGACCCCGTGTCCGCGGGAGGAAGACATTACCTTACCCCCAAGTAAAACCATCCCCTGGGTAAAAAGGGACAGGCAGGGTTCTTCCACCGCACAAAGCCCTAGATCATAAAGAACCTTAGTGAAAAACCGGAAGAAAATTAAATGCCCGCAGGCGTGCTCAATCCCACCGATATATTTATCAATCGGTAGCCAGTGGCGAGTCGCCTCAAAGGAAAATGGGGATTTTTCGTTCTTCGGGTCTAAATAACGAAGGAAATACCACGAGGAATCAACAAAGGTATCCATTGTATCCGGGTCGCGCCTTGCCTTTCTTTGACATCTTGGGCAGGTGGTATTAATAAACTCCTCAACCCCAGCCAAAACCGACTTCCCCAAAGGTCGCCAGTCCTTTACTTCTTTCGGCAATAAGACCGGTAGGTGCTCGTAAGGCACCGGCACAATCCCGCAATCTTCACAGTGAACCATCGGAATTGGCGTCCCCCAGTAGCGCTGGCGGGAGATTAACCAATCCCGCAGGCGGTAGGAGACCTTCCGCCTCCCTATCCCTTTTTCTTCAATATAGTCGGCAATTAACCTCCGTCCCTCCGATGAAGGAAGATTAGAGAATTGGCCAGAATTGACCATAACCCCTTCCTCGGTATAGGCACTATCCATCTCATCCGGTCTTAACTTCAAGCCCGGAGGTGAGATGACAACCCGAATCGGTAGTCCATTGTGTCGGGCAAATTCAAAGTCTCGCTGGTCGTGAGCCGGAACCCCCATGAGGCAACCGGTGCCATAAGTGGCTAAGACATAATCCGCGATAAATATCGGAACCTTCTCACCGGACAAGGGATTTATACACCAGCGCCCAATAAAAATCCCCTCCTTAGTTTTTCCCAGTGCCTGCCTTTCAAACTCGGGCTTCTTTAAGATTCTCTCAATAAATGAACGAACCTTTACCTCTTCGGGCACACCCTGAATTAATCTCTCGGTAATCTCTGCCTCTGGGGCTAAGGCAATAAATGTCACCCCATAAACCGTATCCGGCCGGGTCGTGAAGACCCGAACCTTCTCTTCTTGCCCGATAACCTCAAACTCCACCTCAACCCCAACACTCTTCCCAATCCAATTCCTCTGCATCGTCTTCACACTCTCCGGCCAATCTCTTAGTTGCTCAATACCCTGCAAAAGCCGCTCGGCATAAGATGTAATCTTAAAAAACCATTGCTCTAACTTCCTTTTTTCAACCAACGCGTTACAGGTTGAGCGGTAGCAATGGCCATCAACCACCTGCTCATTAGCCAGAACCGTTGAGCAACCCGGACACCAGTTGACATACGCCGATTTCCGGTAGGCAAGCCCCCGCTCGTAGAATTTTAAGAAGAAGAACTGATTCCATCTATAAAACCCAGGTTGACAGGTTATAATCTCTCTCTCCCAGTCATAACTGATTCCCAGGCGAATAAGATTTTCCCGAGAGATAGCGATATTCTCCTTCGTCCATTTCTCCGGATGGATTTGATGAGTGATTGCGGCATTTTCCGCGGGTAGACCAAAGGCATCCCAGCCAAAGGGGTGGAGCACGGTATAACCGGCTTGTCGCTTAGTGCGTGCGACGACATCACCGATAACATAATTCTTCACATGACCGATATGTAAATCGCCCGATGGATAAGGAAACATTACCAAACAGTAATATTTATTGGGGGGAAAGTCTGGGGTGAAAAAAATCTTCTTTTCCGCCCATCTCTCTTGCCACTTTCTTTCAATACCTAAAAAATCATAATCCAACTTCATAGTCTCCTTCCTAAGGTAAAGGGCGGCAAGCGCCTCAAAAAGAAATTATAATAAAAATTTGATAAAAGTAAAGTCTAAATAATAAATCAAACCACAGAATGCATTTTTGGGAATTTTTTGCTCACTGCGAAAAAATTTTGCACAATGGACGCTAAACGATAAACCGTATCCTAAATTCAAAACTCTAAATCCGAAACAAACAGCCTTCCTTATCACAAGGAAATCCAAAAGATGAAGGATAATGGGTTGAGGATTTAGAACATCGGACTTCTCTGGCATAATTCATGCTTAAAGATAATGGGTCTTTACTTTTTTATAAATTTTGTTAAAATCTATATATGATACTTCTATTTTTACTGGCATTTTCACCCTTGTATCACGATTATTACGAGGCGAAGAAGTCTCTTTGTTCCTTAGCCTCGGTTTATCCTAACTTAGCGCAAATTGAGACCCTGGGTTTTTCCCACAGAGAAAGCCTTGCTATCCTCGGGATAAAAATTTCCGACAACCCGCATCTAAGAGAAGACGAACCCAGGGTATTATTCTGTGGTGTCCATCATGGCTGTGAGGTTATCGGCTGTGAGATATGCCTCTATTTAGCCGATTCCCTCTTGACGGGTTATGGGCGTAGTGCCCTAATTACCCGAGTGGTTGATTCCTGTGAGATATGGATTGTCCCAATTGTTAATCCGGATGGGCACTTAATAAATTTCTTCCCACCGTCACCAAAGGATACCCTTTGGCGGAAGAATAAGAGGGATAATAACAATAATGGGCAATTTGATATCGATTACGATGGGGTGGATGTAAATCGGCAATACCCTTTTCTCTGGACCTACGGTGGAAGCACTGACCCAACAAGCAAATACTACCGCGGACCTTACCCCCTTTCAGAAAAAGAAGCACAAGTGATGGCTAACCTGACAACGAGAGAGAAGTTTGTTGCGGCAATTGATTATCACAGTGATTCAAATCCACCCGATGGCGAAAAGGTATATTATAACTGGCGCTGGGATGCATCCGGGGCCTATGCCCCTGACTACCCTTCAATCCGACCAATTGCTGAGAGTATTGCTAATCGGATTAGGAAGGACGACAATAGTGGTCCTTATAGTATCGGAATTGGTTATGCGACTTCGGGCGGCTTTTTTCGCAATTGGTCATACTATGCTATTGGGACCTTTACCTTTTTAATTGAGGTCTCTCGTGGTTATTATCCGGCGGGTAGTTTAATCACCTCAATCTGTCAACGAAACATCGCCGGTGCCTTATATCTTTTACAAAGAACCCTGGGTAGTGGCATACAGGGTTTAGTTTTTGATAGCCTGACCGGGCGCCCCCTGAGTGCCCGGGTAAGGGTCTTAGAGGCAGATGCCGGTCCAGATACTATCCAGCCCCGGTATTCCGATTCTCTCTTCGGACGCTTCCGTCGGCTCTTGCAACCCGGAACATACAATCTTGAAATCTCTTCACCTGGATACACCACAAAGAACCTGTCGGTTCCGGTCATTGCCGGCCGTCCCACTAATATGAATATCTATCTTTCACCCTTGCCTTCGCTTAAAGATGTTGGCTGTACCGAAATTGTTGCGCCAACCGGGGCGGTTGATTCGGGAATAAATATCACCCCAGCCTGCACGGTCAAAAACTTCGGTAATAACGAACAGACTTATACCGTTCGGCTGAAAATTGGCAATTTCTATAATGATACCGCACGGGTAATAAATCATCTCCCGCAAACCAAGGTCTATCTCACTTTTTCGCCCTGGACGGTTCGCGCACCGAGGGGAAGTTATTTGGTCTCCTGCTCTACGGAACTTAGTGGTGATATGGTGGTGGAGAATGATAAGCGGGAGGATTCGGTGGCGGTTCGGGTTTTGGATGTTGGTGTGACAAAGATTGTGGCACCGAGGGGTGAGATTGATTCCGGAA
>Ga0209102_1001878_pt1 | contig 10288 bp, 7 predicted proteins | sample ConPoolayeHmetaG_FD_185483 | JGI IMG/M metagenome (GOLD analysis project Ga0209102, IMG submission 185483) | Hot spring microbial mat communities from California, USA to study Microbial Dark Matter (Phase II) - Cone Pool mat layer H metaG... ... | reverse complement strand
TTCCCTAGCTGTGGATCCGAAATTCGCTAACTCAAGCGGAAACTGGCGATTGGATAACGATTTCCAGCTCCAGTCATCCTCCCCAGCCATCGATGCCGGCATCAACGTCGGCCTCTCCCAGGACCGCATCGGAACCCCCATCCCCCAAGGCTTCGCACCTGATATAGGGGCTTATGAATATGTGTTTGGAAGTAACCCACTTGCCGTTACTGTCTCAGCATCCCCAACTTCTGGTATTGCTCCTCTTACTGTTAATTTCACCGGATATGCATCAGGGGGCTATCCCCCTTATAGCTATAACTGGAATTTTGGCGATGGGCAGACCTCTACTTCTCAGAATCCCTCTCATACCTATTCCTCTGCTGGAACCTATACGGCCACATTAACCGTCACTGATAGCCAGGGCACAAACGCAAGCAACTCGATTTCCATAACGGTAACATCGCCGCCGCCTCCGCCTCCTCCTCCCCCGCTCGTTGCCTCAGCCTCAGCATCACCCACTTCGGGAACCGCTCCTCTCAGCGTTAACTTTTCGGGCAGCGCAACAGGCGGCACTCCTCCATACTCTTACAGCTGGAATTTCGGCGATGGAGGAAAATCCACTACTCAAAATCCCACCCATACCTATTCTTCTCCCGGAAACTATATCGCTATCTTAACAGTGACAGATAGTCAAAGCGCTCAGAATAGCGCATCTGTTTCCATAACTGTGAGTTCTGCCCCTAATACACTCTATGCTTCGGCTTCCGCTTCGCCCACATCCGGCCAGCCTCCCCTCACAGTAAACTTCACAGGAGGCGCCTCGGGAGGGGTGGCGCCTTATTCTTATTCATGGAATTTCGGCGATGGGGCATCTTCAACAGCCCAGAATCCCTTGCATACATATAAAACAATAGGAAATTACACTGCTACTCTCACTGTTACTGATAACAACAAAACAACTGCAACTGCCAGTGTAGTGATTACTGTTTCGGCAGTTTCTGCGGTAGATCTTTCCATTGGCGCTGAAACCGGTGCGCCCGCACCCGGCCAAGGGGGCACAACCAGTCCTTCTCCAGGGATACATTCCTTCCCTGTAGGCACTACAGCCCAAGTTCGTTCTATTCCCAACTCAAACTATAGGTTTTCCAAATGGGCTGGCGATATCCCGGAGACTTCTCTGTTCAGCGAGCAAGCCACGATCATTATGGATAAGAATAGATCGGTGAGCGCAACATTCTGCACAATGTGCGGGGATATCAACGGCGATCTTAAGATTACTCCGGCAGACGCTCAGGCTGCGTTTGACATATTTCTTGGAAGGCTTTCCAATCCTACATGGTGCGAGAAGGAAAATGCGGACGTCAATTCAAGCGGAACGAAGCTTGAACCCAAAGTTACACCTGCCGACGCCCAGGCTATCTTCAACAAGTTTCTCAAAAAGGGCGAACTTCCCACCGATTGTTCCGGAAATTCCCGCATAGCCATGATGACAACGGCTGTGGGAGTTGAGACTTCTAACCTAAAACTTACAATAAATGGCTTTCCCACAGCGGCAGGCAATGATATTTATGTGCCTATCCTCGTTGATTCGCCGAGGGAAATCAGCGCCTTCGGCTTCGACCTAAAGTTTCCTTCAGATAAACTGAGATTCGTAGGGATAGAGAAGACTGCTCTTACCGAAAATTATGACCATGTTGATGCCAACATTATTATCCCTGAGTATCCGCAAGAAAAAGCCAACCAAAAAGAAACCTATTCCATCCTCAGGGTCGGAGGATACAAGAATTATTTGACATTCGGCCCTACGTTGGGAGTGATCATTACACTTGTTTTCAGAATTGAAGACGATTTAGCTGAAGAAGCACCGATATTAATCATCGGCGCTTATGATGACATCGAGCACGCCTTAATTAAAAATGAAATGATTAAGGACAAGAACGAACAGAATAACAAACACAATAGGACTAAAAAGAATATTATGTCTAAAACTTTGCCTTTCTGGTGAAGGTTTTATAAATAGGTCCCAGGAACAAAGGATTTTTTCCAAATCTCATATTTACCTTCAATTACTGACTTCTTTTCAAATAGATTTTTCTCCAGCAGCATTTTTGCCAGATCATAGTTTGTCAAGATCTCGATTCCTTTCCTTGTGTCTTTGTAAGAAATAAAATTTCTATCCAAAAGAACGTATTCCGACTCTGATAAAGCCTCATCCAGTTCATTTCTATTGAATCTATCCGTAAACTTATATCCCCACCTCCTCATGTTAGGAGGAAAGAAAGCGCACAGATAATTGAATCTTTGCTCTGATAAATTTAGAACCTTTGCTTTTCTTGGGATAGCAGCCGATATTTTCTCGCTAATTATATAGATTTCTTTTTTTTTGTCCCGCATTTTCTTATAATTATAATTCTTAGCTAAAATATTAGATCCAAACCATAAAGAGCCGATAAAAAATAGCATTGTGGCTCCCGCCAGCAAAGCAAAACTTAGCGATAAAGGTCTTTCTAAATTATCCACAAATAAAATTGACATATAAAAACCCAATCCGATGAAAAAAGGACAAAGATAGATATAATAGTGTTGAAACTGTTCAATATATAATGGTATAGAAAACGCAAATGCACCAAAAATAAAGATCCTAAATACGGGCTTTTTCCACATTTCCCGTCTAAAAATTAAGAATGGAAGAAAAACAAGGTACAAATTTGCTTTTTGATAAAACATAAATTTAATAATATATTTGATTGCCAATTGAACCGATTTTTTGCCATAATCCTTCCCCACCCCTATGATAGAATCATATAACATAGAAAAAGATATGTGATAATATATATTCATCAAGAAAATAAAAAATAAAAGGGGGATTAGTATGCCGAGGATTAAGTATAAGAAATGCCTTAGTTTATTCCTCTTCTCAATAAAGGAGATAATTAGGTCCCCAGCAATTGGAATTAATATGGCAATCCCAAACTGCTTGGAAAGAAATGATATGGATATTAATGAGCCGCAAATAATTAGATAAAGATCCTTTTTTAAACTAACGAATACGAGATAGACAAGACATGCAAGAAGCGAGAAAAAAAACACGAAAGGTTCTAACGTTGTCATAAAGCCTTTATGCGCATACATATATATGATAAAAACAACCGAAGAAAAATATCTAAGAATTTTTCTATTCGTAATAAATCCTAAGATATTGTAGAATATTATTGCGGTGCAAATATTCAACAACACAATTAGGGCCATATAGAACTCGAATGTTCCGGACGAAAATAGCTTCCTAAATAGGTAAAAAAAATAAATGAAAATTGGGGGATAGTTAAGCTTTAAATCTTTGTAAGGAACGTAGCCGTCATTAAATCTCTCAACAACGGATAAATAATAGCCTGCATCATTCGAAGGAAACGAGGCACAAAGACTGATAAAAGATAAATATACTGCGATAATAGAAAAAATGATATTTATTAATATTAATGTTATTTTTCCCAGACGAGCTAGAAATGGCCACCTTTTTCCAAAAAGCATTCTTATATTCATTCTGCTTATATAAGCGCTCATTTTACTTGAAGTTATTCGTCTATAAAATTGAATAAGTATGTTTGATTATTTAAATTTAAATAATGCCGAAATAATAAAATCTTGATCAGACTGGCTGAGCTCATTATAAAATGGAAGTCTTAAAATTCTATCGCTGATATCTTCTGTCACCGGGCAATCTCCTTTTTTGCCACCAAATTTCTTCCCCATAGGAGAAAGATGGAGGGGTAAGTAATTAAATACACTTAAGATACCCAACCTCTTGAGAAACTCGATGAGTCTGGTTCTCATATCTAAGGATGGGAGCAATAAATAGAACATATGATAAGTTTGTTCGCAATCCGATGGAACTGTTGGCAGTTTTATTGAAAGATTTTCAGCCCATTCTTGAAGATTGTGAAAATAATATTCCCAAAGCGATCTCCTCTTTTTCTGAATTTCATTTCGCTTTTCCAGTTGAGCATAAAGAATGGCTGCTAATAAATCAGATGGCAGGTAACTGGAGCCAATGCTAACCCAGCTATATTTGTCTACCTGGCCCCTGAAGAAGCGACTCCGGTCTGTGCCCTTCTCCCGAATTATTTCTGCTTCTTCAATATAATTTGATTCGTTAATTAATAAAGCTCCTCCTTCGCCGCATGTAAAATTTTTAGTCTCATGAAAGCTTAGAGTGGCCAAATCCCCAAACGTGCCCAAGTATTGGCCCTTATATTTCCCAAATAGCCCGTGCGCATTGTCCTCTATGACGATAACACCATGATGATTAGCCACTCTCTTTATCGTGTCCATATCGCATCCTACCCCCCCATAATGGACAGGGACAATAGCTTTAGTTCTAACTGAAATTTTGCGCTCAAGTTGGCTTTCATCTAAATTCAAAGTGTCAGGCCGGATATCAATAAAAATAGGAGTTGCCCCATGGATAACAAAAGCGTTCACTGTAGAAACAAACGTAAACGAGGGCACGATGACCTCATCTCCTCTCTTCATATGAAGGAGCAGAGCGCACATTTCTAGGGCATGAGTGCAGGAAGTTGTAAGCAATACCTTTCTAACTCCAAGCTCCCTTTCAAGAAGCTGGCTGCATTTTTGCGTATAAATACCATCTCCAGATATATGACCATTCAATAGAGCATCTTTCATATAAATTATTTCATCCCCAACAAAACATGGCTTATTAAATGGAATTTTATATCTCATATATAAATTATTCTTTATACCATTTATGATACCAGAGATAGACAGATTTGGTTATAAATCCGCATTTCTGATAAAGTCTTTGTGCTGCAACATTTCGACCCTGTGTAACAATTCGAACCAATTTAGCCTTTTTGCTTAAAAACCAGTCCGAGGCTTGGTGAATTATTATTTGACCGATGCTTTTGCCACGCATCTCACTACTCAATCCCAGCAGGCCAATTCTGCCGATACCATTATCCTCTTCAAGATGACAGGTTATGAACCCAACCACTTTTTTCCCTAGCTCTGCAACCAAGACTTTTTGAGCATAGCCCTCGCAACTTACCTTAATCCATGTCGCATAAAAAGAGTCGCATAGGTTTCTCGGAAAACGCTTGTCAAAGTAAAATCGACTGGATGTAAAACTATTTTTTGCTATGTCTTGTAAGAAACTCATATCATCTCTCTTAAAGTCTCGCAAAACTAAATTTTCATATTGATATTCTAGGGAATGCGATTTATTTATTTTTAGTTCCATTTCAATTCTGACATCAACTAAATGAAAATTATTCTGCTCAGCAATCTCTATTGATTCAGGAGAATTGAAATCTGCAAGAAAATATAAACATGAGATTCCATTCCGATGACACCAATCGTCTATTTGTGCGACATATTCAGGTTTTAGCAAATCTATGCTAAGCTGAGCAATCTTGAAGCCAAAAAAATTACTGTCCCATGCAAGGAATCTGCAAAGATTATCTTGGAGCCCTGTCATTATCTTGCTGACCTCCAAAATTAACTGTCTCTCTGATCGCATAAGACGGTTTATTCATAATCCTGAAATGCATTCGTGCTAGATATTCTCCTATAATTCCCAGGGCAAAAAGTTGAGCGCCTGAAAATATGGAAATCGCCGAAGCTAAGAAAGAGAAACCGGGCACCTTCCCCCCCAAGAGAAAATATCTTCCAATGACATAAATCAAAATGCCAAAACCAAATAAGGTGAGCACAAATCCCACTAAGCTCGCAAATCTAAGGGGAAGCGTGCTGAAGCCCGTGATCATATTTAAGGCGTGGATAATCAGCTTCTTTAAAGTATAATTTGATTTTCCCACTTTGCGTGATTCATGGTCTACAAGAATTGAAGTAAAGCGGCTGGTTCCCCATGTCAAAAGAACGTCAATAGAAACAAAAGGTCCATGGTAGTGTTCAAATGAATCACGAATCTTAGTTCGAAAGGCACGAAATGCGCTAACATTTCTTGCCGTCGTTGCTCCCATCGTGCTTTGGAGGGCAAACTTGGTAATTTTGGATGCGAAATTTCTAAGGAGGGTGTGTCGTTCTCTTATGGGCGTTCCGTAAACGACATCATATCCTTCAAACAATTTTGTTATCAGTTTAGAAATTTCCTCTGGAGGATTCTGCAAATCATCATCCATTGTAATGATAATTTCATTTTTTGCAGCCTTTATCCCACAAAGCAACGCATTATGCTGGCCATAGTTTCGCATAAGGTTAATGCCTCTTACCCAATGGAAACTCTTAGATAACTCCTGGATGATAGGCCAGCTTTGGTCCCGGCTTCCGTCGTTGACGAGAATTACCTCATAAGAACAATCTAAATTATCCAGTGATTTTTTTACCCTTAATATCAGATCTTTCAAAATGGGGGCGCTGTTAAAGACAGGAATCACAATAGACAAACTATTTATCACCTTAATCACCGAAGATGGTTAATTTATATATGAACCTTACAATCGATGTCAACAATAGCACATCTGATAGGCTTTAGATTATTGGAACATTTTGCCGATGTGGGGATTACGACAGCTAATTTGCCGCCACCAGTCTTATCCAAGCCCAGCCAAAATAAGGATAAGACCCAGACAACAAATCAGCATCCTGCACGTAAATATTGAAACTGCCGTCCGTAATCACCACTGTCCCCAAACTGTATTCCTCATGCTGATCAGAACCTCCTGCCCCACCCACCGTGTCCACAAAATAAGCCTTCGGATTCTCCGGCGTATAACCGTAATAATACCGCATGTTCCGCCCAGTAGCCTGAGTGTAAAGGTTAGCGATCACTTCATACCGACCATTGGGAATCCCAGTGGCGTAGAACCGCATCACCGGCAACCCATAACTCTCTTCGTCCGCCCCAGCAAATACCGCAGGAAATGATCGCCCCGAGACCCAATGAAACTCCGTCCATCTCCCATCCGTAGTACTCAACTCACCCGGATTCGTCGTCGTCACCAGAACAGGAGATTGATGGGCATCTTCCCAACAGTTGATGATAATCTCCGACACCGACGCCTGCACATCAAACGCATTGCTCACCCCCGTCGCTGTCCCACTCGTCACCGTGATCCTCACCCCACTGGCAGCCTGACCTATCGCTACATTCCCACTCCATACCCCAGCCGTAAAGTTCCCCGTCACTGCCGGCACTATCGTCCCCGTCGTATCACTCAACGCCGCCTCACCTGTATAACCACGGAATACCTGACCAAACTGGTCATAAGCCGTTATCCTTACCCCAAATGGAACCCCAGCTACCACCGGCCCTATAATCAAATCAAAATTGAAATGATCCAAAACAGGCTCATATACCTCTACCGAAGCATATCCCGTGATCCCCTCTCGTGAGGCCGATATACTGTCCGTATAAACCCCAGCACTATACCCAGCTTGAAACAAACCATTCTGGTCAATCGTACCCCCAGAACTCGCCGCCCACGTGAACGTCAGATTAGGAATGGCATTACCATTAGCATCATACCCAGTCGCTAAGAATTGCTGAAAACCACCAGGCGATAACCGCGCCAAATCCGGTGTGATAACAATACGGTCTAGCGAACTCGATGCATAAAAATTTACCGCAATCGTCCCCGAAAACGAGGGAATTTCCATCATTTTAGCAATAATAGATTCCCCTTCACCGGAAAACACATGAATTTTTGTTTTCATATCTGATTGTCCAGCCAACGTGACAGTGAGCGTTTGCAAAATCGGATCATAAGAAGCTTCCGTGATATCCGTATTGACGATAGCTCTTAAATATTTACAAGCTTCGTCCATCGTTATGAAAATCGGATTATATGAGGCCAGGCTGTTTACTATACCTTGAATAATTGCGCGCCAATTATCGGGGTAAATATCTTGAATGAGATATTCGTGTGTAAACAGGGTACCCAAGACCATGCTGTCAAAGGCACGCTTGATTTGGCGTGTTCCCCGGTCAATACTGCCAGATACATCATTATTTGGAAACCATTCGTAACCTGAAACATCCCTTATTTCGGTTAAACAGTTAAAAAATTGCCTATCAAATTCTTGATGCCCGGGAACCACTATGAAATCGGCATAACTAAATGGCAATGATAAGCTAGCAGGCCAAAACGGCTCATTCAATCGGTAGGGCCTGCCCGCTGTCCAAGGCGATCCATAATAGGGCTGGCCAATGTCTATCACAGTCCCAATAAACTCTATTCCCCAATTCTTTAAACCTGTTAGCGCATTAGTGCCAAATTCGTAATAATGCGGCACTACAAACTTTGAGATGGGAATATCTCGAGACAAATGCCATTGCGTTCCCATATTATAATATGAATTTATTAAATCATTTGGGAAGTTCCCACCAGAGAAATGATCATAGAAGAAAAAATCGCTGGAACTAAAAGCGTGAATTGAGGCCGTGGCCTTGCCTGCATTAGTTATTGCTGAGAGAGTCGCCGTCTCTTCGTCATTAATTTCGTTAATAAATAGTCCTAGCCACGGCTTTAATCCGAACTCATTGCACGTATTTATCCACCAAAAAGGACCTGAACAATCATCAACGCGCATTGTAACAAAATTTAACAAACCTTGCATCGGAAAAGGCTTTCTTGCAGCCCACACAATGCTCCTCCAAACCAAATCATCGAGGCCCGCTATCGGACCTTTGGTTGATATCGACATCCAATCATAGGACCCCCATTGGACAGCTCGGCCAAATCCACTCGTCGCAACTGCAAGGAAAGGCGATGATCCACATACCGCTAATACAGAGACGTTATGTGGAGCGATAATACCAGCTAGGTTCATGACTCCCGTGTCTACATTCTCTCCAATCTGGTGATTGGCTGTAATAAAACTCCCCAAACCGCCGGGAGAGGACGTGAAAGTGATCCCAGATTCGATGGCGGGTTGGGAATAGGCAAAGCCGAAAATGTGATCGATGAACTGATATAATGGAAGATTAGAATCTAAGGACAAATAATTGTCAAAATTGACAAGGCCCGTTCCGTTCTGTATGGCAGCTAAAATATAGGACTCTTGAGCTTGATCAAGATAAGCATGGCCAGGGTCAAGGTAATTATGTCCGATGATGATTACTGCATATTCTCCGATATTTTGAGATATCCTTTCAGAGGTTATATCTAGCACCGCGTATGGAATGCCGAAATTCTTTAAATAAGGTTGAATGAATAAAGAGAAACCGCTATAGTTCGGGCTTTCAGAGTTGACAATCACGATTGCGGATTGTTGATATGGCCAAGCCTTAGACTCAGCGAGAAAGAGACCAAAAATAAGCGCTCCTAAAATAGTTAAATCAAAATTTTTTTTCATTGCACCCCACTCCTCTCCTTTTCAGAACGAATTCATTTGCAAGAAGATAAACAACGACTTTTTCTTCTATATAGCAGAATTATAAACATACGTCAACCAATTGTATGGGGTCAGGGAATTGGTGACACTTTGGTTTTCTAATTTCGTTTCCACTGTTGATAATATTCGTAAAGAGCAAATTAATCGAGAGCTTGATGCGATTTGATGTAATTGTAGACATATGCCCACTTCTCCAGTTGTTGATTATGTTCTTTTGGGCTCAGCTCTACATCCTCCACTTCATAGAACTTTTCTCTTCGGTTTCCATTGGTTTTCTCTGAATGCCCATTGAGCTTCGGAGAGTACGGAAGAAGCTCATAAAGCAGAAGCCGCCTATATGTCACAGGCTTCCTCAAACTGATCTTTTGATCCGGAGCCGCCATCAATCTGCAGGGCATTCACAGGAAACGGAAATTTCTTAAAAAGTACAAAGATAATGGAGAAAGGCTACCGCCGCCGCTTCTACCTCAGCCTCCTCCCCCAATTGTTGCCTCACCCTCAGCATCACCTACTTCGGGAACCGCTCCTCTCATCTTAACTTTTCGGGCAGCGCAACAGGCGGCACTCCCCCATACTCTTACAGCTGGAATTTCGGGGATGGAGGAAAATCCACTACTCAAAATCCCACCCACACCTATTCTTCTCCCGGGAACTATATCGCCATCTTAACAGTGACAGATAGTCAAAGCGCTCAGAATAGCGCATCAGTTTCCATAGCTGTTAGTTCTGCCCCTAACACACTCTCTGCTTCGGCTTCCGCTTCGCCCACATCCGGTCAGCCTCCCCTCACAGTGAACTTCACGGGAGGCGCCTCGGGCGGTGTGGCGCCTTATTCTTATTCATGGAATTTCGGCGATGGAGCATCTTCAGCAGCCCAGAATCCCTCGCATACATACACAACAATTGGAAATTTCACTGCTACGCTCACTGTTAC
>Ga0209102_1001876_pt1 | contig 10295 bp, 9 predicted proteins | sample ConPoolayeHmetaG_FD_185483 | JGI IMG/M metagenome (GOLD analysis project Ga0209102, IMG submission 185483) | Hot spring microbial mat communities from California, USA to study Microbial Dark Matter (Phase II) - Cone Pool mat layer H metaG... ... | reverse complement strand
AGATTACTGTGTCGGTGCTGCTATCATGGTTAAGAAATCGCTTTGGAATGAAATAGGTGGGTTTGAGCAATGCTATTCCCCTGCTTATTTTGAAGATACAGATTTTTGTAGGAAGGTTAACAAGAGAGGGTTTAAAGTTTATCACCACCTTTATCGCGACTCTACTTTTTGGAACTATTTATCTACCCGGAAAGAGGGAAACGTTCAGGCCAATTTGACTCATGATGCCATCAGGGAAGGATTAGAAGAGGTGTCTGCCCCTCAAGCGCCCCTCCAAAAAGGTAGATTGGTTTCAATAGTGATTCTTTGCTACAACCAACTTGAATACACCCAAAAATGTCTAAATAGCATCTTCCAGTATACAGAGGTGCCATTTGAGTTAGTTATTGTTGATAATGGGTCTAACGATAATACCCCAAGATATTTAGTAGCCTTAAAAGAAGGGAGGCAAGCCATTGGAGGGTGGAGAATAAAAGTCGGAGAGGGGGGTGAGATAACGGGAAAAGTATTTGAGGGGGGAAAGATTAAGAAGAAGAGGAAAATCAGGAAGGATCTTTTCTGCAAAAGTTTTCAAATTATTTTTAATGGTGAAAATTTAGGATTTGCTGCTGGAAATAATAGGGGCATGAAGGAGGCAAAAGGGGATTTTATCGTTCTCCTGAACAATGATGTGGTGATAACCCCTGGGTGGCTGGACCGGTTGATCGGTGTGGCGGAACGGAATCCGCAGATCGGTATCGTTGGTCCGATGTCAAATTATGTTTCGGGACCCCAGTTGGTTGATAAGGTAAGTTATGATACCACTACGTTGGCTGGTCTAAATCAGTTTGCTCAGGATTATGCGCAAAGACATAAGGGGCAGGCAAAGCCATTTTGGAGGGTGGTCGGTTTCTGCATGCTCATCAAACGGTCCGTGGTGGAGAAGATCGGGGGTCTGGATGAACGATACGGGCTTGGAAATTTCGAGGATGACGATTTCTCTTTACGGGCTAGGTTGGCCGGTTTTGAATCCTGGATCGCAGAGGACTGTTTTGTCCATCACTTTGGAAGCCGAACTTTCGCGGGCTCCGGTATCGACTATCAGGAGAGTTTAAAGAGGAACTGGGAGATCTTTAAAAAGAAATGGGGTATTCCTTCTGAAATTGAATATGGGGCCTCCTTCGATCTATCGAAGATTTTAAGTCAGGGGTTTGATCCTGTCCGCCTTTACTGCCCCCTTACTCCAGAAGAATATTCCCTGTCACGAGGAGAAGAACTCTTCCAAGCCGGAGATGTGGAAGGAGCAGAGCATATTTTTCAAAAAATTCTCTATTATGAGCCTAAAAATTTAGATGCCTTAAATAATTTGGGCGTTCTTTATTTCCATAAAGGAGAAATGGAACAAGCCATTGCATATTTAAAAAAAGTCTTAAAATTGAACGAAAATTATGTAGAGGCATTAGAAAATTTAGGAAGTTGTTTTTTAGCGCAAAGTGACTTTAGAGAGGCAATTACTTGGCTTAACAAGGCTTTAAATTTGAAACCAAAAGATGTGAACCTTTTGAATGCTCTGGCTAATTGTTTTATCCAATTAGAAGATTTTGGCAAGGCAGAAGAGCTTTATAAAAAATCTTATGAGATAGATAACAATCAAATTCAGGTAATGGAAATCATTAAAGAAGTAAATAAGATGAAGATGCTTGGATATCAGAGGAACATGAATCCATGAAGAAAAATAAGAAGATTGAGCTTTCCCTTTGCATGATTGTGAAAAATGAAGCTCATAATCTAAGAGATTGTGTCGAGCCTTTGAGACCAGTTTTAGATGAGATAATAGTTGTAGATACGGGATCTACAGATGCCACAAAAGAAGTGGCTAAAAGTTTGGGAGCTAAAGTTTTTGATTTTACTTGGTGTGATGATTTTTCCGCTGCCCGCAATGAATCAATCCGTCATGCTACTTGTGAGTACATTCTATGGCTTGATGCCGATGATAGAGTTGATAATGGAGAAGTAAAAAAAATAAGATATTTAAAAGAAAACTTTCCTTCCCAAAAAAATAAAGCATACTTTCTAATTATAAGAAGTATCTCGTCTATCGATGGGGAAACGAGATTTCTTCAACTTAGGATTTTCCCAAATCTTTTGAGGGTTAAATTTGAAGGAAGAATCCATGAACAAGTTTCTCATATTTTAAGAAAGCTGAGGGTGGATTTAGTAAATACGGACATTGCTATCATACATAAGGGTTATGACAACCCGGAATCGATTGCCCATAAGTCAAAGCGAAACCTTCGGATTCTACAAAAAGAAATAGAGACTGACCCTGAGAACCCCATCTTCAATTATCATCTGGGAAGAACATTTTTTCTTCTGGGAGAAAATGAACAAGCAATTTCTCATATAAAAAAAGTATATGAAAATTATGAAGTGAGAGTAAAGGAAAAACAATTTTTTTTAGATTGCTCTCTTCTTTTAGGAGAGCTTTACACAGCTTCCAAGCGTTATGAAGAAGCCCTTTCTATATACAAAGATATTGAAAGAGATTATGAGAAAAACGCTTTAATTAGAATTAGGCTTGGGGAAGCCCTTTTTAATTTGGGCCAATTTCATGAGGCTATAAGAGAACTGGAAAGCTCTTTTGCAAATCAATTCTTAGTGGGCCTTTTGCCTTTAAATATCGAATGGAATGAATATTATCGACTCTATCTATTAAGTCAATGTTATAAGAAAATAGGAAATGTGGAGAAAGCAAAAATTTTATTTTCCCAAATGCAAGAGAAACCTTGTAAGCATTATAAAAATTTAGAAAAACTAGGATTTCTTTTTTTAAGCCAGGGCGAATTTGAAGAAGCGCTAAAATATTATGTTAAAGTTGTAGAGCATGGAGAGGGCTCAGATGAATTATATACAAACATAGGCCTTTGCTTAAAAAGAATTGGCCAGGCGGCCGAAGCGGAAGAGGTATTAAAGAAGGCTTTAGTATTAAATCCAAAAAGGATGGAGGCTCTTGTGAATCTGGGCTATATTTATTATGAACAAAAGGAATTTTTAAAAGCTGAGGATGCCTTTACAAAAGCTCTTAGTATTGATTCTAATTTAGATGATGTCAGATTAACTTTAAGCGAAATATATTTCCGGCAATTAAATTTAGAAAGTTTGGTAGATCAATGCGCCGCCTTGCTAAAAAGGTTAAATTTAAAATTCAAATTGACTATCAATAATTTTAAAGATTTAAGCTTTCTTTTCGAAGAAATAGGCAATGAATATAATAGGAGAAGAGCTTTTTATCTATCTTTAATGGCCTATCAAGTTTCCTTTCTGATTTCGCCTTCAAACAGAATTATGGAATTATTGCTTAAAGAAGCAAGCCGTATTCATAAAGTAGAAGCCATAATCAATAAGATTAAAGAAGCGATTTATTTTCATAAAGAAAATATGCAGATTAGAAATTATTCCCCCGTGATTTAGGCAAAAATAAAATTTAAGTTTTTCTTTTAACGGTCGATAAATACTTTGACAAAAGCCCGGGCGTAAAGTCAAAAAATTTAATCCTTGGGCAAGGAAGCCCAAATATTAAGAAATCAAGGAGGAGAAAACTATGGCATTAAGAATCAACACGAATGTCGCTGCGTTAAATGCCCATCGGCAATTAGCGGACACGGATGCCAGATTAGCTGTGTCCATGGAAAGACTATCCTCAGGTTACAGAATCAATAAGGCCAAAGATGACGTTGCTGGCCTTTCTATCGCTAACAAATTTAGGATGGAAGTTAGGTCACTACGAATGGCTCAGCAAAACGTATCTCAGGCAACGGCCATGTTACAAATGGCTGAAGGAGGGGCGCAGAAAATAGAAGGTATTATTGAACGATTAAAAGAATTGGCAACCCTTGCTGCTTCAGATAACACTGATTCCGGTGGAAGAACAAGTCTTAATGCAGAAGCAGAAAAGCTTATTTCAGAAATAGATCGGATTGCCAACGATACAAAATATAGTGGGACAGACTTGCTCAGTACAGCGGTAAGTTTTACTTTCCAAGTTGGGTCAGGTAATACAGCGGCCCAAGATAGGATCAGTGTTACCACTACTAGGGGGTTATTATCAAGTGACCTTGGAATCAGTTCCCTGAGTCTGACATCTGCTTCAAATGCCCAAACAGCGCTTACTAACATTGATACCGCATTGGAGCGCGTAAATACAGCTTTAGGTGAGATTGGTGCTGCCCAAAGTAGATTGGAATTTGCTTCAGCCAACCTAGCCATCACCATAGAGAACATCGCTGCTTCGGAATCGACGATTCGCGATGTGGATATGGCCTTCGAAGTAGTTAACTTTACCAAGAATCAGATATTGTTGCAGGCAGGTACGGCCATGCTTGCTCAGGCCAATATGGCCCCACAGAGTGTTCTCGCCTTACTTGGGGGCGGCCGGTAATTGGCCGTAAAAAAGGGGAAAGGATTGTTTACCTTTCCCCTTTAATCTATTAGGGGAGGGCTGAGATGAAAATCGAGGAAATATCAAAAAATATAGTAACCCCTCCTTCTGCCCCCGACGCAATTAACATATCAGCAAAAAAAGTAGAAATCCTTAATTCAACAATGAATAGCTATGAAAATAAAGATGTTTCCTTAGAAGCAATTTCTGAAGAAGACCAAGCAGCTATCCGAAAATTAGCCGAGCATATCAATAGGTTTGCCAAAGAAAATCAAATCAGCCTGCAATTTATTCCGGACAAAGAGTCGGGAATGGTCATAATCAAAGTTTATGATGGCCAAGGCAAGTTTATTCGGCAAATACCTCCAGAAGCTCTTATGTCTATCTCGGCCAAGATAGGAAAGAAAAATGGAATTTTATTTAATGTGAAATTATAAAAAAAATTATCTATAATCCTTTTCCCTAAATACATTAGATATAATTTGCGCTTTGCTTATTAATAAAAAAGAGAATTAATGAAATATATTGAACATAAATTGAGCGATTTTTCATTAGGCGTTACTTCAAAGATACAGTTTCTTTATGTTTTTCTGAATTTCCGCTACCGCGGCAATGACATTAATAAACGGGAAAGTCATAAAATTGCTCAATTTATAATAGCCTAGCCTATTTTTCTCTTCTCTCCCACGGGAAAAAGGTAAGCTAAGGGAATTAATGGAGAGGGAATTATGGCCGGAACAAGCATGGTCAGCGGCTTAGCCAGTGGACTTGACTGGCAGAAAATAATTGAACAGTTAAGGGCAGTTGAGCATAAAAGAATCGATCTTATTGAAAGCAAGAAAAAAAATTATGCCGATAAGCTTAGTGCTTGGCAGGGAATAAATAGTAAACTTTTATCCTTAAAGACCGCCTCTGGAAAAATTAATCGGTCTTCTCACTTTAATTTATATAAAATCGCGCTCTCTTCCAATACGACTACTGATGCAGAGGATATTCTTTCGGTAACTACCAGTACGGATGCTTCTCCTGGATCTTACCAAATCAAAGTAAATTCTTTAGCAAGCGCCCAAAAGCTTTCTTCCACAAACTTTGCCAGTCAAACTGCGGCTTTAAATCTATCTGGAGACATAATCATTGGCGGGCGAACGGTATCAATCTCTACCACGGATAGCTTAGCCTCTATTCGCAATAAAATTAACGCGGTTAATTCTGGCTCTAATGCTTCGAAAGTGACAGCCTCGATCGTTAATTATGGAAATGAAGGCTATCGATTAATCTTGACCAGTGATGAAGAGGGATTAGCAGGGATAAGCCTCCTTAATGGAGGAGCCACAGACCTTCTCGGTTTGCTTGGGTTTGTTGATGGGGCAGAGAAAATAGCGAAGAATATTATTACTGCCGGTCATAAAAGCGATGCCTTTGCGGAGGCGGACGAGGCCATTGGAGGATCAAACCTTCTTAATTTGAGTTCTCCTCAGAATGGAGAAGTGACCATCGTTATAAATGGAATTTCCAGATCGGTAATCATTGACTTAGCCACGGATTCACTGAATACCATAAAAGATGCCATCAATACAGCTTTCAGCGGAGTATTTACATCTGATCCGGCCTCAGTAATAAGGGAGACAGACGCCAATGGAAATACTTCGTATAGGCTGCTCATTGAGGGAAATACCATTACTTATACTGATAGTAATAATATTTTGGAGACACTCGGCATTCTAAAAAGGGGAGGTTTTTCTGATGAAAGAGGAGTTACTGGCGATATAGCAAATACCTCTGCGGGCGTTTATATTACTTCGGCAACTTTAATTAAAGATATTGATGGTTATAATGACTATGCCTCTGGGGATACGATTGAATTTAGCGGAACAGATACGTCAGGGAATGCAGTTAGCTACTCTTTTACTATTAATGATACCACTACTATGGCGGATTTGCTAACAGCTATTGAGACACGATACGGCTCAGTTAAAGCTCAAGTCACTGCCGATGGAAGAATCCGAGTAGTGGATAATGAAGTGGGGGATACCGATCTTTCGGTGGTTCTCACGCCGAGTAAATCATCCCTTAAATTTGATAATGATCATAATTTTGGCTCATTAAGCACAATCAGAGTTAGGGAAATCCAGGCAGGCGCAAATGCCAGTATTACCATTGATGGAGTGGAAGTCACCGCCAGTTCAAATATAGTTAAAAATGTGATCCCTGGGGTTACTCTTAATCTGAAAAAAGCGGCCAGTGATACCACAGTTACTATCAATGTTAGTAGAGATTATGGGGCTGTCAAAGACAAAATAAAAGAATTTGTTAATGCCTATAATGAAGCCATAGAGGCTATTAATAGCCACTTAAGATTTAATGAAAAAACTAAAGAAACTGGGGGTATTCTATTTGGAGATAACACCTTAAAGACAATTAAATCGAGCCTTACCCAAATTATTTTGAATAAAGTTTCGGGAGTTTCTGATAATTTTTCCACACTCGGTCATTTTGGGATTAGGATTGCTAAAGATGGCAAATTAAGCATTGAGGAAGATACATTCAATGAATACTTAGAAAGCAATTTTGAGGACCTAAGGAAGCTATTTGTAGCAGATTGGTCTTCGACAAATAGTAATTTAACCTATATTTATCACACGAATGATACCCAAGCAGGGACATACAATATTCAGATTACAGGAATTAATCCAGTTACTGGCTATTTTGAGAACGAGGGAGACGCTCTCGGCGAAGGTGAGTATCTGCGGAGCGTATCTGGAAACGCCAAAGGGCTTGTCCTTCGTTATTCCGGGACAACCACAGGCGCTGTAGGTAGCTTCACCCTTACCTATGGAGTAGCTGAGTTGTTTGACCGGTCGCTTTATTATATTACAGATTCTGTTAGCGGAACAATTGCTAATAAAGAAAAGACTATTCAAGAGACGATATCGGGATTAGCAGATGATATAATGGCCATGGAAGATCGTCTCGATCGGAAAATGATCGACTTAGAACGAAAATTTATCGCCATGGAAACAGCTTTGAGTACTTTGCAGAGTCAGATTAGTTGGCTTTCGAGACAGATTGAAACCATTAATAAAGGATGGTGGTAATTAACATATTTTAGGGTAATGAAGGAGGTTTTTAAAAAGATGAATATGATAGGTCATGAAGCATATAAGCAGACCAATATTATAACTGCCGATGCCAAAAGATTGGTGCTTATGTGTTACGAAGAAGCTATTAATAATTTAAGGGTTGCCAAGGAAAATTACTTAAATAAAAATTACGCTGCCAAAGGTAAAGCTGTGCAAAAAGCCTTAGACATCATTAATGAGTTAAGAGTAGCCCTTGATTTTGAAAAGGGAGGCGATATAGCTAAGAACCTTGATCGTATTTATACTTTTTTGACCCGTCATATTTTAAATGCTGATCTTAAAAAAGATTTTAAGGGACTAGAACAAGCAGCATCTATACTTAGCGATTTAAAATCTTCTTGGGAACAGGTTTTTAATGGGAATGCTGGAAGTAAATATTTAAACGCTTCTGAAACTCAAAGTTCCTTAATTTTTTGAAAGTTTTGGGCAAGGCATGGAATAGGATATGGAATTAAAAGAGAACAGGTCTTTGGTTAGTGCAGATCTCAAAGATTATGGCGAGAAGAGATTGAATTTTTTAACGAACTATTTGGCTGTTACTAAAAATTTATCCGCAAGGTCATCCCCTAATGACCTTACCGAGATTCTTAAATTATTGAATCAGAGACAAAAAATAATAAATGACCTAAGTAGTCTGGATAGACTGCGCGAGGAACTTTTAGGTGATAAGAATAAGATCGCGGATGCGCAGAAGGAAAAATATTTGTCTATATCCCTAAAAATTAAAGAAATTCTTTCGGAAATAGAATACTTAGACAAGCAATTAATCCAGAAATTCATTTCCTGGAGAGATGGTTTAAAAGAAGAATTAATAGCCAATCAGCTCAACTTAAAAACGCTGCATACTTACGCGCAGTCATTTAAACACCAACAAGCTAGCCCCCGTTTCCTTGATTTGCGCAGGTAAAAGGGAAACAATTCTTCCATGAACAATAATCAAACAAATAACATTCGCTTATGGATCGCTGAGGATGATGAAGAATTTCGTGAAATTTTGGGCAAAACTTTGGCTTACGGTCCAAGAGAAGTAAATTTATTTCCGGATGGCCACGCTGTTTTGCGGGCCCTGGAAAAAGCTTCTTTTGATATTTTAATTACTGACTTAGTTATGGCCGGAGTGGATGGTCTGCAGCTTCTGTACGAAGTAAAGAAATACAATAACGAGAGCTTAGTTATCATCATGACAGGTTATGCCTCGGTTGATACCGCCATAAAAGCGATTCGCGGAGGAGCTTATGATTACATAAAGAAACCATTTAAGATAGAGGAATTAGAAATCATTATAAGTAATGCTTGGGAGAAGCTTAGATTACAGAGAGAAAATCGACAGCTTTTATATCGCTTACAGGAGACGATGCAAGAGTTAAAAAAGTTTAAAGATTCTTTATTTAAGGAATCGTCTCACCCTCCTCGCCTACCCTCCGTTTTCGACTACAAATTATCAGAATTGGACCTCATCTTAAAACAAATGGTATCTACCCCGGGAGAATTTCTTGCCGAAAAAAAGGAAGAAAGAGTTATCAAAGATTTAAAAAAATTTATTGAATGGCGTAAAGAAGGCTTAATCGATCAGGATGAGTTTAGGATTATAAAGAAGATGCTTTTAAACCTATAATCTAAACTCCTGTTTGACTTGCTCGAGGAAATTGTTTGGGAGGCGGTAAATGATGAGGGGGGCTAAATTTCCCGCCTTCCTCTTTGATATTTTTATCTGCAGATTCTTCGTGCTTAGGCTCAAAATTCTCTTCTGCACTGCTCAAAATTACCACATCAACTCGCCGATTAAGAGCTCTACCCTCGGGAGTAGCATTAGTAGCGATGGGTCGAAACTCAGCAAACCCCGTGGCTGATAATTTTTCTGGTTTAAAATTAAAGTTGCTGAGGAAATAGCGGACGACCGTGGTGGCTCGCGCAGTAGATAATTCCCAATTAGAAGGAAATTTAGCTGTTTGAATGGGCACGCTATCAGTATGCCCTTCAATGCGGATATGGTTGGGAATTGTTTCTAAGGATTTACCTAAAGCATTTAAGATAGGGATAAACTCAGGGCGAATAGAGGCCTCCCCAGAGTTGAAAAAAAGACTATCGGGTACTCTAATAACCAGCCCTCTTTTTTCCAGAATATATTTAATTTGGTTAAAAGGTGGGCGTTTTCTCTGCTCGATGCCCATTAAATTTTCTTCGATTTGCTTTTGAATTTCCGCAACTAATTTTTCAAAGGCTTTCCTTTCTCTCTCCGCCAATCTTATATCAAGATCATTTATAATTCCTTTGCCTATGGGAGTTGAAGTAGGCGTAAAAGCCCCGGCATCACGTTGAGTGATTTGCACTGGAATTAATGAACCCAACGCTCTTTGCAAAGATTCTACTGCTGAGCCCAGTTTTTGTTCATCTACGCGGGAGATAGCATACATGGTTACAAAGAAAGCAAAGAGAAGAGTGATAAAGTCGGCATAAGACACCAACCAACGCTCTAAATTTTCATGTTCTTCATCATGTTTTTTTTTGCGACGCGCCATGGTTATTTTTTCTTTTGCTCGGGAATTAAATCTGGAAGATAAGATCTAAGTTTTTCTTCTATTAATCGGGGATTTTCTCCGTTAGAAACAGAAATCACCCCTTCTAACATCATTTCGCGTAAGATCATTTCTTTTCTATGCCGCACCTCCAATTTAGTTGCAATAGGTAAAAAGAGCAAATTTGCTGAACCTACACCATATACGGTAGCGACAAAAGCC
>Ga0209102_1001874_pt1 | contig 10296 bp, 7 predicted proteins | sample ConPoolayeHmetaG_FD_185483 | JGI IMG/M metagenome (GOLD analysis project Ga0209102, IMG submission 185483) | Hot spring microbial mat communities from California, USA to study Microbial Dark Matter (Phase II) - Cone Pool mat layer H metaG... ... | reverse complement strand
CCCCAATTGCCGCGAGGACCGCCCAAAGGCTAAGGGTGCCGATGTTGTAGGTCACTCCAGTCATCAACAGGCCAAGAGCCGTGGCCGGGAAGAAACCTATCATGCCTCCCACCAGGAAAAGGCCGAAAAGGCCAAAGAGGGGAGACCTGTTCTCCGGGTCTTCCCTGCGCCTGTCCAGAAGGGAACGTCTTGAGACCACATACCCTACTATCTTGCCGTAGCTTATGTCACCACCGACGGTATGACTGATTGCCAATGCCGCCCCGAAAGCCAGCATCTGCCATGCGCTTTCCGATTGGCCAAATGCAATCCACAGGGACATGCCGACAAGAGCGCCCGGAACGGTTTCCCCCCACCAGTTTCCCCACTCGCCCCGGATAGCCCATCCGAGAGAGGCCGCGAAAGCCACAAGCATAAGTCCAACCATGGCACCCATTGTCCAATCCTCGCATGTGACTTCGTTCGCCAAACGGGAGCGACACGTTGCGTAGGCGCGCGCCATTAATGTCTCATCTGAGAAATGAAGGATACCGGCGTTCTGATCTCATGGCTTTCCTGACGGAGGCGATAGCGACTCACCAGGGGAATAGGAACAGGGTCAGAGAGATCTGCCGTGTGTAGCCAATGCTCGGCTGGCGAAATGCCAGCGACCATCCGTCTGTTGTGGAGTTGACGGGCCGGCGTTCGATCTGCTCTCGCCGCCTGCACCCAGGCTATACGACCCGAAGGGAATCGGATCCTGTGCATCCGAGGGAGCACGAACACCCCGCCGCTTGTCCATGGCGGTAGGCAGGAAAGGGACATCAGAGCCCTCCTTCGTAGAACGTTCTAGGAACGTTGTGATGGCTGCAGTCCGGATGCCTGAACGGAGGATTCGGAGTCCAAAGGAGCAACTTACCAGCGGGATCTTGTGACCTCCACCTCACGGTACAGCCTCCGGCGGACCATGAGCGTCCACAGAACCAAGCCCGCGCTGAGGAACGCGCCCGTGGTTACGAACCACTGGATCAGATAAACCAAGAAGAGGGTCCTATCCTTCAGTCTGGCAGCCTCGCTCTCGAACCAGTTCAGATCCTCCAAGGCAACCTTCAACCGGTCATCGGCAAGCGAGAACTCTCCAGCTAGATAGGACCGGCACGCATCCTTGCGCTTCCCGTCTATGCGGTCGAGCCTCTGATACTCCTTCGATGTGTCGGCCCCGAATACTTCAGCGAACTCGAGAAGGCTGACCACAAGCGATTTCCTGACCCCGTAGTGGAAGAGCTGTTGTCGTAACTCGTGCACCAAGAAAGCGTCCTCAGGCAGATTCCTGCCAGTGCTGAACCAAATGATGTTTACCACCATGTCGAGGGCATAAGGATTTGAGCCCGCACCGGCCATCCAGCTTCCCACAGGCCAGTAGTCGCTCCAGAAGGCGTCTAGAACTTGGTCCATGAAGGTGAAGGTCACTGAGCTGTTCCACTTCCAGTAGAAGACATGCGCGACCTGCCCGGGAACGGGATGGCCCAGTCCACGTTTGCTCTCTATGTAGGAGAGGATCACCGAACCGGGCCGGGGAATGGTGTAGAGCATGGGGACGCCGTCGTAATAGGTGCCGATGATCGCCTCGACCTGCGTCTTATAGGGCTTCATGATGTTCGGCAGGCCCTCGTCATCCCTAATGACCAACCGGCCGGGTTGTACAGCCTTATAGTATTGACTGGCCATCACAGCCGCAACGTCGTTCGGGAAGGCATCGGATAGCACACTGTCGCGCCATTCGACATCGGGTATGCCCATTGTGCTTCTCGTGTTGACTGCACCCATCGCCTGGTCGCCCAGCGCTCTATACATCCACTGCTGTTGCTGGGGGGAGAAGTAGCTCATGTCAACCTGGCTCAGGAAGTAGAATTCGTATGTCAACAGTTCCCGGTAGGTCCTTGGGAAGTACATTCTCACCAGACGCCTGATGATTTCGGGAGTCAAACCCTCCCAATCCCGGGCGGGTATGATCAAGGGATCGGTTGAGGGTTCGGCAGTGAACCACACCTTTAGCGTCGGTGTTATGCCGGCCCCTATAACCCTGATCTTCTTCGCCTCCTGGACTGCACAGGCTGCGCTGAGTAGTAGGAGACAAGCGAGCCTGAGGAGGATCGCTGCTCGGACTATTCCTCTCCGACCTCGGATCGGCAACTGTGGCTCTCCGATCGGGCGCTGTCCGTTGAGCTTTCTGTTCCTCTCCCCCCTCTCAAGCGTCTTCGGCCCACATCTTGGCGCTGCTCTAGGTTCACAGTGCTTGTGGGATCCGCGGGGTCGGACTCTTCCTACGTGGCCCGAAGCCTCGATGGAGTGATTTGCAATGCGTTGGTAGATGCGGCGGATGCCGAGGGAGAGGGTCCAGAGCAAGTTTCCGTGGGCGGGCGAGAACTGAGTCTTGGGCAGTGTTCCAAGCCCTCGGGAGGAACGACTGGCACAGATCCTAGTCCGGTTGGCCCCCACTCTTCGCACCTTCCTGGGCAAAGGTATGTTCAACCAGGTCTCTGAAGCTTTCCTGACATCCGTCTGATTGGTCGACGCGGATTCGTTGAATCTTGGTGCTGTTCTGTCATTGGCCAACTTCCCGTCCTGCCTCTGACCGTGTTGGTCGTGTGGTCTTCCACTGGGCGGTAGATGGATTTCCACGCACACTTATATGGATTTCTGTTGGTGTACCTGGCCAAGAGCAGGGTTAGGAAGTTGCCCAACCCCCTCTCGGACCAGTGGACCCTGAGAACAGGATTCTAGCCAACCGCCGAACAGGATTAATATCTTGTTCGATGCCCAGGAGAGACCCGCGGCGCGAACGGAGAAAACTCTTAAAATCGGCCCAGCTCAACCGCGACTACCTTGAGGGTGAAGATCGCCTACGGAAGGAAGGGCCTGGACGTTGAGGTCCCTGACGAGAACATCTACCGGGTCGTGGAGCCCAAGTTCGTCCCCGGCGTGAGGGATCCTTACGAGTCGGTGGCCCAAAGCCTGGACAACCCCATTGGCTGCCCGCCCCTCAAAGAGCTGATCGGCCGAGGAAAGGACGTCACCATAGTGGTATCGGACAAGACCAGGCCGGTGCCGACCAAGGTGATCCTGCCACCCATTCTCGACGAGCTCAATGCGTCGGGCGTCGACGACGCGCACATAACCATCCTCGTCGCCACTGGGCTGCATCGGCCCAACACGGAGGAGGAGCTCGCCGAGATGTTGGGCGCTGACGTGCTGGCTAGGATAAAGGTCGTGAACCACGATGCGCGGGACAGGAAGTCCCAGGTCTATCTGGGCAGGACCAAGAGCGGGACTCCCGTTTGGCTCGATAAGGTCCTGTACAAGTCCAAGTTCCGGCTGCTGACGGGGTACATCGAGCCGCACTTCTTTGCGGGCTTCACCGGGGGCAGGAAGTCCATCCTGCCAGGCTGCGCGGGACTGGAGACCATTGCCCACAACCACGGCGCCGCCCACATAGGGCACCCGAAGGCAAGGTACGGGATCACCCGCGGGAACCCGATCTACGAGGATGCCGTCGAGGTCGCCGAGAAGGTCGGCGCGCAGTTCATCGTCAACGTGACGCTAAACCGAAAAAAGGAGATCACGAGGGTTTTCGCCGGCGACATGGTGAGGGCCCACGAGGAGGGGGTGAGGTTCGTCTCCGAAAAAGCGAGGGTTACCCTGCCGGAGCCGGTCGACATAGCGATCACAAACAATGGCGGCTACCCACTCGACCTGAACCTCTACCAAGCTGTCAAGGGCATGACCGTCCCCGAATCCGTCATCAAGAAGGGCGGCGAGATCGTGATGGCCGCCGAATGTTCCGAAGGAATCGGCCACCAAACCTTTGAGAAGATGATACTGGACGCCGGCTCGCCCGAGAACTTCCTCAGACAAGTGAACGCCCCCGGCTTTTTCGTCATCGATCAGTGGCAGGTCCAGATCCTTGCTCGGCTGCTTCTCAAGGCCAGGATATCGATCTACTCCGAGAACCTCGATCCCGAGAAGACTAGACGGATGTGGCTGGACCCCCTAGAGAGCGTCGAGCAAGGCGTCCAGGCCGCGATCGAGCGCCTTGGGCCCGATGCCAAGGTCCTGGTCATACCGGACGGCCCGGACACGTGGCTTGAGCTGGAGAAGCCGAGCTAGACCCAAGCGCTGCCGGCAAGACATTTATCGGTCGCCGCAAGGCGCTTCGCCATCCCAGGTGTTTCGATTGGTCAAGATCTACGGGCTGGCCAGCGAGGAAGTAACCCGTCTCATGCGCTCCGGCCAGATAACGATCGATGTCGTGGGAATAGGCAAGATGGGCCTTCCTCTCGCTGCCCTGTTCGCCCGCGAGGGGGCCAAGGTCATAGGGGTCCGCCGGAACGCCGAAATGGTCAGGCAGATCAACAGGGGGGAATGTCCGGTCAAAGAGGAGCCCGACCTTGCCCAGATGGTCCGGGACGCCGTCGCGAAGGGAAACCTCGTGGCGACCACCGACGGCCGCGCAGCGGCGGAGCAGTCCGACGTGATCCTGATCTTGGTCCCCCTGCTGGTGGACGCGAGGGGGAAGCCCGACTTCACCCAGGTGAGACAGGCATGCACGCAAGCCGCAAAGGGGCTCAAGCAGGGCGACCTCGTGGTCGTTGAGACGACCATGCCCCCCGGCGCCACGAGGAAGGTTGTGATCCCTCTTCTGGAGAAATCCAAGCTGGTTGCCGGCAGGGACTTCGGGGTCGTCCATGCCCCCGAGCGCCTCATGACCGGCAGGGTCATCCGGAACATGTACAAGTATCCGAAGATCCTAGGGGGCATCGACCAGAAGAGCGTGGACGCAGCGGCGGGCCTCTACGCACCCTTCGGCGAGGTGGTGAGGGTTTCCAGCCTAGAGGCCGCCGAGCTCGTGAAGGTGTCCGAGGGCGTCTACCGCGACGTAAACATAGCCTATGCCAACACGCTCGCCATGATCTGCGAGAAGCAAGGAGTCGACGTTTGGGAAATCATTAGGGCGGCCAACCACCAGACCTCGGATTACTGCCACATCCACCTGCCCGGAAGCGGGGTCGGAGGCCACTGCATACCAGTCTACCCCTGGTTCCTGATAAACAAGGGACGTTCCTATTCCACCGACGTTTCCCTGCTGCGCGCCGCCAGGAGGATAAACGACGCCATGCCGGCGCATATGAAGAAGCTGATCGACATGTGCCTGAAGGACCAGGGGAAGTCCCGCGCCGCATCCTCTGTGAGCGTGCTAGGCATCGCCTTCAGGGGAGGGGTGAAGGAATCGCGGCTGTCGCCAGGCATAGCGCTCCTCAAGCTTCTCAAGGGCTATGCGAAGGTTGTCGCGCACGACCCGATGTTCTCCCAAGACGAGATACGGTCCATGGGCTTCGAGCCGGCAAGCCTGGAGGACGCGCTTCGATGCGACTGCATCGCAGTCGTAACCGATCACCCCGAGTACAGGAAGGAACTCGGCAAGCTGCAATGGGTGGCAAGCCGGATCGTCGACGGCAGGAACCTCGTTCCGAACGCTGCCTACAAGATCGGTAACCTGACAAGAAGGCCGACCTAGACCTTGGGCCCGCTTAACTCATCAGCTCGCAGTCGAGCTCCTAGAGATAAGGGATACCAAGTGGGACGCCCCAGGCCAGAGCCAAGGCAAAGGCGACAAGGAAGCCGGGCCACTCAGCCAACCTTCAGGGAGGAGATGACGACCGCCCCCAATCCCAGGTTTCAGTCACGAGCCATCCGGTCAATCTTCAGTTTGACGAATTGGCTGATCTCCTCGGCCATTTCAGCTGCCTCTTTGGCTGCTTTCTGAGTATAGACCCTCGCCGGGATGCCATCCGGCAGGCTATTGGGATACCTCGTTGGCACGTAGTATCCGTCCAAGATTGCCCAGGTCTTGGCCTTCTCCGAAAACTCGATGTCGAATTCTGAGGCCGAGTGGCAGAGCCTTTCTATGGAGTGCCCGACGACGATCTCCTCGCCTTGGGCGTAGAGAAAGGCCTTGAGCGCCTTCTCCCCGACCTGTTGCGCCAGGAAGCAGGCGATATGGTAGCCCCCTCTCTCCGCCAGGTCCTTGACCCACTTTAAGTCCTCAAATGCCTGCTCCAGCCACCTTCGACCCTCTTCAATGCTGGTCTTTCTCATGTAGAACTACCTCCTCGGCCAAGATCCTCTGGAGAAAGGGCGTTCTCTTCAGCCTTCGGAACTCATCGGGAGTGTAGCAGAGGATATCAGCATCCACCGGCAAGGCGAGATGGGCGTAGAGATCCCTGGTCCTTTCCAAGAAAGGCTTGTTGCTATCCATTATGACCAGGATATCCAGATCTGTAAACAGGCCGGCCGTCTTCCTAGCATAGGAACCGAACAGGCTTATCCGCTTGACATCAGCGGATGCCGAAAGCTTCTCGACGGCCCTGGCCAGGGAGACGCTGAGGAGTCTTGAGTATTCCTCCCGTTTCCTGGCCACGTTCGTCTCCTTCATCAAGAACAGCCCACCTAGCACATTGCCCAGGGTTCTAGCCCACACTCCTCAAGCTCTTACCTAAACTATCTTTCGGACAACGGCGAAATGTCCAGCCTAGGTCAGATCTACGAACCTGCCTGCTTGGTCATTGGCGTCGGTGGCCGAAGCTTGAAGAACGGAGGCGCGAGCGAGCAGCAGCGCCACTCGACCGCGAAGAAAGTTCCTGGCACCCATCAAGCCGACTCGCCCGCCAGCCCTGATGCCATCCGGTCCACTACTGCGGCACACGGTCGCGGCGGACACGCCAACGCGACCCGATCGCCTCGCAAAGGGCCGGTATGGCAGGGAGATCGCTAGGCTGCAATCCCTGGCGGCCCGCGTTCTGGAGGGCAAGAACCTCATCCCGAACGAGGCGCAAGAGATCGGCAACCCGACAAGAGGCCGACCTGAGTCCCGGTTTGCCCGACAAGAGGCCGACCTGAGTCCCGGTTTGCGGATTTCCTCAGGTCCCCCTCCGGGTTCCATGAATTAGTTAATAAAAGGGGGAGGCGCCTTTGCTGCGAGGGGAATGGCCGAGCAGCTAGAGCTCAAGATCATGAGCTACAACATATGGAACTACAACGAGCCTTGGGCCGAAAGGCGCAAGATGATCGTCGACTGCATACTCGAAGAGGACCCCGACATAATCGGGCTTCAGGAGATAAGGGACGACGCGAGATTCAATCCGCCGGGCCAGAACCAGGCTAGGCAGATCGCGCGCCGCACCGGCCTGGACTACCACTACCAGCCCGCGATGGTGTACTCAAGGTCGCCCAGGTGCGTCGAGGGCGTCTGCATCATGAGCCGCCACCCCATAGAATCCACGACGTACGTCGAACTCACCAGAGACCCAAAGGATGAGATGGACTTCCATCAGCGGATCGTGCTCAACGGCACGATTCGCTTGCCGCTGGGGCAGCTTGAGTTCTTCGTCACCCACTTCTCGCTCAGCCCGAAGATGAGGCTGTCCAACGCGCTGGAGTTGATCCAGTTCGTGCAGTCCTTCAATTCCCCGCTGCCCAAGTTCATCGTCGGTGATTTCAACTGCACTCCCGACGACAGGCCGATTAGGATCCTCACGGGGGTTGAGAGGCTTCCCAACCAGCTGGCAGTGGGTAACCTGATCGATGTCTGGGAGGAGGCCCCCATGCAAGCGAGATATTGCTCAAATGGTCCTTGGACCCACGGCGGCCGGCGGATAGACTACATCTTCATGACATCCTCACCGTGGGCTCGAGCGAATGTCAAGAGGTTTGCCATCCTGAATCCTCGGAATGAAAAAAAGCTTCCCGCATCCGACCATACTGCCCTGGCCGCAACGATCTCGATCTCCCTGGAAGACTGAACAGAACATAGTTTTAAGCCGCGGCGCGGAGCACTGCATCGCTTCTCATTCCATCTCCACCAACCGAAGTGAGCCATTTGAAGAAGATTGACATCGCCACCGATCTTCGCGACCTCGTGAACGCCACCCGAAGCCACGAGCAGTGGCGCGGGAAAGAGACGATCAACCTCATCGCGAGCGAGGGCTGCCCGTCCCCCGCGGTGCACGAGATCTACAAGATGTCGGAGGATCTCTGGCACCGGTACGCCGAGGGGGAGAATGACCTGAAGGGGTACCCCAAGGAGAGGCACTACCAAGGCCAGACCTATATGTCCATCATCGAGAGGAATTCGGCCGAGCTGGTGAAGGACCTGTTCGGCGCTGACTTCGTGGACGTGCGCCCCATATCCGGAACCGTGGCGAACCTTGCAACCTTCAAGGGCCTGAGCATTGCGACCCACAACAGCAAGATGGTCGTGGCGCCCGTCAACTTCGGCACGCACATCTCGCATGACTACACAGGCCTAGCGGGCCAGGTCGTGGGGCTTGAGACGATCGACCACGCCTTCGACATGGAAGAGATGAACATCGACCCTGACGAGTCGGCCAAGATCATAAGGGCCGCAAGGCCGGGCATAGTAACCTTCGGCGGGAGCCTCTACCTCTTCCCGCATCCTGTCAAGGAACTCTCCCAAGCGGCTGAGGAGGTTGGGGCATTCATCGTTTACGACGCGGCCCACGTCCTCGGCCTCATAAGCGGAGGAGAGTTCCAAGACCCATTCAAGGAGGGCGCGGACTTCGTCACCGCGTCAACCCACAAGACCTTCCCCGGACCACAGGGCGGCCTCATCCTTGCAAAGCTGGAGGACGAAGACGGCGAGATAAGTAAGAAGAGAAGGGTCGCCGCCGAGGCCGTCCAGAGGGGCGTATTTCCACTCTCCGTCTCAAACCACCACCTCAGGCGCCTGCCAGCCTTGGGCCTCACTGCGGTCGAGATGTGGGCTTTCGGAAGCGAATATGCCAAACAGACCGTGAGGAACGCGAGAAAGGCCGGCGAGTATCTTTACGAAAAGGGGCTCAAGGTCCTGGGCGAGAAGAGGGGTTTCACGATGTCGCACCAGATCGCGGTCGACGTCGCGGAGCACGGCGGCGGCAGGGTTGTTGCAAAGAACCTCGAGAGGGCAAACATCATAGTCAACAGGAACCTGCTGCCATACGACGACCCGTCCAAGATCAAGGATCCGTCGGGGCTGCGGATAGGTTTCCAGGAGGTCACGAGGAGAGGGTTCAAGGAAGACGACATAGAGGAACTCTGCGACATCATGATCCGCGTCATAAAGGGCGAATCCACAAGCTACGATGAACTTCGCAACCAGGCAGTCGAGCTCAGGAAAAAATTTGAGGGAATCGAATACGGCTTCCGCAGCGTTGAGGAGGCACTCAACTACTTCTCGGACTCCCGATAACAAAGGCCGACGCCTCCTTCGCGACGCGGTTCCGGCCTCGATCTTAGCGTGCGGCTTGGCGCTGGTGGTGTCCGGATGCATCATGGACGACATAAATGACCTAAGGGACATCTTCAATCCCAGCGCCTCGAACGCCACGACCGGCAGGTTTCCGGATCTATGCCTTTCCAACCTCACCGTGCAGCCCGACAACCCCGGTGCCGGCGAGGCGGTAACGGTCTCGGTCACCGTGCGAAACGCGGGCCGAAAGGCCTCGCGGGAGACCACGCTCACGATGATGGTCGACCAGAGCAAGATGGGGGAGGTCATAGTACCACCGCTGAAATCCGGGCAGTCTATCTCCCTCGGCTTCCCCGACAGGCTGGCCCTTCCCGCCGGGATCAACGTCGTCAAGCTCCTGGTCGATCCCGAGGATGGGATCAAGGAGACGCTCGAGGCGAATAACTGCCTTGCCGGCACCGTGATCGTGGGCGAGGAGCAGGTGAGGACGTTCTTCTTGTGGTCCTATGAAGGGATTACGTGGACGTGCGATTTTAGGTCGCCTAAGAGAGACCTAGACGCGCTCCCCAAGGAAAGGAGCACACATGCATATGATGACTATCTCAGGTACGTTCAACCTGACGACCGCACGGTCACCGCGCTGGCCCAGATACTCAAGTTCTACGCGCAGACGGCATCGTACGGGAGCTACGACGAGGCCAGCTTCGTACTCGCCTTCGTGCAGGAGATGCCGTACACTTCGGATGAGGCGACGAGGGGGGACAACTATCCCAAGTACCCGATAGAGACGATCGTCGAAAGGGGCGGGGACTGCGAGGACTCCTCGGCCCTGTTTGCAAGCATCATCTCAAACGGCGCGTACTTCAACTACGGCACCGCTCTGATCGTCATCGACGACCACATGGCGGTGGGCATCACCGGCGCAAATGATCTGCCCGGCAGGTACTTCGAGGTTGGGAGCAGACGTTACTATTACTGCGAAACGACGGGGAAGGGGTACGCCATCGGGGAGG
>Ga0209102_1001873_pt1 | contig 10296 bp, 9 predicted proteins | sample ConPoolayeHmetaG_FD_185483 | JGI IMG/M metagenome (GOLD analysis project Ga0209102, IMG submission 185483) | Hot spring microbial mat communities from California, USA to study Microbial Dark Matter (Phase II) - Cone Pool mat layer H metaG... ... | reverse complement strand
TCCAGATCTCTCAAGAGAGATCTTCCTCCTGAGCGGTAAAGAAAAGGTTCTAAGAGAAAGGTAAACGAGACCCATATCAAAGGGAAAAAGTATTTTGGATAGATCAAGGAGGAGAGGAGGGAGAAGACCCCGAGAAGGATGAGAATCAGGTGTCCTTTCGAGGAGAGTTTGATTTCTTTGAGAGAGGCATTTTTAAAGAGGCCAAGGGTCTCCAAGAGTTCTGTCGTTTCGAAGAGCCCTAAAAGGACGGTCCCGTAAGCCACAAAATATCCCGTCCATCGTTCTACCCGGGAAGGAGGAAGGTTGATGTAATACCAATTTTCAAGGGAAAGGTTAGCCGCTTCAAAGATCAACCAGATGAAGACCGACCAGGGAATGAGAAGAAAGAATTCTTTTGTCCGGTCCCTCAAGAGGGAATTCCCTTTTAAGGAATAGATGAGGGCATCGAGGATAAGGATATAGGACCACCAGGCGAAGCAATAGAACCAACTATAAAATGGATTCACCTTTTTAAAAAGGAGAAATTCGGAGAGGACAAGAACAAGGATGCCGAGTGTTCCGTAGAGAGGAAAACCCTTTCTTCTCATTTCCTTTTTATCCACCCAAATAGAGGCGTTTTACCTCTTCATTTTGAAGAAGGCCTTCTCCCGTATCTTCCAACCTGTTTACTCCAAGATCCAAGACATAAGCCCGATGGGCCAGACGGAGGGCTTTTCTTGCATTCTGCTCTACAATGATGAAGGTGACCCCGTGTTGATTGATCAAATCGATTTCCCGATAGACCTGGTCGATCACCTTAGGGGCGAGACCCAGCGAGGGTTCATCCAAAAGGATCAGTTTGGGTTTGATCATCGTCGTGCGGGCTAAGGCGAGGATCTGCTTTTCACCCCCTGATAGGGAGCCGGCCTTTAATCTTTTTTTCTCCTCCAAGAGGGGATAATGTTGAAATACCTCCTCAATGGCCTTCTTCATGTTGGATAGATCTCTGAGTGGAGTAGCCCCCATCTCCAGATTTTCCATGACAGAAAGGGAAGGGAAGATATTCCTTCCTTGTGGAATATAGGCAATCCCCAATCCTACTTTTTCTTCAGGATCTTTTTGAGAGATCTCCTGACCCATAAATTGAATCCTTCCACGATAAGGTTTGATTAACCCGAAGATACTCTTAAGTAAGGTCGACTTTCCTGATCCATTGGGACCGATGATGCAAACCACCTCCTGAGGGGCGACTCGAAGGGAGACCCCGTGGAGCACTTCCATCTTTCCATATCCAGAATAGAGTTCCGAGACGTCTAACATTCAGGTTTCTTCAGGCTCCAAGATAGGCTTCAATGACACGGGGATCGTTCTGGATCTCCGGAGGGGTTCCTTCCGAAATCTTCTCTCCATGATCCAGGACAAAAACCCAATCGCAACATTCAATAACCACATCCATATTATGTTCAATAATAAAAAAGGTCTTCCCGAGTTCTCTCATTTTTAGAATCAAATCCATGATCTTTCGAATCATCAAAGGATTGATTCCAGCCGTAGGTTCATCGAGAAGAATCATCTCCGGGTCAGCCATAAAGAGTCGGATCATTTCTAACAGCCTTTGTTGTCCATAGGAAAGGTTCTCAGCGAATTCGTCCTTCAGAGAGGAGAGGCCGACACCTTCGAGAAGGGAGAGGGCCTTTTCAACGTTTCTTTTTTCCTCGGACCTTATTTTCTGCCTCTGGAGGAAGAGGGTCCAGAGCCTTTCCCCCTTCTGTTTCTGTGGGGCAAGGAGGAGATTGTCGAGGACGGTCATCTTCGGGAATAGACGAGAAAGTTGAAAAGTTCGAATCATCCCGCGATGAGCGATCTCATGAGGGGGGAAACCATCAATCCTTTCTCTCCTGAAAAAGATCTCTCCTTGATCAAGTTGGATAAAGCCAGTGATCAAATTAAAAAGGGTGGTTTTTCCTGAACCATTGGGGCCGATGAGGCCTGTAATTTTATTTTTCTCCACGGTGGCTGAAAAATTGGAGACGGCTCGAACCCCTCCGAAAGCCTTACTGATCCCTTTTAGCTCAAGCATCCATGCTCCCTTCGCTCTTTGATAAGACCTTCTGGTCGAAAGAGCATCATTAAAATGAGGAGAGCCCCAAAGATCATCTGTTGAAGGGGCGCAAGATATCGACTGTATTCAGGCGGAAGTCTAAGGAAACGAAGAGATTCCTGAAAAAAGATCAGAAGGATGGCTCCTAATATGGGCCCCCATTCCGTCCCTTTTCCTCCCAGAACCACGATGAGAAGGACAAGAACCGTTTCAATGATCGTAAAATCGTTGGGACTGATGAAGGTGGTATAATGACCCCAGAGAACCCCTGCCAGACCCGCAAAAATAGATCCCACGACAAAGGATTTGATTCTAAATCGATAGACGTTTTTCCCTAAGGCCTCTGCAGCGATTTCATCCTCCCGGATCCCTTTAAGAACCCTTCCAAAAGGACTCCGGATAATTCCCCTTAAAATAAGAAAGGTGAGGATGGCAAACCCGAGGGTCAGCAGAAGATATTGAGGAAGGGTAGCGAATCGAACGGAAAGGAGTTTTGGTTTTGGGATCCCAGGAAGTCCCATCGGACCTTTTGTCAGCCAAACCTCATTCTGAAAGACCATTCGAATGATTTCACCGAAACCGAGGGTGGCGATTCCAAAGAAATCTCCCCGGAGCCTCAAGCTTGGAAGACTGAGGAGAAATCCAGAAATCCCTGAGAGGAACAAGGCCACCAAAAGGCTTATTTCAAAAGGGAAATGATGGAGGGTGAGGAGGGCAGAGGTATAGGCTCCGATCCCAAAGAAGGCGACATGACCAAAGTTAAAGAGGCCTGTATATCCGATCTCCAGATTTAGACTCAAGGCGAAGATGATGTAGATCAGACTCATGACGGAGAGGTGAAGAAAGAGATCCATCCCTCACTCCTTAGACGAAAAGACCGCAGAGGAACGAAATAGAAGCATTACCACCATGATCCCGAAGGCAATGGCATCCTTGTATCCGGGAGAGAGAATCCATATGCTTATATTTTCTGCAAGTCCGATGACCATTCCGCCGAAAAGAGCTCCCCAGAGATTCCCTACTCCCCCTAAAAGAGTGGCCGCAAAGGCCTTGACCAGATTGATCAATCCCATTCCTGGATGAAGATTGGTATCGAGAGCCAAAAGAATTCCTCCCAACCCTGCCAAAGAGGAGGCAATGACCCAAGTCCATTGAATGGTTCGATCTGAAGGGATTCCCATCACTCGAGCCAACTCCAGGTCATCGGAAATGGCCCGCATCGATTTGCCCATTCTCGATTTATAGAAGAAGAGATAGAGAAGAAAGATACATAGGACCGAGACCACTATAATCGCCACCTGATTCGAAGTGATACTCACCCCAAGGAATCTCATTCCTTTCTTAATCTCAAGCCCATAGGTCCTTATTTCCGCTCCCCAGAAGAGTTCCCCAAGGAATCTCATTCCTTTCTTAATCTCAAGCCCATAGGTCCTTATTTCCGCTCCCCAGAAGAGTTGGGCTCCGTTCCTTAATAAAAAGGAAAGGCCTAAGGAGGTGATGAGAAGGGTGAGACGGTTCGCCTTTCTGAGAGGTTTAAAGATCAAACGATCTGATCCTAACCCGATAAGGACGGTCAAGAAGAGTGCGGGGAGGAGGGCGAAAGAGAGAGGAAGACTCAAGGGCTTCTCCATCAGGAAATATAGAAAATAGGCTCCCCACATGATGAGTTCCCCGTGAGCGAAATTCACAAAATTCAAAACCCCATAGATCAGGGTCAATCCCATTGCAAAAAGGGAATAGATACAGCCTGCCAGGATCCCATTAAGGATCGTTTGAAGAAGAAACGAGCTCATCGGGTGAAAATAAAGGGACAAGCCCCCATGAGGATTGAGGGACTTGTCCCCAGGCTCTTTTAGAGATTCAATCTATTTTTTCTTATAATCCACGATTTGGCCATCTTTGATCGTCCAGACTCCATATTCACTGCCAACTCCTCGGTCCTGATCAAAGGTCTTATCCCCAGTCACTCCTCGATAACCCTTTGCTACTTCAAAAAGGGCCCTGCGGATTCCTTCCGAGGTATAACCCCCTTTTTCGATGGCCTTTGCGGTTAGATAGACCATATCGTAATTATACTCTGCAAAGATGGGAATCTTCTCATCTCCGTACTTCTTCTTCCAGGCTGCCCGAAACGCTTTATATTCCTTCGTTTCCTGAGAGAAGACAGGATAGGTGCCAATGATTCCCTCTACCGATTTCCCAGCCAGTTCCACCAGTTTTGGCGACTTGGCTGCAGAGCCACAGATCCACTGGACTTTAATATTCATTTCATAGGCCTGTTTGAACATCACAGCCCCCTCTTTAATATAGGTGAGATTGACGACCGCTTTTGGATTTCCCTTGATCGCCCGAATCAGTTCCGTCCGGTAATCGGTCTTTCCTTCATCGTACGGGATCTCATCCATCACATGGCCCCCTGCCTTCTTGAAGTTTTCCACGAAGACATTTTTTAATCCCATCCCCCAATCATTGTTGACGTACATCACCGGAACTTCTTTATAGTTTAATTGAAGGCAGAGGTCAGAGATGCCTTTCCCCTGGAGGACATCAGAAGGAAAGACCCGAAAGATATACTCTCCTGCTTTCGTAAGACCGGGGGCTGCCCCTTCGGCCGAAATCATGACCACCTTGTTCTCTTGGGCTACCGGAGCAGCGGCCATGAAATTAGAACTCGCAGCCGGTCCAAAAATGACAGGGACTTTGTCCACCGTAATCAATTTTCGGACCGCCGTGACACAATCCTTTGGCGTGCTTTTATTATCCTCGTAGATGATTTCAATCTTTCGACCCTTAATCCCGCCTGAGGCATTGATCTCTTCGACAGCCAGATCGACCGCCTTCTTGAACCCTTCACCGTAAACGGCAATGCTTCCCGAGAGAGCAAAAGCGGCCCCAATCTTGTACGTCTCCTGGGCATAGGAATAGGGAAAGGGAAAAGCCAAGAGGGCAAAGATGAGTGGATAGATGATTTTTCTCATGACCAACCTCCTTCAATATAAGAATAGGATATTTTTATAAGATGAGAGAGGTTGTGTCAATAGAGGGAGGCTTTCTTTTTACGAAGAGGATTTATAAATCCGACAAGGAACAGCTCTTAGGCTTGTGGATCCAAGGAGAGGTTCATAAGGAGGATCATTGCTGGTCAGGATATTGAGGTTTGACTCCTTCCACCCCGAGAGTTCGAGGTCTTTTCGCTCTGGGAACCACCATCCAAAGCTGAGGATAACGACTTTAGGGTGGATCTCAGGGTCCAGTCTTGCTTTCTGTTTAATGGATCCCCTCTTTGTTTCAATCACTACCCACTCCCCATCACGAATGTCGTATTGGGAAGCCGTCTCTGGATGAATCGAAACGAGGGGTTCTGGAGAATGTTTCCTTAGGGAGGAAATGTTCCGATAAGCGGAGTGGAAAAAGTAAGGGTCTTTCGAGGAAGTAAAAAGCAGGGGATAAGAAGAGGTTTCTTCTGAAACGAGAAGTTCCCATTCAGGGGGATCCTGATAGGAGGGAAGGGGAGGAAATCCCCATTCCTTAAGTTGCTGGCAGTAGATCTCCACTTTTCCGGAAGGGGTACGGAATCCGTTCTTCTCATAGCTTCGATAGGTCCAGTTTCCCCTCAATATTCCCAGGGATTTAAACTCCTCATAGTTCAGTCCTGCGGGTTTTAGAATCTCATCCAGACAATCTCTCATCTCCTTCCAAAAGAATTCGGAATATCCCAGTCGTTTCCCCAGTTCGTTTAGGATCTTTGAGTCAGGCCAGCACTCACCCTTAGGCTCTACAATCTTCGGGCGAGCCAGAATGAACCCGTGGGGAAGGCCGAGATGACCAATATCGTCGAATTCGAAGTGGGTTGCGGCGGGCAAGACCAGATCAGCGAGTTGGGCTGTAGGGGTTAAAAAAATCTCTGAAATGGCCAGGAATTCAAGTTTCTTTAAGGCCTCAAAGGTCTCGCGAGCATGGGCATAGCTGAGCAGGGGATTGCCCCCTTGAATCACCATCATCCGAATCGGGTAAGGTTTTTCAGTAAGAATGGCTTTGATGATCTTCTGGGATGGGACGAAGCCCATCATCGTGGCAAGCCTGAATTCGGGGGTCAAGATCTTCTCTTTTTTGTCTAAAAATGTTTTACTCAAAACGAGATCCCCGAGTCGAAGGATGGGAGGGGCAGGACGATTCACATTCCCTCCAGGGATCTCTAAGTTTCCGGTGATGGCCATCAGGATCAGAATGGCCCTTGCGGTCTGAAAACTATTGATCGTGTGTTCAATGGCATTGCCCCATTGGATGGAAGTGGGTTTGGTTTTCCCAATAAGATGGGCAGCCTCGAGGATTTGTTCTTTCGGAAGCCAGGTCGTTTCTGAGATCCGGTCTAAATCAAAGGACTGAAGGTGATCTTTCAACTCCTCGAAACCTTTCGTCCAATGGTGGACGAAGTCGTGATCGTAGAGTTCCTCGTCGATCAGAACCTTGAGAATCCCTAAGGCCAGGGCCAAATCTGTTCCAGGTTTTAATCGGAGCCATAGGTGGGCTCTCGAAGCCACTCCTGTTTTTCTTGGGTCAATGACGATCAGTTTCGTTCCATTCTTCAAGACCCGTAGGAGTTGAGAACCGATGATTCCTTCCTCATTGGTCTGAAGGAGATTACTTCCCCATAGGACGACACAGGCCGGCGAATGATCGTAATCGGGGATCGGGAAGAATCCACAGGTCAGATGGGAGGCCGTTTCTCTGGGCATATGGCAGACATTTCCAGGGGTGGAGAGATTGGGGACGCGAAGAAGATTGGCCAATCGTAGGAGGAGGAAGAGTTCTAGACCCTTTGGAGTCCCCTGAGCAAAGGCAATGGATTGGGGACCTTCCGATTCAATAGCCTTCTTGATTTTTTCCGAAAGGATCGTTAAAGCCTCATCCCAGGAGATTCTTTCCCATTTTCCTTCACCTCTTGCTCCCTTCCTTTTCATTGGATAGAGCAACCGGTCCGGATGATTGAGCCTTTCGATCTGGGCGATTCCTTTTGCACATAGGGTCCCTCTATTGAGGGGGGATTCAGGATCCCCTTCAATCTTAACAATCCTACCTTCCTCCACATGGACTAAGATCCCACAGCCTCCATGATCCATTCTCGCACAAAAGGTTTTATAGATCATTTTAAACCTCTCCTTCAATTTCTAACACGCCATTTCTCTAATGACAAGCCTTCCCACCCGATTTGTAATCCATCACTCCCAAATTGGGAATAAGCCTAATTTCCCTTCCTTGACCTTTGAAGGAGGATCTGCTATCCTTTGATCTAAATTTATATGATAAAAGCAAGGAGAAAGAGGAATGGAGAAGAGGACACAGATATCGGTGATTTTAAATAACGCTCCGGGGGAACTTTCGAAGATGTGCGATGTATTGAAAGCGGAGAATATCAATATCCTGGCGATGAGTATTCAGAATGCCAAGGATTCAGTCAAAGAACTGTTCAACATGAGGGAGAAGACAGGTCGAAGGATTGCCCTCGCTGAGAGCTATCGGAGTATTCTCAAAGATTCCTCCGACTATTCGTTAATCCGCATTCTGGTCAATAAGCCTGAGGAAGCTGAGAGGGCCTTAGTCCGGGCCAACCATCTCGTCCATACCGATCAGGTGCTGGTATTTAGACTCATCAATCAACCTGGAATGCTGGGCCGAGTGGCGAAACGATTTGGCGAGGCTGGAATCAATATCGATTATATTTATGGCTCCACGATGGAAGAAGGTGAGGAAGCCATGTTCATTGTTCACATTGCGGAGGGAGATATTCCCAAAGCGGAGGAGGCCCTGAAGGATTTTTAAAAGACCTCCATCATCTCATTCCAATCCCTCCCCATTCCATATTTTTCTAAGAATTCTTTGATCAGTTGTTCGGCAACCACAAATCGCTGGATCTGGTTGGTTCCTTCGTAGATCTGAGTAATTTTTGCATCCCTCATCGCCCTTTCCAAATTTCCACCCCTCAAGCACCCATACCCTCCAAGGATTTGGACAGAATCTGTAGCCACTCTCATCGCCACATCCGATGCAAAATATTTGGACATGGCGGAATATTTAGTCGCATGGGGAAGTCCTTTATCCAGATACCAGGCGGCTTTGTATACGAGGGCCTTTGCGGATTCAATGAGGGTAGCCATCTCGGCAAGCATAAACTGCATCCCCTCCAGTTTTGCAATCGGTTTCCCAAACTGTTTTCTTCTCATCGCAAAGAGGGTCGCTACCTCCATGGCACTCTCTGCAATTCCCAGAGCCTGGGCGCCTACAGCAGGCCTGGAGCGATTGAGGGTTTCCATTGCAATCCTGAATCCCTCCCCTTCTTCTCCCAGCCGGTCTCTCTGCGACACAGCCACCCGGTTAAAAGTGATCGTACAGGAAGGGATCCCTCTCATCCCAATCTTATTGTCTTTAGAACCGAAGGTGACTCCCTGAAGCGTTCGGTCCACGACAAATGCAGAAATCCCGCGTCTCCCTCGATTCGGATCGGTTTTAGCGAAGACAACATACTTATCCGCCACGCCCCCATTGGTCACAAAACTTTTCTTTCCCTCCAGCAGATAGTGATCCTTGCTCCTCTTGGCACTCATCCGGATTGATCCTACATCTGAACCGGCCAGAGGTTCTGTCAGGCAAAAGGCCATGATGAGATGATCCCGTGAGATCTTTGGACAGCACTCCTTTTTTTGAGACTCACTTCCTGCAATGAGGAGGGGGAGTGTCCCTACGGTTTGAACGATGACTAAAAGAGAAAGGGAGGCGGAGACTTTTGCCATCTCCTCGGAGATGATGCAAAGGGAAGTAATATCCCTTCCTGCTCCACCCAGTTCCTTTGGGATGAGGACTTGAAGATAGCCTTCATCGAAGAATCGATGGACCATATCCAAAGGGAATTCATCACTCTCCTCGATCTCCTTGGCTCGGGGTTTGACGACCTTCTCTACCGTCTCCCTTACCTCTCTTAATAAGGGGATATAATCCTCAGTATATTCAAACATCGAGAAACCTCCTTTTGACTCTTTCTGGATGACCCCCCTCTTGATGGGAGAGGATAAAATTTAACACGGAATCTATCAAAATGGCAAAGAAGGGGATTGGATTTCGTAATCCCTCAATGAAGAGTGGAAATAAATTTAAGCCCGACAGGAGTATTTCCGAAACCCATAGAACGCGGTAGCCGCACTTCCGACCGAGTCGGATCCCTGCCTGCGCAGGCAGGCGCCTCTGGCGGAATGGGTTTCTCCAACACCCCTCTCGGGCTTATTCCCCACCTCTGAGAGAGGGATTACTGGATTTCTTGATTTTCGATCCGTTTTCTGTTAATGGTTCAGCGTCATCCTAAACAGGAGAGTCCATTGGAAATGAGACAGATTGGAACCTTTCTTTTGATCTTCTTATTCCTCCTCTGTGCTTGTGGAGGGAGTTCGAAAACAAGGAGAGAGGATAAGACGCTGAGCCTCGAGGACCATTTTCAACTGGGTTATAAGGCAGCGGAACGAGGAAACCTTCAAGAGGCGGAAAGAGAATTTAAGAAGGTGATGAAACTGGATCCGAAGAATGCCCGTGCCCATGTGAATCTTGGAATTGTTTATGGAAGGATGGGAAAGGGAGATGAAGAGATAAGAGAGTATAAAAAAGCCTTACGCCTCGATCCTGCTCTCGCAGAGGCCCATTTCCATTTGGGAATCGCTTACAGCGAAAGGGGGGAGTATCAAGAGGCGATCTCCCATTATAAGAAAGCCCTTCAGTCGAACCCAGCCTATGTCGAGGCTTACAATAATCTTGGAACTATCTACTTAAAACAGGGAAAGATGGAAGAGGCCCTTGCTCACTATAAGAGGGCTATCGAAGTGAAACCCGATTATGCTCGAGGATACTTCAATCTTGCAAATCTGTATCGTCAAAAAGGGGAGATCGAACAAGCCATTCCCTATTATCAAAAGGCCTTAGAGATCCATCCTCAATATGGAGAGGCCCATCGTCATCTTGCCTACCTCTATTATCAAAAAGGAGAGTATTCATTAGCCATCCAACATGCGGATCTGGCCGCAAAACTGGGGGTCCTCTTGGACGCTCAATTTTTAGAACACCTTAAAGCCCATCGTTAAGAAATGTGAGATAGCCCTTTGAAATCATTGCGGCTCACCATCAAACCTCCAACATCCCTCTCGAACTTCAATTTATTTCCACCCTTCAGTGAGGGA
>Ga0209102_1001872_pt1 | contig 10302 bp, 8 predicted proteins | sample ConPoolayeHmetaG_FD_185483 | JGI IMG/M metagenome (GOLD analysis project Ga0209102, IMG submission 185483) | Hot spring microbial mat communities from California, USA to study Microbial Dark Matter (Phase II) - Cone Pool mat layer H metaG... ... | reverse complement strand
AAAATAGGGTAAATAGGCGAGCTGGCACCAATTAATAAATAATTAAATTAGAGGATTTGGCGGCGGAGCTGCGCCAAGAAGCGCCGCGCCTCCTCATAATCCTTGCCCCGGATTATATGCTTTAAAAATTCCAGTCGCTGGGTTATCTTTTCTAACTGCGGCAGCGAATAGGGATTAAAAAGGATCTCGGCCAGAAGATAATCATCCTCACTAAGCAGCCCGCGAGCAATTTGCAAATGCTTGCGAAAGGTCGTCCCAGGCACAGTCAGCTTATTCAGGTGGGCGGCAAAAACCAAGCTCGAGGCAAAAGGAACGGTTAGGGAATAGGCGATAATCTGGTCATGCTCGTCGAAGGAATACTCGAAGAGCTTTATCCCAAACTGACGGTAAAAGCGTCTAAAAAATTCTTTTCCCTCAGAGTCAGACTCGCTGATGATAATCGCATTTTCCTCGGAAAGCTGAGCTAAGTTAGAAAAAGTCGGACCAAACATAGGATGGCTCGAAACGAACCGGCGACCCCAATGGCCGTAATAACTTTCCAGCCCTCCCTTGACTGAGGCAATATCCGAGAGCAGACAGTGTTCGGGAAGAAAGGGCAACACGGCCTCAAAAACCTGGATGGTATTCTGCAGGCTAACCGCGTTAAGCAATAAATCAGGCGCAAATCGCTCGAGCTCTTTTAAATCCTCCAGAACCTTAACCCCGCTTAACGCTTTCACTTTGGCCGCATCGACATCAAAGACAGCTACCTCATAAAACTTTAGAAGCTGTGTCGCCAACCAGCTCCCCATCTTCCCCACCCCAACGACTGCAATTCTTTGGATACGAGTAACGTCCTTTATCGTGGCTTCACTCATGGCCTCCTCCGCTTCTAAGCTATTTGTTTTTTCTTTTTTCAATTTCTTTGGACATTTGTTTATTATTAATTTTCTATTTTCTTTCTTTTGGGCTTTTTCCTTGCCACCTTCTGCTCTTTTAAACCCATTTCCTCCTTTGCCTGATTTATACTTCTCACGATTATTGGCTCCTTTAGCTCTCACCTTTCCTGGCCGAGTTTTTCTCGATTCTTAAAAATTTCTTTTCCCTTTTTTTTCTTTTTTTTTTCCAAAGGTTGAAGATTTTTTCTTCATTCTTTTCTCTTTTTCTTTCTTCTTTTCTCGTTTTGCCTTCTTTCTTGGGCTCGCTTTCGATAACTTTGTTGCTGGTGCAGGCTTTCTTTTAGAATTAGAAAATAAATCTTCTCGATTAAACCTGGCGATAGATATCTCAGGGCTTTGGCTCGACCTTTTAACCTCTCTATCACTTCTTTTTCCCGTTGGCTATCCCGCAAATTCTTTTTATAAGCGATAGTTCGGAGAGCTAAAGAAAAACGGCGATTAAGCAGGTCCAGAACAGCCTGGTCCACGCAGTCGATTTCCCGGCGAATTGAGACCAATGCGGGGGCGCTCTTTTGCTCCTTTGCCTTCACGTTGGCATTTCGTTTAATCAGGTTTACCTTTTCCTGATTTTTCGGCATAGTTGAGACCTCCCTGGTTTAAAAGGCTGTCAAAGCAACTAACTAAGCTCCATTTTTCTCCCGTTTTTTATTTTTTGTCCTTGCCCTTTTGTTCGAGGCCTCTTCCTCCCAACCAGCCTTCTCTCTATTTTCACCCCAGACGAGGGGCACTTTTTGGGCCCGAAGGAGCAGGTCGGCCAGAACGCAGGCCACCGCCGCCTCGACAATCACCGGCAACCTGAGAGCCAAGCAGACATCATGCTGGCCTTTGATCTCAATGACCTTTTTTTCACCGGTCCTAAGGTCCACTGTTGGCTGCGGCCGGCCAATGCTTGGCGTTGGCTTGGCGGCTACGCGTAAATAGAGTTCGTTGCCGTTCGTTAAGCCGCCAGTAACGCCGCCATTATTATTGGTCATGGTCCTCCCTCGGCGGTCAATAATGATGTCGTTAGCCTCGCTGCCCTTCATCCGGCTGAGTTCAAAACCGCGGCCGAACTCAATCCCCTTTATGCCCGGAATCGAAAAAATTAAATGGGCCAAAAGCGATTCCACCGAATCAAAGAAAGGCTCGCCCAAACCAACAGGCATCGGTTTAGCCCGACAGATAACAAGCCCGCCCACGGAATCTTTTGCCTTCCATGCTTCGGCGACCGCGGTCTCGATATCTTCTGAACCACCTGCTTCGCTCAACCAAGCTTCCACTTTTATCGGCGCAATTATTCTTTTAGCGACAACACCCGCCGCCACCAGGCCGACGGTTAGCCTTCCCGAAAAAGGGCCGCCACCGCGGGGGTCATTAAAGCCGCCAAAGCGATGCCAGGCGGCAAAATCGGCATGTCCGGGCCGAGGCAGATTTTCCAGCGCCAAGTAATCAGATGACTTCTGGGTCTGGTTAGAAAACAAGATCATCAGCGCGGCGCCCGTCGTCTTTCCTCGGTAGAGACCGCTTTTAATTTCAGGTCTGTCCGGTTCCCGCCGGGAACTTACCCCGATTTTTTGCGGCCAGCGCCGCCTGAGGTCAGCCATAAAATCCTCGGGCTCAAGAGGTAGGCCGGCGGGCACGCCATCGACCACGACACCCACGGCTGGTCCATGGGACTCGCCAAAAATCGCCAGCCGGAAAATATGGCCAAAATTATTCATTGAACTTTGCCTCCACAGGCTTCGAGCTTTTCAAAAAAATCAGGAAAGGACTTGGCCACGGCTTCGCTGCCGACAAGTTTTACACCTTTCTGGGAAATAAGACCAGCCACCGCCGCCGCCATCGCCACCCGATGGTCCCCCCAGGAATGGCATTTTCCCCCGCTGAGTTTGCCTCCCTCCACGACCATGGCCTCGCCTTCTTGAGATATCTTGCCACCAATGGCCGCAAGTTCGCGGCTTAAGGCGGCAGCTCGATTGCTTTCCTTGATAACCAAACGTCCTGCGCCCCATATTTTGGAGCGCCCCGCCGCTCCTAAGGCCAGAACACAAAGCGGCGGAAAGAGGTCAGGACAATCCGAAGCATCAAACTCAAAACCGCGCAGTTGAGACCTCTCGACGACCAGATTTCCGTCGCACCAAAAAAATTTAGCGCCGGCGGCCTCCAAGGCTATCAGAATCCGGCGGTCAGCTTGCTTCGAATCCGGGTTCAACCCTCTGACTTCGACGCGGCCAGTAAGGGCGCCGGCCACCAGGAAAAAGGCGGCGGCTGACCAATCGCCCTCTATCTCTATCTTCGTGCCTCGATATCGCTGCTTCCCGGGGACAAAAAACAGGTAATCATCGCCTGCCTTTTGGCCGGAGCAATTTATTCCATATTTTTGGATTAAATCAGTGGTAAGCTCGACATACGGCCGGCTCTTCAACCCAATGGCCTTGATTTCGGAATCACCGTCAAGCACCGGGAGCACCAAGAGCAAACCGCTCAAGAGCTGAGAAGTGCGCCTCGCCTCCAGAATCACCCGGCCGGGCTTCATCGGTCCCCTAATCTCCAAAGGCGGAAAGCCGCTCCTCGTCCGGCATTCCACTCCCACCTGAGCTAACCCTTTCTCGAGCATATCCATCGGCCTCCGGCTAAGCGTCCCTTCAGCTCGCAGCTGAACCCGATGCGGCTGGAGAGCAACGAGGGCCGCAAAGAGGCGCATGGTGAGGGCCGATTCCCCGCAGGAAAGCGCTAATCCTTCCGGCGGCACCGGGTTCTTTTCAGGAAAACCGCCGCTTATTTTTATTTTCCGCCGCTCATTTCTTTCTCTACTTTTTTGATAGATTTTTTGCGGTATTATTTCTTCAACTTCTTCTATTTTCCCCCCCAACCTTCGCCCAAGATTCAAAGCTGCCAGGGCATCGTTGCTCAGAGAGGGGTTAACCAGCTCGCTTTCTCCGTCGGCCAAAAGCCCGGCCGCTAAGGCTCTGATAGTCAAGCTTTTAGAGGCGGGCACAACTACCCCGCCGTTTATCTCAGAGGGAAAAATTAATTTCTTCATGGATTAACCTCGCGGTTTCATCTAATTTCCCGTCGCGGTTTGAAACCAGCAGGTCACAACAACCAGCATAAAGCTGCTGCCTCTCCTGCCAGAGTTTCTCTATTGCTGACGGCGAATTATTTAAAGCTAAAAGAGGTCGGTTACTTCCGGTAGTGCGGTTTAAGCTCGTCGCCAGCGGCGACCATACCCAGACAACATGACACCGGGAACGCAGAGCCTCTCTCACCCTTTCCTCTTTTACCGCCCCTCCACCAAGAGCCAGCACTGTTTGCCGAGAATTTTTAAGGAGTTCGGAAATAAGACTGGCTTCTAATTGCCGGAAGACGGCTTCTCCCTCCTCAGCAAAAATACTGGCAATCGGCTTTCCGGCATGTTTCTCGATTAGCTCGTCGGTATCGATAAAACCGAAATTTAAGCGAGCGGCGAGGAGGCGGCCTAAGCTTGTCTTGCCGCAACCCATAAAGCCGATGAGGGCAATATTAGCCCGTCGGGACCGAGGCCCATATACCGCTTTTCTGAGCCCTGCCACTTCCTGTTCTGATAATTCTTTTCCGGTGAACAAGCGCAGGTTGGCTACACCCTGCCCTAAAAGCCACTCTAACCCGAAACAAAACTCGGGCGGATTCATGCCGAATTCCTGATTTTGGCTAAGAGCAGCTAACCGCCCCCAATCCGCTTCTTGGCGACTCATTATGGAGTTCAAATCGGCCTGCCTTTCTGCTCGTTCATCTCGAGATAAAAGTTTAGATAATTGCTGGCCCTCACCCGGGCCGGAATTGAATTGAAGCTTCTCCACTTTCTTTGTCTGAGCCCGAAGACTCAGCTTATTTCTATTATTTTTGTTATTTTCATTATTATTTTTATTATTTTTATTATTCCTATGGTTTCTATTACCTTGGACAGGCCGCCAGGAATAATGATTATAAGCAGCCTCGCAAAGTCGGACGTGAGCTGGTAAGTGACTAGAAGGCAAGAGATATTCTGTTCGGGGTAAACAGGAGATCACTAAATCAAAGCAAGCGATTTTTTTCGGAATTTCCGCTGACGGAAGAAATCCGGCACCAAATTTTTGGGCCTGCTCCTTCCCCTTATTCTCGTCACGGTTAGCCACCCAGAGCGAATTCACCCCGGCCTGTTTTAGGGCTAAAAGCACGGCCCGCGAGGCGCCGCCCGCGCCTAAAACCAACAGGCGCTGGTTATCGAGGCGGAGGCCAGCTGCCCTTAGGGCAAAATTAAACCCGTCGATATCAGTGTTATACCCTTTAAATTTATTCCCTTGCCTGAGAACCATGTTAACTGCAGCTACGGCCCGAGCTTGTTCGTCAAGTTCGTCGAGATAAGGCAAAATCTTTTCTTTGTATGGCGAGGTGAGGTTAAAACCGCTGACGCCGGCCTCGATTATCGTTTGCCAGGCATCTTCAAGAGAGTTCGAAGCAATCCGGATATAATCGGCTTCAATTTTGAGACACCGAAAAGCGGCCTGATAAAGCTCAGGACTGCGGCTGAAGAAGATTGGCCGGCCAATCACTGCCAGCAGCCGCAGTCTCTTTTCTCTAAAACTCTTATTAATCATGAAATTATTATTTATCTCCCATTCTTTTTTGGTCCTTCTTCTTAGTTTTACGAATTCTATTTAGCCGCGGCTTTCTTTTGTTTCCTTTTTCCTTAGTTATTTCCTTTTTATTTAGTTCATTGAAATTTATTTTAATTAAACTATCGGCCCCGTCGCTTTGATCGGCCTCAGCGGCTTTGGCCGAATCACCAGGAGTTTTAAAGCTTTCTATATTGGATCTATTTTTTATCTTTTGCTTTATCTTTTGTTTAATCTCATTATTTTCTTTATCAGCTTCTTTATCCGCCTTTTGTCGCTCCTTGCCTTCCTGTTCTCTAAGCTCTCTGTTCTCCATAATGTTTTTAGGTCTCTTCTTTCTGCGGACAGGTTCAAAATCATTTTCTCTCCGGGTCTGATTTGGAACTAAAGCATCAGCAAGCAATTCATAGATTGACTTTAGTTTCTGATAACTGAGCTGACCAGCGGCTGTCGGCTCCTCGCCCTCCCAGAAGGCGTAAGTAAAGGGGCTGCCGCAGAGGGGGGCGGCCACCCGGCTCGCTGCTCCCAGGGGTCCTAAGCCGCAAACAATAATGGGTCGGCGGCCCGACGCTAAGCTCAGCAGCCGGCCGTTATCCTCGCGCCGGCGACAAAAGCAGGCTATTTTCACCAAATCCGCGGCCAGAGAAAAAGCCTCGCGGACTAGGCGCCGGAGCTGAGCTGCTGGCGGGGTCTCTTTGTGGTTATGATAAGAAATAATCAAGCGGCTATGAGTTGTCTTTATTTTTTCCCTGAGCAGCGAAAGGAGGTGGCGGTCAGACTCCAGGTCGAGGTCAACATAACGCGCTCCGGCTGTCAGCGCCGCTAAAAGAAATTCCTTCCTTGTGGCTTCAGGAAAATGGCCCGGTCGAAAAGTGGCGATAAGATGGGGATGGCTGGAAAAAAGTCGCCGAACCTCAGCCAAGGAAAGCGGCATTAAATCAAGACGAATCTCGGCTAAGGCGACCTCGCGCAGAATTTTCTGGCAGGCCTCAAAGGATATTTTTCCCAGACTAACACAAATCACGGACTAACCTCCGCAGTTCATTTAAAGGCAGACGCTTGATTTCCGCTTGGCCCAACCCGCGGAGCAAAACAAAATTGATCTCGTTGGCCTGCCTTTTCTTATCCGCTTCTAAGCGGGCGAGAATAATCTCAAGCTGAGAAGGTGCCAGTTTTAACCTCCACAGAAAAGGAAAGGCCCGGAAAAGAAAACTCAAGATTAGCTCAGCCTCAACCTGGTCGAGATAACCTAAAAGCGAAGAGATTTTTGTGGCCAAAACCAGGCCCCAGGCAACTGCTTGGCCATGGCCGAGGCCCACCTCTTTTTCTACCGCATGGGCAAAAGTGTGGCCAAGATTAAGAAGACGGCGACTCCCCGCCTCCCGCGCGTCTTGACTCACGACCGACGTCTTAATCTGAAGAGAAGCAAGGATGACCCTCTCCATCACTTTTAAGTCTCGACTGAGGAGACGCGGCCAGTTTTCTTGAAGGAAGAAAAACAGGTCAGAGGAAGCGATCAAGGCATGCTTTGTTATCTCAGCCAGGCCGTTGAGTATCTCCTCCTCAGGTAAAGTCAGGATGAATTGGGGGTCGACGAAAGTAGCCTGTGGCAGGGCGAAAGTGCCGATGACATTTTTAATTAAGCCAAGGTCGAGAGCCGTTTTGCCGCCAACAGCCGCATCCACCTGAGCCAAAAGGGTTGTCGGGACGAGAACAAACGCGATGCCCCGAAGAAAAGTGGAGGCGGCAAACCCAACCAAGTCGCAGACCGCGCCGCCGCCGGCCCCAATAACGAGGGAGGAGCGGTCGAGCTTTAAATCAAGGAAAAACTGATAGAGCTCTTTGACCCGGTCTAAACTCTTCACCTCCGGCGAATCAGGAATAACCAAGGCTTTTTTCCCAACCAGGAGCCAAGGGTAAAGAGAAGCCACCTGTCGAGAGGTAATAATTGGCGCTTTCTTAGCCTCCGGAATCTCCCGCCATAAAGAACCTAAATCACCGACATAAATCACGGAGGAGCCCAAGACGCAGGAATAGAGAAGCTTTTTCATGGGGTTGCGGCCGGCGTTTCGTACTGGTTTGAGGCTTCCAAAAATTTTCTTAAGTCAAGGAGGCGGCGGGCCAATTGGGAGAATTCAGCTGGGGAAAGAGACTGCTCACCATCCGAAAGGGCTTGGTCAGGATGGTAATGGACTTCAATCATCAAGCCATCAGCGCCGCCGGCGACAGCAGCCAAACTCAAAGCCGGGACTAAGCTCGCTTTACCTGCGGCATGGGAGGGGTCAACGATTATCGGCAGATGGGAAAGTTCTTTGACCGCCGGCACAGCCGTTACATCGAGGGTATTGCGAGAGTATCTCTCAAAGGTGCGGATGCCTCGTTCGCAGAGGATAACCTTAGGGTTGCCCTCGGCCAGGATGTATTCAGCACACAGGAGCCATTCTTGAAGGGTAGAATTCATGCCCCGCTTCAGAATAACTGGAAGATTAGTATGACCTAATTCCTTGAGCAGCGAAAAATTCTGCATGTTGCGCGCCCCAACCTGGAAGAGGTCGACGTACTCGCTCATCCAGCCCACATCTCGGGGGTCTATAACCTCAGAGACAACAGGAAGGCCCGTCGCCTCGCTGACCTGGCGCAAAATTTTCAGCCCCCTCAGACCGAGGCCCTGGAAAGAATAGGGCGACGAGCGGGGCTTGAAGGCACCCCCGCGGAGGATGTGAGCGCCGGCCTCTTTCACCGCCCGCGCTGTTTCGAGCATCTGCTCTTCGTTCTCCACGCTGCAAGGGCCAGCGATGAGGATAAAATCGTGGCCGAGGCGAAGCGAACCAACGCTGATAATGGTTCGGCCGGCTGATTGACGGGAACTCAATTTTAAACCTTCCATGGTTAACTCCCAGAAAAGAATTTTGCCTTTAAGCGATGGGTGGTGGGGGTAGAGTTCTACGGACGCTCAGAGGCGTCCGTAATAATAGAAGGAAGGGAGAAGAAAAAGAGAAACGAAGGAACTATTAAGAGGCAGTTGGTAAGTCGAGGCGAGCGAAAAAACGAAAAAAGCCCGCGATAAAGAAGAGCGAGGGAACTGTTTCGCTTCGCGAATGTCGCCAACTCCTCTTTTCATTTTAGCCTGCGGCTATTAATAATGGATTTTCCTTCGCTTGTCAACCCCAAACTGTTAAAATTCAAAAGTGGTGCCGCTTCACCTTTTTACCATATTTTTATTCCATATTTCCCGCAGGTCGCCCACTTCTTAAAACTAAGCAATTACTGTGACTCGCCCCGATAAGACAAGCTTTGTTTTCGCCTTCAACCTCGCAGTTACTTTTCTTTCGCTAAAATAGCTTCTGGTATCAACTCTTCTCTTTATTACTTTTGTCAATCTCATTCTATCTTCTGGGCTTTGGCTACGCAGTCCACGATATAGCCGAGGCTATTCATCTCAATATTTTAGTTCGGTATCGATAGAGAGAAAGTCATGTCTCAACGTCTGAAGCCGGCTCGTAGAACTGATAACTCTGTTTCAACTTCGCTTCAGTTGATAAAAATGAAGATATGAAATGGACTAACTTAAGATTTCATCCAAAATAAGCTGAATGGGTGAGGTGCCACCAATTAAATTAGAGTTTGAGGAACATCCACTCCTTGGTGTAAGGAACGAGGCTCATCAGCAACCCCTTTTTCTTGGTCACCAACAGATTATCGCTCGGGTTATAGCCGAAGCCCTTTTCTGGGTCGTATAAACCGGGCTCAACGCTGAACGTCATTCCTTCCTCGAGAACAGTGGGGTCGCCAAGCGCCAACCACGGCGCCTGATGGCCCTCCATCCCTTCACCATGGGCCGGCCGATGATAAATATACTTGGCCACGCCCATCTTTACCTGATACTGATGAATCTTGGCAGCCACTTCCGCGCAGGTGCGGCCAGCCTTTGATTCTCGCTCCTGGATATGAACGCATTCGGTTACCACTTCCCAGAGTTTTTCCCGGTGGGCATCCCAGGGCGCAATCTGGTAATAGCGATAAAGCTCACCGCCATAGCCGCCAATGCGGACAACGCCGGAGACCTGTAAAGCATCCCCGCGTTCGATTTTTTTATGGAAGAACTGATTGGGATGGGGATAGGCAGTGGCCACTCCGGTGCGGCAACTCACATTAACCGCGATCCCTACGGCTGTATGCGGCCGACCATCCCGCTTAATATCTTGCATGATGAGGTTCGTCCCGTATTCGCGAGCTGCTTCCCCCACCTCGAAATCTGTGGCATCAGTTCCCTTGGCTAAAATATAATCCCGGGCAAAAGCGTGAATGCGGCTAAAGTAATTCATGGCTCGCTGGGTCAGAGCAATTTCCTCCGGAGTCTTGACCATACGCATTTTCAGGCAAATATCGGAGATGTCCTCAAAGCGCGCCTGCGGCAGGGTATTTTTCGCTTTCTGTAGTTTGGAAGGGGGGAGCTCCGTATCAATCCCGATGACCTTGTCGCCGAACCCCCTCTTTTTTAAACCCTCGAGAAGCCAGACGAAAAGGTCGACTGTTTTTCCGGTCGCCACTTTGCCCTGCTCTGGATAGCCTCCTTCCGCATGAAAGAAATCAAAGTAATACTCGTTTTCTGTCGACCACCAGGTCGTCACCAGGTCGCGGTCCAGGCCGGGATGATACCAGTAGAGAGCGTCCTCATCGACAGGAAAAACAGCGTAAAACGGTCTTTCGGTGGAGCTATGGAAGAGACCGGTAAAATAGATAATATTCCA
>Ga0209102_1001871_pt1 | contig 10318 bp, 9 predicted proteins | sample ConPoolayeHmetaG_FD_185483 | JGI IMG/M metagenome (GOLD analysis project Ga0209102, IMG submission 185483) | Hot spring microbial mat communities from California, USA to study Microbial Dark Matter (Phase II) - Cone Pool mat layer H metaG... ... | reverse complement strand
ATAAGAATACCTACAACATTGGCGATCCCGTCTCAATCTCTGGGACTGCCACCCCCAACGCTTCAGTATATGTCAAAATAATTGATCCGAGCGGCGTCTTGAAGGTTGAAAGGGAACTTCAAACTGACTCCCAGGGCGCCTACTTGGCAGAAGGGATCTACCTTCTAAAAGTGGCTGATGAGCCAGGCTTATGGAAGACGAATGTTCACGACCCATCCTCCAACGAGACTGTGGAGAAAACCTTTGAGGTGGTAGCAATCTGGGAGAGGCTTGGAAACCTTGAGAATCAAATTGCCAGTCTCCAAAATCAGACTCAAAGACTTGAGGAAGAGGTTGAAACCCTTAAAACCTCAGTTGAGAACCTCTTGTCCAGTCTCTCTTCGATGGAGGCAGCATTATCAACGACTACTTACATAGCTTACGGGGCGATTGCTGCATCCGCTGCGTTTGCAGTGATAAGTTTAGCAGCGTTGATGGAATATTTTAGGAAACGTGGTATTTACAGAAGAATTGTTGGGAAAACAGAGAAGGCTAAGACTAGGCGCTAGAACAAATCAAGACTCATCCTTCCATTCTCTCTTCGGAAATCTTTACTTGCTGAGTTTCAGAGATGGCTTATCCTCAAGTTTAGCCGTCTCTCCTTCTGGTGCATCGGAGGTTATCTTGAATTGTGACCATCCAACTTCATGTCCCTTCTTAGCCAACTGCGTATCCTTAGAAAGTTTGAATCGTATGGTAAGCCAGCATCGGACTGAGGCTCCAAATACGGCTTAGAGAAAGGAACAGTTACAACCTCGGGACTTTTCTTCGACATAACGGCATCAAACTCCCGTGAGCAACCATAAAATGTAATATAGATAAAGTCTATATCTTTTAAGAATACGGTTCGTAGCAAGTTTAGATAGTCTTCAGGATCAGTATCGCGATATAACTAGCTCTATAGGAGGGTATTGAAGGAAAAAGAAGAGGATTAGAGAGATGTGGATAGTAAGAAGCCTTAGAAAACATAAGGGAACTTTCAAGCCTATACTCTCGAACCTAGGCTTCCTCTTTCAGATCTCAGGAATCTTCATCCTTCCGTCAATTATATATGCCTTTGTCGTTGATGAGGTTAGGACAGCGACGGCTCTCTTAACCACGGCTCTCATCTTCATGGCTTCAGGTTTTCTTCTTAACACCTTGTCAGAGAAAAAAACGCTTAACATGAAACAATCCAGCATCCTCCTGATCCTCTATTACACTTTGGCTCCATTGATAAGTTCCGTTTCATATCTTTCCCTACATATCTTCGAAGGAAATTTTCTGGATCAACTGCTTAACAGCTGGTTTGAAACATCATCAGCAATGTCTACGACGGGTTTGACTCTGCTCGAAGGAGTTACCATGCCAAGGTCAATGATACTGGCGAGGGCGATGACTGAATGGGGTGGAGGAATAGGCATCATCTTCATTCTCCTCTCAAATTTCTACCCTAGCAGATCGCTTTTCCATTACGGAAAGGTTTTGGGCATAGAGAAGGTCACTAGCAACTACAAAAAATCCTTCATGACAGTTCTGGGCATCTACATCTTTTATACGCTCATCTTCTCCGGAGCACTTATCCTCTCAGGTCTGGATGTTTTCACTGGTTTTCAATTAACCTTCACAATTCTATCTTCAACAGGGCTGACTATTGTTAATGTGATGAACCTCCCCCTTGCAGTGCTAGTCATTATAACTGTTATGATGCTTTTTTCAGCTTTAAGTTTCTCATTCCACACCAAGCTAGTCTCATCCATCTTTAAGAGGGACTGGAAAGACTTTGCATCCTACATCTCAGACTGGAGAAGACTTGCTGTTAAAGAGCTTCTACTATATGTCCTCTTCCTAGGCTTCTCAACGACCATATTCGCCTTTCTCTCCAGACTGGATCCATACCGTGCCTTTTTCCATATTGTAGACATGTCTTCCTCATGCGGTCTTAACGTAGTTCCATTTGACAAGATCGGAGATGCGGGAAAAACCTTCTTAACGTTGGTTATGTTGATCGGTCCATGCTCATTCTCAGTGGGCGGAGGAATAAGGATGATAAGAGTTTACATCCTCGGCAAGGCGCTGTATGAGTCCCCAAAAATCCTCCTTAGAGGCCAACGTTTGAGAATCAAGTTAGAAGATGAATATCTGAAGGCTTCAGATTTTATGATTCACCTTTTAATCATAATCTTATACATTGGAATCTCATTCTTCTCCGCGATTGTCCTTTGTAATTATGGCTATACTTTTTCTGATGCATTAGTTGAAAGCGTCTCAGCTATCACGACAACCGGGGATTCTCCTAAGACCTTAACGCCTAGCCTTCCATGGACGCCAAAAATCCTTTTAGGGATACAAATGCTTTTGGGAAGGATTGAAATAATCCCGCTGTTAATCGCCCTCTCACCCATCAAAGAGAGACCTAAGAGCTAAAAAAGGAAAAAAGGCTGAGGAAGCTCGAATTTCCGTATTTTTATTTCAGATTTGCGCTTATCATTCGATTTCAAGCCAAGGATAGAGCGCCTTAAGTTTCTGCATTGCTTCTTGAACCCTCTCTTCTGGGTACTCGTAGGGCATAAGTTTCCCGCTTAAGTAATCATCATAGGCTTGCATGTCGAAGTATCCATGCCCGCAGAGCAGGAAGAGTATCGACTTCTCTTCTCCCGTCTCTTTGCATCTCAAGGCTTCATCAATCACTGCTTTAATTGCGTGGGCTGGCTCCGGAGCTGGAATAAGCCCCTCAGTCTTGATGAATAAGTCAGCAGCTTTGAAGACATCCACCTGATTGTAGGCAACCGTCTTGACTATTCCTTCCCTATGGAGGAGGCAGAGGGTTGGAGCCTTTCCATGATAACGTAGACCACCAGCATGAATTGGAGCAGGAACGAACATATGCCCCAGAGTGTACATCTTAAAGAGCGGCGTTAACCGGGCGGCGTCGCCATGATCATAAGTGTAGAACCCCTTCGTTATTGATGGGGCTGCAGTCGGCTCAACAGCAAGGAAGTCCACATCCTTCGGAGCCTTACCAGAGACCTTATCATAGTAGAAAGGCCAATAAAGACCTGAGAAGCTGCTTCCGCCACCGATGCATCCAACAACGAGGTCCGGATAGTCATCAACTTGCTTAAGCTGCATCTGCGCCTCTTGCCCAATTATGGTCTGGTGGAGTAGAACATGATTCGCTACGCTTCCTATTGAGTATTTCGCGTCATCATGAGTCACTGCGTCCTCAACAGCTTCACTTATGGCTATGCCTAAACTTCCTGGAGAGTTAGGGTCGTTCTTCAGGATTCTTCTTCCACTCTCCGTCTTGTCACTTGGGCTTGCATAGACATCTGCACCCCAGGACTCCATCAAGACCTTTCTATAGGGCTTCTGGAGGTAACTCACCTTGACCATGTAGACGGTCGCCTTCATCCCAAACATCATACACGCAAAGGCCAAAGCGGATCCCCATTGACCTGCACCAGTCTCGGTTGTTAGCCTTTCCACACCATCCTTCAGCGCATAGTATGCCTGTGCCACAGCTGTGTTAGGTTTATGGCTTCCAGGGGGGCTCACACCCTCATATTTGTAATAGATCTTGGCTGGTGTGCCTAAGGCTTTCTCAAGTTTCTCGGCTCTATAAAGCGGGGTCGGTCTCCACTCCCGATAGACTTCCCGTACCTCTTCAGGTATTTTTATCCACCGCTCTTGACTCATCTCCTGCATTACGCACTCCTTCGGGAAGAGCCTCATCAACTGTTCAGGTTTCACCGGCTCTCTTGTAGATGGGTCAATTGGTGGGGGGAGAGGTTTCGGAAGGTCTGGTAATATGCAGTACCACTGCTTCGGTATGTCTTCTTCATCTAGCAATATCTTTCTTGGAGCCATTTTCCATCATCCTTTTTGTTCTATAATGGATAGAATTGGACTCATATGCCATATTTAAGCTTTTGTGTACAAAAAAGCTCATCGTGGAGTCTCAACTGCAATAAGGATGCATTCACGCTTTATCTTCCAACCTAGCCTCTTCGATTATAAAGTGTCCAGCGTCTGCTTTCCAGACAACCTTCGCCCTTACAACTTGAATCCTCCTCTTAAAGTATGGCGCATCGAGTACGAAGGTCTCGTATTCACCTCCCTCACCAAGGATTGAGACTTGGAACCTCCGGCTTAACTCAATCAGATCTTTCAAAGCTTCCTCGTCAATCCTTCTCCCGAGCCATTTCCGGTTGAAACCATAAGCATAAACACCCACGATTATGACGTCGAAGCCTAAGCCTATTATCTCATTCATCAACCTTATCGGCTCTTCGCGCCAAAGCGGAGCTATTGATTTAAGCCCGAGCTCACCACAGACTTTGTCAATGCGATTCTTCTGGTACTCGGATGAGACTGCACCTGAGATAACGCCCTCAACATCAAGATTACTTAGAAGTCTCTTTAAGTCTCTAAGCTCCTCCTCTTTCCCCAAGTTTGTCCAAGTCTTCACAAGCGATATTCCAATCGACTCAGCAAATAGGTTCGTAAGCTCAGTGTTCGGGTAATGAAACATCCAGCTATCTTCCCTTTCAGGGATAACCGTAACTAAATATTTCACTTTGTAGCCATCTTCCAAAGCACGGTAAAGCGCGAGGGCGGAGTCTTTTCCACCGCTGACTAGGGCTGCAACATCCATTGCTCTTCATGCTCAGAAGAAAGTGATAGGAAGAACTCTCTTAAGTTTTATTCTTTACCGAAGATCTTGTCAACTTCAACTTTCCAGCTGGGCAATTCTTCAGGCTTTTCAGGATATTTTCCATAAAGCGCCTTAACCCTCTTACTTTTCTCAGCCATCTTCCGAAGTCTTCTAAGCAATGTGAGTCTCCCCAGCCCCTTGAACACCCTTGTAACTACATCTGTAATGTTGAGGTGTATGTCATCACCCATGCTTGCGGCTAGGACATCCTCTTCCTTGATTAATCGGTACTTCATGCCGTAGTTTAGATCTTCATTTGCCAAGCTTTGAAGGAACAGTCTGAAAACGTCGAGACCTGCCTGTTTAGACCCGTATGCCCTCATATAACGGACGTTTATGGGCCATAGGTTTTCCACAGTTGGGTCACTGGCTTCAAGAACTTTTGATATAACCTCTCCAGCTATTTTTCCACCCGTCATGGAAGGGCCAATTCCGCCGCCGTGTATTGGGTTAGCTTGGCATGCAGCGTCACCAATTACTACTATACCGTTTCCAACGAACGAGTCCAAGGGTCTACGTGTCGGGACATAGCCACCCCCACCATGAAGAGCTTTTGAACCTTCAAAAAGCGGAAGGGAAAGGACGTGCCCGTAAAACTGGCCTTTCGGATTTGGGGACCCTTTGACCGCCGCGACCCCTAGCCCAACATTCACCTTCAAACCTTTTTTAGGGAAGATCCAATAGTAACCGCCCGGTGCAACCTTTAGGTCCAGATAGATCTTTAGAATGTCTGGTTCAGAAACCTCTTCCCTCAACTCACGGATCTCCCTATAACAGATCGCGAGGTCTTCTGGGCTTATTCTCTGGGTTATACCCATTTCAAGAGGCATCTTACTCCGTAAGGTTGCGGAGACTCCGCTCGCATCGACTGTGACTTCGCCTCTAAGGATGGTTTTTGAGTTGTCTTTTACTCTCTTGGCTCTCACACCTTTCACAAAACCATTCTCAATTATTGGCTCTAAAACGTGGGTTGAATCAACGAGGACTGCGCCTGCGTTTACCGCCTCTTTTAGAATCCTTTGCCCAAAGATGTAGCGGTTGACCATAAACCCTGTGAGCCCCTCACCTGAGATGTGGAAGACTGTTTCAAGGTCGGGAGAGTATATCTTTACGCCGGAGATCACGCCTTCTAATTCGTCTCCTTTAGGGTATGTTAAATCCAGATTGTCGAAGTGGTGCTTTCCAATCGCGTCGCCGCAGACTTTGTCTCCGATCGACCTTGCCTCTTTCCGGTCTACAAGGCAGACTTTGAATCCTGCTGAGGCAAGGGTCTTTGCTGCTATGCAGCCTGCTGTTCCAGCTCCAACCACGGTGACATCAAACTTTTCCAAACCTGGCGCCTCAGTGTATTTTTTACATTAGATTTAATAGTTAAATCTTATAAATCATGATGTAAATCTGAATACACTAGGTGTGTTAAGGTGGACTTTGGAATAGTGCTTGAGAGGGAGATTCGGAAGATGATTGAGGCCCGGATGAGGAGAACGCTTGAGGGTATAGAGGAGACGATTCAAGAGATCTTCAAAAGCCAGAAGATAAGCCTGGAAGACCTAAAAGAGACTGTACAGAGGCTTGAGAAAAGTTTCAACCTGTTATCGCAGAAGTGGAGCCTCCAAATACTTTACATACTCTTCTTCCGAAACGCTGTGGGTTTCGGCGAATTGAAGAATATTCTCGGTGTCAACTCCCGCACTTTATCGGACAAGTTGAAGACGTTAACCGAGAGCGGATATGCCACGAGATTTGTGGATCCGGGACCGCCCTTGAGGGTTAATTACTCTTTGACAAAGAAGGGGTGGGACACTGTGTTGTTGGCTCTGCCGTTGCTTTATTACTCAAGCCGAGATCTGGTCTAAAAGGGCATAGAAGGTTGGGAAGAAAGGTCAGCATATGGGATCTTCATTACATTAAGCATTTATGCATTAAAGAAGGGCGGATATGACTGAAAAGCTAAAGATACCGAAGCCCATCTCAGCCGGTCTAATCCTCTCCTATAGGTGCACGAGCGAATGCAAGCATTGCATGTACGCGTGTTCTCCAAGATGGAGAGGGGACTGGGTGACCATCGATGATGCGGAGAGAATTCTGGCTCAACTCTCGGGCATGATTCACGAAAGCCCACTCGGGCCTCAAAGTATAGGTGTAAACTATGGACTCCATTTTACAGGCGGCGAACCCTTCTTGAATTTTGGCCTCCTTCTTAGGATTGTTGAGATTGCGCATAGGCTAAAGATTCCTTCAACCTTCGTTGAGACTAACTCTTTCTGGAGCGTTAGTGATGAGGTTGCAAGGTCTAAGCTGACTAGGTTGAGGGAAGCTGGATTGCAAGGCGTCCTCGTAAGCGTGAACCCATTCATCTTGGAACACATCCCATTTGAAAGGACCATGAGAACTATAAGGATTAGCAGAGAGACTTTCGGCGACAACGTGATTGTCTACCAGAGTTTCTTCTACCATCAATTTAGGATGCTAGATTTAGATGGTGTGCTGCCCTTCGAAGAGTATCTGCGCCGTGCCGGTTCCAGAAGCCTAAGTTATGTGGAGCTGATTCCCATGGGAAGAGCCTGTTATAAGCTTGGGCACTTATACAAAAGATATAGGGCCAAAGCTTTCTTCAGCGAATCTTGCCTGGAAGAGTTGACTAGACCTTGGCATGTTCACATCGACAATTATGGCAACTATATCGCTGGCTATTGTGGAGGAATATCCCTCGGTGACGCTAGGAACTTAGAATCGATCTGCGAGGGAATCGATCTTGGCAATTTTCCCATAATCGCTCAGCTCATATCTCCGGGAGGGTTAGGGCGGCTTCATAAGATGGCTGTCGAAGAGTTTGGCTATGGAGATCTCCCAGATGGATATATCTCAAAGTGTCACCTCTGCGTCGACATTAGGAAATACATTTCTCAGCGAACCTCTGAATTTAGAGAGTTGAGACCGAAAGAATTCTATGAAAACCTGTAGTCCGGCTTCTTTATAAATTAAGGAAAAGAATAAATGCTGAAAGAGCTAGGATGTTCTCCTAATTTCGTCCCATCGGCTTATGATCATGTTGGTTAGTTCGGGCTTCAGTTGGTATAAAGTCTTTGCTTCACCTCTAGGTATAAAAATGCGAATCTTGAATGATCTGCCACCTGGGGTGGTGGTGTCAAAATAGTACTCTGGCTTTCTCAGTTCTAAACCTTGATATTTTTTGTGGAATTCTTCTATTGCTGGTTTTATGCATTTGCTTATGATTTCTTCATTCGACAAGTTTCCATGCGGCAGATCTACATTAAAGGTGTACTTTATGAAGCCTTCGTGGGTGCAATTGACAATTCTGCTATTCATAACCTGGACGTTTGGAACCTGTAGGAGGTTAAAGGACGGGGTATACAGCTTTGTATAATTTATCGTTATCTCCTCAACCTGCCCCTCAACATCACCTATTCTTACATAATCCTTTACGTGAAAGGGGCGGCTTATTATAACATAGAAGCCCGCGACAAAGTTGTTAATTGTTTGTGAAGAACCGAAGCCTAAAGCTGCCCCGAGAACAGCCGATCCACCTAAAAACCACGTAGTTGGAAGTTCAAACATGCTCATTACTGCGGTCGACGCGGCTACAATTGCTCCCACACGTAAGATGAGACGGAAAGAGTTTTCGACATGAGGCTCCAACTCAAATCGTTTAACCATCTCCTTAACTGATCTGCTCATCATTTTGTAGACTAAAAGAACTAATGCTAAGATTATGATGGTGACTACTATGCGGTGAAACTCGGACTGTAAAATATCTAAAGAGTCTGTTATATTCTCCGTCCACATTTCATCTGCTCTCCACATTGCAATAATAGATGAAAAGAGATTGTTAAGGAAGATTAAAAAATTTAAGGTCTGATATTATTTCAGTCAATCATCCTCAGCAAGCCAGTCTACGCCCTTCTTTATTTTGCATCGATTAGAAGTCGAACTTTTCGAATTGTTGCATAGGGTTTCATCAAAATGTGGGAAAAATCTATTCTCAGCCACTCCTCGTAGAAAGTAGCTACCTTTTTGATTGTGAGGAACCTCCTCTTGAACTTTCGTCTAATCTCGAATATGCGTTGTTTATCAATCTCCCCCCTTTTCACCTTCATAAACAATTTTTCATAGCCTTCCACGATTACTTGAATCTCCTTCTCGATACGCATCTCCACATCGCCTATTATTCTTTCTACTGCTTGACTATTCATAATGACGACTCTTGAGATGACCACTGCATTTTCGTCAATCTGCCTTATGAACTCTAGAAAGGTCCTCGCATCTACGAGGCTTCGGCTCCTGTCAAATTGCTTCTGATGCAGCGAAAAGGCGTAGACCCCGCGGCAGAGACGTATGTAGGGCGCCTTCTTCAACAGATTCTTAATTTTCCCCCTCTTCATATTCTTTGGAACTTTATAGGCGATGACGACGAGGCTTCCAAGATCGTTCCATCTCTCATTCTTTTTAAAATTGGGCTTCCTAACCTCTCGAATCCTCCTTAGAATTATTGGAGAATTCTTTCTGAGCATTCTTGCTACGACCTTTACCTTTTCATCATCTACCTGCCAGAAAGACTTGCAGATCTGCTTACAACCCAGCATTCGCAGACGCCGCACTATCTCGATTCTATCTTTTAGTTCACTTGAAGCTCTGTAAGCTACAAAGTAAACCATATTAGGTCATCGCCTTGATTGAACGGTTAATGACGAAGCTTTTTTCGGTATTCCACGCATTTTTCCTTGCCTAATTTTTTAGGGAACGTTCTTTCCTTTTGATTTCGTGTAGAATTAGGTCAGCTGCTTCTTCATATGTTCTTACGCCTGTGTTGATGACTAGGTCATAGTTATGTGGGTCAAGCCAATCTTTCTTAAATAGTTTCTCAACCATATGTTTCCTTTCGCTGTCGCTAACACGAATCGCTTCTTCAGCCTCTTCAAGCGAGATTTTCCGTGTTTTAGCTATGTGATTAAACCTCTTCTCTCTTGGTGATACTAACAAAACCTTCAGGATTTCAGGTTTATCTAGAACCATGAATGCGGATCGACCTTCAATGATGAGATCTCCCTGTTCAAGCATTTCGTCAATTTTGCCGATTATCATCTTGTCCAAGTCAATCTCGCCTGAGAGAACATGTTGTTCAAACTCCTTGAATGATTCTTGAGGATGAACCCCCCTAAATTCTAAGACTATACTCTTTACAATCGTCGCGGAGCTTACAGCATTGATTCCCAATTTCTTAGAGATGATTTCCGCAATCTCTGTGCAACCTGCACCTAACTCTCCACATATGGCTATATGCAACATTGGTAAGAACCCCATTTACAGCAAATTGCTATGTACAATGTTCTCTTAAAAAGATTGCTTATCCTCAAAATATAAGAGTAGAATTTTTTCCTCAAGAAAGGACGGTATTTGAATGGAAACCACGTTTTAAAGAAGTTTTCAACTCCTTTTAGGTATAGAAGTTATAGCCTTCAAATTGCTTGGAAGAGCAACCTACCCTGTTTAGCGAACTGGGAAGAAGATCGAGATATTAATGCTTTCTCACCATATACGGATTTTACGGATATGCTAATAGAC
>Ga0209102_1001869_pt1 | contig 10325 bp, 9 predicted proteins | sample ConPoolayeHmetaG_FD_185483 | JGI IMG/M metagenome (GOLD analysis project Ga0209102, IMG submission 185483) | Hot spring microbial mat communities from California, USA to study Microbial Dark Matter (Phase II) - Cone Pool mat layer H metaG... ... | reverse complement strand
GGCTTGTCCCTTGCCGCATTTGGTTTTATTTCTTATGTGTAATTACGACCCAATTTCATTGGGGAAACTCGATAAAGCCAGACCACGGAGTAAGATAAGAGTGATAACTGTAAATATTTAATTGCTCCGATTAATAGTGGAAACTATCTAAGAATGCCAAGCCAAGGCTACGCTAATTAAAAATTTCTTGCAACTCTTGGCTAAAGTCGATAGGATGATTTATTAATGGGAGCATAAAATAAACGACATCTTCATGCGTGGTTCGGCAAGCCCCAAGGGCTTGCCCTACGAGAAATTAAAAAAATCTCAAATGTAGGGCAAGGGCTTGTCCCTTGCCGCATTTGGTTTTATTTCTTATGTGTAATTACGACCCAATTTCATTGAGGAAACTCGATAAAGCCAGACCACGGAGTGAGATAAGAGTGATAACTGTAAATATTTAATTGCAATAATTAAACCACTTTGCCCCATGAATGAACAAAGGTCTCTAATTATTGTAGAAAACGTTTCCCTGTACCTTAAGGGTCTGCCAATATTAAAAGACGTCTCTTTTAATATTTCAGCAGGAGACTTCTTGGCTTTAATCGGCCCCAATGGATCTGGAAAAACTACCCTTATTCGCATCATCTTGGGTCTCCTTAAGCCCTCTACCGGACGAGTTTTCCTAATGGGCAAGCCTGTAGAGCAATTCCGACAATGGCAAAAAATTGGTTATGTTCCACAAAAAGCTACCCAATTTGATTCCTATTTTCCCGCCTCGGTCAAGGAAGTGGTGGCCATGGGGCTCCTTTCGCTAAAGAAATTCCCCCGCTTTATAACTTCCAAGGATGAAGCAGCCATCGATCAAGCTTTGGAAGCAGTGGATATGCAAGATTTGAAAAATCGCCGTATAGGCGAGCTCTCGGGCGGCCAACAACAACGTGTTCTTATTGCCCGGGCCATCGTCAATGGGCCAGATATTCTTTTTTTAGACGAACCGACTACAGGTGTGGATGCGGAAACTCAGACCCGTTTTTATGATATGTTAGCCGAACTCAACCTACGTCGGAAATTGACCATAGTACTTATTACGCACGACTTCGGCGTCTTGACCAAGCATGTTAATAAAGTAGCTTGTTTAAATCAGCGTTTATTTTTCCATGGGACGCACGCGGAATTTTGTAGCTCAGAGTTTGTCCAGGATCTCCTCCATGGAGAACATCATCTTATCTGCCATCGTCACTGATGCCCATAATGGAAAACTTCCTAACCTATATTTTTATCCAACGGGCCCTTTGGGCTGGTTTCTTTATCTCCTTTGCCTGCGCTGTTTTGGGGGTTTTTTTAGTCCTCCGCCGTGATGCCATGTTAGGCCATGGATTAGCCCATGTAACTTTCACCGGCGTAGCTTTAGGCCTTTTTTTATACATTACTCCCACGCTGATAGCCTTGGCCGTGGCCATTTTAGCTGCCTTGGGTATGTCGAAGTTAAAAATGCGCACGGGCCTTTATGGCGACACGGCCATCGGCATAGTCAGTAGTTTAGGCATGGCTCTGGGAATTATAATCGTCACCTTGGCCGGAAGTTTTAATGTGGACCTCTTTGGCTATCTTTTTGGGAATATTTTAGCCATCGAAAAAGAAGAAGTATGGTTGGCTTTAATTTTAGCCTTAGGAGTCTTGATCACCGTAGCTTTTTTTTATCAAGAATTTCTGTTTTTAACTTTCGATCCTGAATCTGCTCAAGCTTCAGGTATCCAAGTGGCCAGGCTCGAATCTTTTATGGCCATGCTGGCTGCCATCACTGTGGTTTTAGCTATGAAAGTAGTAGGCATTTTACTCGTCTCTGCTCTCCTGGTTATCCCGGCTGCCGCAGCCCTGCAGGTAGCCAAAAGTTTCTTTCAGGCTATGTTAATTTCGGCCATTGTAGCTTTGGTTTCGGTTTTGGGGGGACTGGTTATAGCTTTCTTTTTAGATTGGCCAGTTTCTGGAACAATCGTCTCGTTCTCCGCCATTCTTTTTTTTCTACTGTATCAAATTCGGCGCCATCGCCGTTTTTAATAAAGGAAGGAAAGGATTGTAGTATATGAAGGAAGAAAAAGATATTAAATTCCCTGCCGGAAATCAATGTGAGATAGAAATCGAATTTACCGAAAAATACCGCAGTCAGCTTCCCCAGGTTATAGAAAACATCGTGGAAAGCTGCCATAAAGAAGATACTATCGCCCATTTTGATCCGATTATGATTCCTTCTAAAGAATCGGTTATAGAAATTCTTAACGATTTGAAAGAAATTCTCTTTCCGGGTTATTTCCGCGAGAAAAAATTGAGCCCTTACGCTCTGCGTTTCCATATCGGAGATATGGTTAATCGCCTCTTTGAAAAATTGGCCGCCCAGATTACCCGTTCCATTCGCCACGAATGCCGTCGTCTCCATAGTATTTGTTCCCAATGCATTGAGGGGGGACAAAAAGAAGCTCTGGAATTCTTAAAAAAAATTCCCACTCTCCGGGCCACTTTAGCTGGCGATGTACGCGCCGCCTACCGTGGAGATCCAGCAGCCAAAAGCCTCGATGAAATTATCTTCAGTTATCCGTGTATTCTGGCTATTATGGTATATCGGGTTGCTCATGAGCTGCATATTCAGGGAGTACCTTTGCTCCCCCGAATTATGACCGAGTATGCCCATAGCGAAACCGGCATCGATATTCATCCCGGCGCTAAAATTGGGCAAGAATTTTTCATTGACCATGGCACAGGAGTGGTTATCGGTGAAACCACAGAAATCGGGGATCGAGTAAAAATTTACCAAGGAGTCACCTTGGGCGCCCTAAGCTTTCCTACGGATTATCAGGGTAACCTTATCCGGGGAATTAAGCGCCATCCAACTATAGAAGATGATGTGACCATCTATGCTAATGCTACTATTCTGGGGCCTACTCGTATAGGGGCCCGCTCGGTAATTGGTGGTAATGTGTGGATAACCCAGCCTGTCCCCCCTGATACTGTAGTCACTATGGAAACGCCCCATCTACAGTATAAAGAAGGCTGCCAGAATATTCTCGGCTCTTTGAACTCGGCCTTGGAAAAAGAAAAGAGCTAAAAGAAAGGAAACGGATATGCCCTTTAAAAAACTACATTTAATCTTAGGAATTACTTTCTTATTTCAGTTTATCTTTAATCCTGACCTTTTAGCATATTCCGTTGCCGAAAGTAAAATATTTGCCGTGGGTCCCTACGCTTTTAAGCTGGAGATTCAAATCTCCGGCAAAGGAAACCTTAAAAAAAGTTCTTCTCTTCCCATTTCCTCTTTGAAGATAAAGATTAAAAACGATCGGGCCAGTTCTCAAGATCTAAAAGTTAAAGCTATCAGAATTTTTCAAGAACCTATGGTCTACCAAGACGTAGAAACTAAAGCTTTCGTTGTTCCTCCTGGAAAATGGACCACCAAATACTTTCGTCTCTCTCGCCGCAGCAATCACTCTATTACTCCCCAAGGTTTTATTTCTATTGAATTCGACAATTTTTCTGTCCGCTTTCGCCTTTGGGAAAGAAAATTCCAGGGACCTAATAACGGGGGGTAGTAATTCTTGCCCACCTTGGTCAACTTAAACGCTAATCATTCATTAAATCGTCCCCCATGGCCACTTGGCAGGCAGGAGCAGAGGGGTTGGCGTTGTCCTGGTAAGCAAAGCTAAAAGTGATAGATGGACATTAAATTTAGGCATTGACTAATTTACCTAAAAATTTGATATATTATATCTGAACTTTAATAAGCAGGAGGGAATTCTATGCCTAAAACTACCGTAGCTGAGGGCGAGACCGTACCCCAAATGTTCCATTCGCGAGTGCAGCTCTCTAAGGATCAAGTAGCTTTACGTTATAAAAAGTTGGGCCTCTGGCATGATGTCACTTGGCGTCAGTACCACCAAAAAGTAAAGGAGGTTGCTTTAGCCTTAATATCTTTGGGGCTGAAACCTGGGGAATGCGTTTCGGTCATTGGGGAGAATTGCCCAGAATGGGTTTATATTGACTTAGGCACCATGCATGCCGGAGGCGTGACCGTGGGGGTTTACGCGACCAACAGTTGGGAGCAGTGTCAATACGTAGTTGACCATTCCGAGTCTCGCTTCTATTTTGTCGAAAACGAAGAACAACTTGATAAAGCCCTTCGTTTTCGAGCACAAGTCCCCCGCTTAGAAAAAATCATTGTCTGGGATCTTAAAGGCTTAAAACATTTTCGTGATCCCATGGTGATGAGCTTTGATGAATTTTTGTCCTTAGGTCAAGAACAAGAAAAAAAAGATCCCCCTATCTTCGACCGGCGCTGGTCGCAAGTCAAGGCGGACGATTTAGCCCGCTTGATTTACACTTCCGGAACTACTGGCCCCCCCAAAGGAGCTATGCTCACCCATGGCAATATAACCTGGATGGCCCGGGCTATGGCGGAAGGCAATCCCATAGAGGAACAAGATGAATTTCTTTCTTTCCTCCCCCTGTGCCATATCTTCGAGCAGCTTTTTACTATCTTTATGAATATCAAATACGGAGCGATTGTTAATTTTATAGAGAGTACGGATACGGTTATAGAAAATATGCGCGAAGTTTCCCCCACCGTAGCCTACGGTGTCCCCCGGATTTGGGAGAAATATCATTCGGGTATCATGATTCAAATGGCCGATGCTACTTGGTTTAAACGCCAGATATTTAACTTGAGCCTCAATATTGGTAAAAAATATGCAAACCTGAAAACTTCTCATCAGCCTATCTCACTCTGGCTGCGTTTAGCATACGCTTTTGCTTACTTAGCCACTTTCCGGAAATTAAAGGAGCGTTTAGGATTTGACCGAGTCCGCTTAGCCTTCTCTGGTGCTGCTCCCATATCTCCGGATGTTATCCGTTTCTTCCAGGCCATTGGCATTCCCCTCCGGGAAGGCTATGGCATGACGGAAGGCACCGGAGTCACCTGCGCCAACCAGGGTGATCGAGTTAAGGTCGGGACCGTAGGGCAGCCCCTTCCCGGCGTAGAAGTAAAAATAGCCGAAGATGGAGAAATTTGTTTTCGAGGCGGCAATGTTTTTAGAGGCTACTTCAAGAATCCGGAAGCTACAGCCGAAGTCCTTAAGGATGGATGGATGCATTCTGGAGATGTGGGTGAGCTGGATGAAGAAGGTTTCCTCAGAATTACCGACCGGAAGAAAGATTTAATCATCACTGCCGGTGGCAAAAATATTGCCCCGCAGAATATCGAAAATCAATTAAAATTCAGTCCCTATATTAACGATGCCATCGTCATCGGTGATCGGCGCAAATATCTGACGGCCATAATAGTCATCGATGAAGATAACGTAGTAAAATATGCCCAAGACAATAAAATTCAATACACCACTTACGCCAGCCTAACTCAACATCCCGAGATTAAAAAGCTGATCCAGAAAGAAGTAGATGCGGTAAACAAAACGCTGGCCAATGTAGAAACGATTAAAAAATTTACCATCTTACCCAAAAAACTTTTTGTAGAAGATGGGGAAGTTACGCCCACTATGAAAGTTAAGCGGAAATATATCAATGAGGCTTTCAAAGATTTAATTGAAGCCATGTATAAAGACTAACCGGCCTATTTGGAACCAGTATAGAGCACGGCTAATATCTTCGTTGTTTTCTGGCCGGCGCATTTGACCAGATGGGGAATCTGAGAATCATAGTAAATAGCATCTCCGGGATGAAGAATTTCAAACTGATCACCTACTTGAGCCTGCATCTCGCCTTCCAGGACGAAAATGAACTCCTGACCGTCGTGAGTGGAAAGCTCCTTTATGGCACTGGGCACCATAGTGATTAAAAACGGCTCCATAAAGCGATTAGCTTTTTCCGGCGCTAAAGATTCATAAAAGTAACCATAGCGAGCACTCTTTTTCGTGCCAAACCGAGAGACAGGTTTCCGGTTATCAGCGCGGACCACAGTCATTGCTTTTTCCACACCAGGAGAAATAAAATACCCCATCTTCATTTCCAAAGCCTTACCTAATTTTATAAGCTCCCCTAAGGGCGGAATAATCTTATTGGCCTCAATCTGTTTCAAAGTAGAAAGGCTGATTCCTGTGCGTGAACTTAAGTCTTTTAAAGTAAGGCCTCGCAACTCCCTAACCGACCGAATACGTTCTCCCAAGCTTGCTTTCTGGACTTTAGGAAGAGGGGGAGCAATCATGCCCTTCCATGGGGCATAGCCGTGATGCTCAGGATCGGTAAGAAAATCATCCGCGCTTACTTGAGTTGATTTCCAGCCAATTTCTTTCTTTCCCTTGGCCAACACCTTTTTTGCTTTCTTTTTCTGCATATTGTCTCCTTCTTTAATTCGATCTTTATAAAGCTCTTCCCGCCACACCTATACTGCGGGCAATAATAATGCGCTGGATCTCCGACGTTCCCTCACCAATCTCTAAGATTTTTTGGTCGCGGTAGAAGCGTTCTACTTTATAATCTCTCATTAATCCATAACCACCGTGGAGCTGCACGGCATGGTTAACACACCTATACATCACCTCGGAACAATAAAGTTTGGCCATGGCCGCCTCTTTGGAGAACGGGCGATTCTTTTCTCGCAACCAGCATGCTTTGTATAAGAGGTTCCGGGCCAACTCTATTTCCAAGGCCATATCGGCTAATTTGAAGGCGTTAATTTGAAAGGAGCTTATAGGCCGCCCAAATTGAATGCGGGTGTTAGCGTAATGAAGGGCCATTTCGAAAGCCCCTTGCGCCCCACCCAAACCCATGGCCCCAATGGACAGTCTTCCTCCATCGAGGGTGGCCAGCATCTGGTGAAAGCCATCTCCTCTTTTGCCTAATAAATTTTCTTTCGGAACAAGGCAATCCTCGAAGAAAAGCTCGCCGGTATTGGAAGCGCGCCACATCATCTTGCCTTTCATCTCCCGCGCAGTGAATCCTGGAGCATCTTTGGGCACCAGGAAACAACTTAATTCTCTCTTTCCGTCTTCCCTTACTCCCGTTATGGCTTGCACAATAACTACACCTGTCAAAGGATTGGCCGAGTTGGTGATGAATATCTTCGAACCGTTGATTACCCAATAATCTCCCTTGAGCTCTGCTCTGGTCTGCGAGCTCCCTGCATCTGACCCGGCATTGGGCTCCGTTAACCCAAAGGCTGCCAACATCTTGCCCGCACACAGCTTGGGGAGCCATTCTTTTTTTTGTTTTTCATTGCCAAAATAATAAATTGGCCCTATACCAAGAGAATTGCCCGCCGCAATTGTAGCCGCCTGCGAAGCATCAACTCTGGCCAGTTCTTCTACGGCAATTATGTAAGATATGTAGCCCATATTCGACCCACCGTATTTTTCCGGCACGAAACAACCCAACAGCCCGAGTTCCCCCATCTTTAGAGTTAGCTCCACAGAAAATTCTTCTTTGGCATCCAGCTCGTCAGCTAAAGGGGCAATTTCTTTTTCCGCAAAATCGCGCACGGCTTGGCGGGTTAAATTTTGTTCTTCGGTGAGGTCAAAATTGAGGGCCATCTTTTCACCTCTTAGATTATTAAATTAATATTTGACTGGTAAGCCAATATAATTTTTTTCCCTTTTCAAGTCAAGGACCAATCTTACTTACCGTCGATCAGTTTTAATATTTTTCGCCAGCAGGAGACAGGCGGGAGGGGGCATGAAAGAACCAAGGCCTCATTTTAATGAGCCTCTCTCCCTCCCGCCTGAAATAGATACGAATTTCAAAAGTGATCAACGGCCAGCCAATCTTAATTACCTTCCTCTGCCTTTGGTGGCTCCATGGTGAAGCGCAGAGCGATCCTGCAGGAATATTTGGGTAGGGATATTTTTGGGCAGGATGTTGGGGATTATAATAGGAAGTGCTGCAAATCAAGCCTTTTCCCCTCTAACTTTTTTCAGGCCAAAAGTTAGAGGGGATATTTTAAAAAATCTAATCTTCTGGTGAAAAGTCAGCTTTGCTTGCCCCGCAAACTGGGCAGGTCCAGTCTTCAGGGAGTTTCTCGAAGGGTGTACCGGGAGCTACGCCATGCTCTGGATCACCGGCTGCCGGGTCATAAATATAGCCACAAATATTACAGGAATATTTTTTCATCTTTGCCTCCTAAGATTTTTTTTGCCGCAGATTTGGGCAGATAAAAAATAAATGAAACCAATAAATATTATTTTCTCAGTATGGCCGTCATTGCTGTCATTTACCTTTTTATTCGGCAGTTCCTGGAAATATGCGCAATTCATTCTTCACCCTATTAATACCACTTAAATTACGCAAAACTTTCTCAACTTCTTCTTTATCCTTAGGAGAATACACAACTCCATAGATTCTCAGGTTATTATGATCATCTAATTCGTAAAATATATGCGGGCTCACCATCCCAGCCTCTAATAAAGCTGCTTCCACGCGCTGATTAATGGATAACATTTCCAGCAAGCGCAGGGAATGCAAGCCGCAAGCTTTTATTTCACCGGCCGTAGCTCCTTCAATAATAACGTTAACTGCTGAGCTCCCACTCAATTTATCCGTATTAATTATTAAATCATAAAGCTGCCAATTTTGCCAATCTTCATTAAAGGCAAACCGCATAAAGGATTTCTTATTCTGGTCAGAGGCTAAAATAATTCTTTCAGCCACTTCTTTATCAACTTTCTTCTCTTCCATGATTCTTTTTATTCTTTCTTCTTTCGAGCCTACGATAAAGACATGGAAAGCACACTCAAAAGCTCGGAGCAAGATTTGGGCACCTCCTCCAAAAAATACCATATCTCCTTTTTTAGCTAATTCATAAATCGCTGCTTGCAATTTATCCAAGTAAACTTTTGGTCTTTCACTAAAAATTCTATCCATAAGAGAAAAAGGTCTCTCTTCCAACTTTCTTTTTTCTAAAATTAGACCCATTGAAGAAGCCGCCGCCCAAACTTCTTCATCGCCGACAAAATTGTAATTTAGTTTTTGCGCTAATTCGCGCGCGATTTTTTCGCCGCCTGTTCCGATCATCTCCGTCACGGTAATAAAATTCATAAAACTACCTCCTTAATTTACTCCGCCAAACTTGTTGGTTTAAAAGAATGTTTTAATAAACCATAATTTTTAGTTAGATTTTTTAAATTTGCAAATTACAAAAAAATTTTAATTCTCAAATAAACCCTAAACAATGGGTAGAGTTTAGTATTTTCTGGTAAAAAAAATTGTATTTTTAAAAATATTAGCCCATGAATATAAAAGGATTTATTTTGCCCAGAAGCATTGCACTTTCTGTAATCTTCAGGGGTGCCAAATAAAAAAGTTACAAAAATTTTTTGAACTTTTGCCGAACTTTAATCAATCAAAAAAATAAGAAGCCCAACGGAAAAAACTTACCAAAAAATAACGGAAGATTTTAGATCAGAAACTGGAAAGAAAAAATCTGTCACATTTTTATCTCAGTCAAATAAAAAAGGGGTTAGCAAAATTAGCTAACCCCTTGAAATCTTTGGTGCCGAGACCCAGAATCGAACTGGGGACACGCGGATTTTCAGTCCGCTGCTCTACCGACTGAGCTATCTCGGCTCTTTATAAATTTTATTATAATGCCCCCCTATTTTTAGTCAAGACTTTTTTATCACTCTTTTTGCACTACAGTGCCCGCGATCCAGTCATGCCAGGAGCGCTTTTTAGAAGAAAAGCCAACCCATAAAAATCCTAAACCTAAAGGGAAGGCTGAAAGAAAATAAGCAACAGCGCGGAGCAAGGCGCGACCTGTGCTCAGCGGACGGCCATCGGTCTGGGCTACTCGTAAGCCAAAGATCATCTTGCCGATGGTTTGCCCCCAGACCAGATGAAAAAATGTAAAATAGCTTATAGCTAAAAGACAGCCCAAAGGGCAAAGGGCGGGCAAAATTATCCCCAAAAGGCGCAATAAAGGAATTTCTCTTATTTCTCCAGGCATCATTTCCACAGCAATCATTCCAATAACCACAAAAATTATAAAAGTAAAAAATATGATCGCATCGTCTATAGCAAAAGCCATGAGGCGCAGCCAAAAACCAGCAGGTTTGCTCACTTTCAAACTAACCGGCCGTTTCACCTCTTCTTTCTCTTCTTCAGGCTGGGCTAATTTTTCGATTAATTTTTCTTTTTCTAATATTTCTTCCTCTTTATTAATAAGGGGATTAATAACGGGAACTTCTCCTTGCTCGGAACTTTTTGCTGATTTTTCTTCTTCAGAAACAAAAACCTCTTCTTCATAAAAGCTCTTGAGCAACTCCCGCAGAGAAGAAAGATCTTCATTACAATACGGGCAAATATCTACTTCGTCGGGAACTTGCGCCCGACAACGTTTACACTTCATAATC
>Ga0209102_1001867_pt1 | contig 10333 bp, 3 predicted proteins | sample ConPoolayeHmetaG_FD_185483 | JGI IMG/M metagenome (GOLD analysis project Ga0209102, IMG submission 185483) | Hot spring microbial mat communities from California, USA to study Microbial Dark Matter (Phase II) - Cone Pool mat layer H metaG... ... | reverse complement strand
TTAGAGATGAGTTTATTTTCTGAAAATAAAGAGTTTGAATAATCTCAAGTTAATTATTTTAAATTATGGTTAATCCAGCTTTATTGGGTGTAAAAAAGATATTTTTAGGAAACTTGAATAAATTCATGGTTAATAATAAATGTTATTCTTTTTTTTCATATATTACTTTAATTGAAGATTGAGAGAGGGCTTCTTTAATCTTATCTTCATAATCTGAGACCGTAATTTCTCCGCCTTCGGCATCGATTTCAATTTTTATCTGGCATTGAGCAAATTTTGTATTCATTAAATTAATGATTCGGGAAATATCGGACATTCGGCCGCGCGGCACTTCAACTTTTAAAGAAATTTTTTTATAAACATGCTCATAAGGCTTTTCGGGAGGCCTTTCTCCAACACCTAGCTCTCTGGGTCCCTTAGGCGGAATGACTTCTGGCCCAGCCTCAGGCGTAGGTGCGCATATCTCGGGGACCAAAATTATTTCGCTGTTTCCCAACTCGGGTATAGATTTCTCTTTAAAATATTTACAGACGGACTTTCCGGCCTCGATATAGCCAAGTCCGAAAATACCTCGCTCAACGCCTTCACTGACACCTTCTTTAAAGCCTTCCTCCGAGATTAACCTAATTTCGCCGGGCGTTTTCCAAAAGGTCTCTAACAAATTCTTTGTGCTGACATACTCCTTTTCCTTTAAATATTTTTCCTTTATCACGGCAGGAGAAATTCTTTCCAGGATCTCGCCCTCACTTCTCAGTCTGTTATATATTTCTTTATCAATAAATGTTTCGCCAAAAGTAGCTAACCCCAGGTCTACTTCTTTAAAACCATTTTTTATTGGAACATAAACATTTCTATAGCACTTTCTTAGCTCTTCATAGGCCCTTTGTTCCTGGTTTTTGATTTTGGTTTTAATCTCTTTCTTCTGATTTTCTGTCAGGTTTAACTTCTCGTCACCCTCAATTGACCTCAGAGCCAATAATTTCCTCAAAAAATCATAATAGATTGGCTTCTGGCTTGAGTCTGGGGCTGAAAATATTAAAGTATTTCTATAAATCCTGGGAGTTTCTCCGTGCTTTTCGATAAATTCCCACTCAGGTCGGCCGTTTTTTAATATTATTAATTTTAATTCAGGATTATCCGGAATGTCCCTGTGGTTCTCGGGCCAGATATAAACTGCCAGCTCGCCTTTTCTTGAGATGAATTTTTCGAGAAAAGCTCTTTCTTCATCGATAATATTCTCCTGCGCTATATTTGCTTCGCAGGTTAACAAGATTCGATTTAAATTCGGCCTGTTAGTAAAATATAATCCCTCGTCAGAAAGATAGAATAGTTTTTCCTTTAGACTATTAATCACTGAATCAATTACAGCGCTGGAAAATTCTGGCTGGCAAGCCGATATCTTTATCTCCCGAATATTCGCTCCCTTTTCGCCTCTCCCAGAATGGGAATACATGAAGATAGTTCTCGCCACCGCAGTTCCAAGTTTATATGCTTTATATGCACTGCCAATATTATCATCCACTATTTTGGCCCCGGCTTCTCTTGAGGTTATATCCTGAGCAATGATGCTATCCCATGGTGGACCGATATGTTTTATCAGCTCCCGCCTGATTTCTGAGTTTCCTAAGTCAAAATCACCGAGCCTGATAAAGGGAAGCTTTTTATCCGAAAGGTCATAAATGACCAGCGATAATAGCCTGAGGACTCCCCTTGTTCTCTGAAAGGTTGGAAAAGAACCCCACTTTTTATACAAAACATCAATAACTTCAGGCTTAAAAGGAAAGCTATTGACAAATCTTTCCCGATATCTTGGCACCTCATCTCCTGATAAAAGGCCATCAGCCCTGGCGTAATTGACAAAATCATCAACTACCTTTTTAACTGCGGCTTCATCAATACTTTGAAAAAGTCTCTTTCTGATAACCTGCTCAATTTCATCCTCTTCCACAGGAGTGTAAATCTTTTCCGTTCTTCCGGCTATTTTCTGGAGTGTCCCGTATAATTTTTCTGCACTTTCATCATAATGCTCCAATAAGCTTGAAGGCAGAGTGATCACCAAAATAGCTTTTTCTATGCTTGAGACAGCCGCAGTTAATTCCTGCATAAAAGCCATGGTTTGAGCAGCTAAATTAGAATCTCCCACCTTTATTCCGGCCGCTTTCGTCGCATATTCGAGGATTTCATCCATGAGAACAAGAACTGGCTGAATCGCCGCAAGAAGTTTTGTCAGTATTTCTTTTCCCGGAGAAATTTCGCCCTTAGTTAGGCTAACCTTCCCGGTTAATTGCTTCTCTAACTCTTCCCAGGGCTTTGAAGCTTTTGGACTTAAAGCCGAGCCATCAAAGACACAAACTTTTATTCGCTCTAATTTAGCTCTATGATAAATGGCAATCAGGGCATGTGTCTTTCCGCCACCAAAAGGTGTCTGGAGTTGAATTACTGAGTCTCCTCCCTGACCCGCAAGCCTCTTCTTGACCACCTCCAGCAGGTTCTTTAATCCCTTGGTCTGATATGTCTTATTAAAGAAGAGATCCATATCCAGATAATCTCCAGGGGCTTTGCCATTTAGAACCTGCCAAATGTCAGCGGCAAAAATGTCCATGGTAAGCCTTCCCTGCAGAATATCAGTATGCGGAATGGCAATCTGAGTAAAGGCTTTCATTAGAATAACCTCCCTTGTTCCCCTTTGCTTTGTTTTTCTTTTATTTCTTCTCTTATTTTTTCTTTGCTGCTTAGAAATCCTTCCAAAAGTTTCTTTTCTTTACTCTCATTTGGTAATGTTTCTGAGATAGCCTGAGCCACCCGATAAAAAACCTCATTATGACTGTATCCAGTTTCTGATAAAACCTGCTTGATTTTATCTTTCTTCCCATCTTTCCATAAGTGAAGCACTTGGTGCAAAACATCAATTAATTCGTCTGAATCTTTAAGATCACTAAGTTTTCTATCCTGTGCCCCTAAGACTATAATAAATTCTTTCTCTTTTTTTATAAAGCCTTTATTCCAAACCTGAGAGATGTCTACACCGCTGCTCTGCCCAAGTTTTCGGGCATCATCAAAATGGACTTTTGCTTCTCCATAGGTCCATCTCCAGAGGATATAAAACCTTGTTAGCGGACTGAGCTGACCAGCAATGCCATTATGAAGGATTTTTTTTACCGTATAATCAGTGACGATTTCCCGCACATATTCTAAGAGTTTATCAGCTTTAATGATATTCCCTTCATAATCAAGCACTTTTTTGTATTTACCGAATATTTCAATAGAAGAACCTATGGCTGCCACAAAATAATCAGCACCGCTAATACCCTCTTCCCAGAGTCTATCCAGCTTGCCGGTGATGTGATTTTTAATTTCTTCTTTAACTTCATTTAGCCAGCCTGTTTCTATTCTTTCCATTTTGCGACAGACAAAGTAGATTGATGAAGCCAGGGCAGCGGATTCTTTGGCTCTTAATCTGGCTTTCATTTCTGTATCAATTGGCCAGGAAGCAGTTGGCACCATATCTGATTCTAAAAGAGAATTTATCAAAGTTTCCCAGCCTGAGGTGGACTTATGAGTATAGACAATCGTGACTATGCCATTTGGCTTTAAGACTCTGTATATTTCTTGAAAAGATTTCTTGAGCATTTCCTCAAAATACCTCTTACCAGCTTCTAAACCTCCTTCATTATGAGAATAGGCTACAATCTCTTCTTTCTTTGGAGTTAAAGGCGTGATAAACAATTCAGGATATAAATCACCAACTGAACGCTTTAGCCAAACATAAAAGAAATCGGAAAGATAAGAATAAGGGACATTGTCATAATAAGGCGGATCAGTGAAAACAGCATCTAAATAATTGTCGGGATATGGAAGAGAGATGGCAGAGCCCTGGTATACTTTTGGAATAAAATTTTTTTTATTTGAATTTATTTGTGGAATTAGAGAGAGATGGGCCAGATTTTCTAAGGTTTCTTCTGAGATTGCATGCCATCCACTTGGATGTTCAACTGGGTTCATCTCAATATAATCCCACAGCATTGGCAGGGCTTGCCTTCCATAGGTAAAGCCAATTGCTTCGGTCTGTGGGATCAGCCTGCATAATGATGAATTTTTATCAGCCAGCCTGCTTATCCCTATTGCCAGATAACTAACCACTGCCTTTGCATATTCTTCATCGTATCCTTCATCAATCATCTTTTTATAAGCCAGCCTAACTGTTTTTGTAAATGTAATTAAAGCCAGCTTTTGGCGGGAGTTGAAAAGGTCGCCCCACTCATTTAAACCATAATTACGAACAGAAAATGCTCTTTCGGCACCTGAACCTTTCCCTTCTGGAGTAGGTTCATCTGGCAAGGGATCAAAGCCCCACTCCTCCCCCAGTTTTTGCCTTTTATTTTCCAAATATTTTTCAGCTTTATTAAAAACCTCCAGGTCTTTCTCTGTCGCTAACCTATAAGTTTTTCCCGCTGCTTCTGGGTGATGCAAAACGACGGCTACCATTCTCTGGCCGGCTTTACCATCCTGGAAAAGCTTTCTGGTAATATCATCTTCAATAGTTGAGCCACATACAGGACATATTACGACAGCTCTGGAAACAGTCCCATTTTCCGGGTCAAAATGCTTGGGCATTTTTTCATACCCTGTGCCAACTATTTTGAATTTAACTTTCTTTCCTTCAACATACGGGAAAAGTGCCACTTTTTTATTGTCTTTCTTGGCCAACCAAAACTGACGCATTAATGGAATTTCTGCCCCACAGGTTGGATTCTGGCAGGGAAGGGTTCTGGCCCAGATATAACCTACAGGAATGGATCCGTCTTCATCCGGGGGATAAAATTTGCCTATTTCTTTTTTAACTTCTTCTAAAACCCAGTTTCCCCACTTCTTAACATCATCTAAAAGCGGATTATTGCTCTTCTTACTCCCTAATTTTAGTTCTGGAGAAATGTTTTCAGCTCGGCCATATTTTTGAGGGTATTCTAAAGTGCATTTGAGAATGAAGACCGCAACTGGATTATATTCCAGAGCATAAGTTTCGCAGCCCAACCTTGACGCCTCAAGAGGAATAGAGCCGCCGCCAGCAAAACAGTCAAGCACCCGGGGTGGCTTTCCTCCATTGGCAGAGAGAATTTCTTTTCTGGCTTTTTCTAAAAGGGGACGGTTTAAGGAGTTCTCCCATTTAGATAGCTCAATGATGAATTGCCTTTTTTTCTCGAGTTCAACAGGGTCATCAAAAGCAGAAATCAGGGAGGCATAATTTGTAGCTCGAGATGAAGCCAGCGGCCGCCTTGCCCACCAGATGTGTAGAGTGGAAATATGTCCATGCCTTATGTTTTTTTCCCTAGCGGAGATTTTGCTAACTTCTTTAACGGGAAAAGTCATCTCGATAAAGCGCTTGTCTACTTTGGCCATCTACATTCCTCCTGTCTTTTACTTTTCCATTCTTCTAAGGGAATAATAAACCTGACAACTTCGACCTTTTCTACGGCCATCAAGTTTTCGGATGGATTTTTGATAAGGCATAAAGTAGGATTTGTTCTGGCATTAGAGATGATATATAGCCAATATTGGTCTTTAAACCTTTTGGCTTTAAACCATTCGTTTGGTGTCAGCGCGACCTCGCCCTCGTCGGCTCTGGCCTTGACCTCAATGTAGCGTATTTCATCCTGGCCTTTGGAGCGAATATCAAAACCCAGGTTCTCTTTGGAGACATCCTCTGGTTCTCTTCCCTGGCTTTTTTCATATTCGAGAGCAAGCTGCATTCCGATAGATTCTATTTCGGCGTCGGCAAATGTCTCTGGTGGGGAGGCGACAACTTTTATAACAGTAAGCAATTCAGGCATAGTAATGGAAAGGGTTTGTTCTTTAATAATTTCTTCTTCGAGCTCCTTACGAGCTAATTCGTATCTCTTTTTTTGTTCTTCCTTATTTCTTAGGGGTAATTCTACTTTTTCTCCTCGATATAAGCGTTCTTGCAAGCTGACGAGCTCAGTATCCAATTCCCCGATAAGATAATCAAGAGATTTTAATCCATACTTTCTCTTAATTTCAGCTTGGCGTTGGCGCTCCGTGCTTATTTCGTTTTTAAATCTTTCAATTGCTTTAATGGCCTCGGGGAGGAGCTTCCGCTCCTCAATCTCTTCTGACTCAATCGTTCCATTATAGGGGGATAAATCCCAGATAATAGCCGGGTTAATTTCGCAGCAGTTTTGACCATCATTGTAAAGAGCGATTATTCTTCTCCCAGCAACTTCGTTTTTGCCATCCCTTATCTCACCATTATAAAACCAGATATATCCATCATATTGCCCCGAAGGGTCAGCGAAAACAGAGCCACGGAAACTGATTTCATGAAAATTATTTAGGGACCATCTTATGAGCGCCTCAAGCAAAGGGTGCCCGAAAGAAACAAATTCAGAATTTGGAATATTGAAAGCTAGATCTTTATCGAAGGTTACTTTGGGGTATCTGTTCATCATTAGGACAAATTGATTTTTAAATTCCGCCGTCTCCGCAATTCGCTTGATCTCAGAGGGAATCGAGTCGATGGCAAGAAACCCATCTTTAAGTTCCCGGAATTTACCTCCGACTCGAGAAAAGGTCTTTTTGAAGAATGCTTCTACATACTCAGGGATTAGCCTGTTTTCGCGAGCTTTTTCGGCCCATTCTTTTATCTGAGAATAGTTTATAAAGTGCGTCGCCAGCGTTTCGCCCATCATTTCTTTTACCCGGGATATGTATTTTTCGTCGCATTGAATTTCAAGTTCATTTAATATTTCTTCCATAGTTTTAGCATTGAGGGCTGCATCAATGATGAGCTGATAAAGGTCTTTTCCAAGAAAAACATGGCCAATTATGTCAAAAACTCGATCACTTCCAAGAGCATTCCTTATTTCTTCTAATTTTTCGAGCAATCTTCCCAAAACTTTGCCTTCTCTTGTATCCTCGGAAACAAGATTAAAAATATAAACATCTTTCTTTTGGCCATAACGATGAATTCGGCCCATTCTTTGTTCGAGGCGGTTTGGATTCCAGGGAAGATCATAGTTAATCATAAGGTGGCAGAATTGGAGATTAATTCCTTCACCTGCGGCTTCGGTGGCGACCATGATATCTTTTTCATCGCGAAAGATCTTCTCTGCTTTAATCCGATCATCGATATCCATACCGCCATGAATAAAATTGACTTTATAACCCCAGCTTTTTATTTTGCCGACCAGATAATCGAGGGTATCTTTAGATTCGGTAAAAATAAGAATTTTAGGGTTGCCTTTCATCTCACTGATTTTTTTAAAGCCTTCGTTAATTGTTTTTCTTAGCTCCTGAAGCTTGACTTCATTTTCATTTTTAATGATATCTGTGGCTTTATAAATAAGCCTATCAATTATCGCAATTTCTTCTTCCAATTCATCCGGGCTTGCCGCTAAACTGAGAGTCTCCCATTCCTTTTCTCTCTCCCATCTTACTTCTTCTTCAAGGTCTTCAGTTTCTTCGATATTGACGGCTGAGATTTCTTTTGGCTTTTCTCCGCCCTTCAAGACTTTTTCTAACCTTTCTTTCCTTCTCATTAAAGATTGAAGCAAGGCATAAATGCTTGAAGCCATGCGACGCTGAAGAATCATCAGAGCAAAGGCAATATTTCTTTTTTTTGGATCTTCAGAAGCGAGATTATATTGTTCTATTATGTATCGAGAAACTTCATTATAAAGCTCACGTTCATCGTTAGAAAGATGGAATTTTAGGGTATGAGGAAAGCGGCGTGTGAAGAGGGGGCGACCTTCAAAATCCTTAAGGTCTTCTTTTAATCTCCTGATAAAGAGAGGATTATCTTTATTTTTAAGCGATTCTTCAATCATATCACTTGAGGCAAAGAAACCTGGATAAAGCAAATCTAAAAAAAGCCGGAAATTTTCTGGGTCGCCTTTATGAGGAGTAGCGGTAAGAAAAATCAGATGGTTAGAATTACGGGAGAGAACCTCGCCAAGCTTATAACGTTGGGTTTTTTCAGTCTTATTTCCATAAGTATAGGCGGCCATTTTATGGGCTTCATCAACTATAACTAAATCCCAAATTACAGAAGTCAAGCTGGGTAATATTTCATCTTGTTTAGTAAAATCGATTGAGGTAATGATTTGGTCATTCTTTTCCCACGGATTTTCTCCATAATGAGCCCGATAAACACCGCGATCAAGGACAATAAACTTCTCATCAAACTTTTCTTTCATTTCTCTGATCCACTGGCTCTTAAGGTGGCCGGGGACAACAATTAATATCTTTTTAGCCAATTTTCTCATCTTTAGTTCTTTGATTATCAGACCGGCCATTATTGTTTTGCCAGCTCCGGGGTCATCGGCAACAAGAAACCGGATACGAGGCTGCTTTAAAATATAGCCATAAACTCCTTCTATTTGGAACGGCAAGGGATCGATTCTGGAAACACTCATGGCGAGAAGGGGATCAAAGAGGGAGGCATAATTGAAGCGAGTTGCTTCTATCAGGAAGAAGGTGTCCTCGGCTGAGGCAGAAAAATCAAGTTTGGTTTGAATAATTTCGAGTTTTTGTAAATCTAACGGAGTAAAGAGCCGGTCAACGCCAAAATTTTTGTTTTTAGTGTAACCCACCAGTCGAATATAATTTCCCACCTGTTCAATTTGGCTAACTTTTACCGGCTCATCCCAGAATGGTCCTCTAATTATATCCCCCGCTTTTATCATCCTCGTTGCCACTTATTCTTTAATTTATTCTCTAATCAATAACATTATCAATTTTGGTCATCAAACGCAAATAAGTTTGGCGGCAGATGCTTTTTTTCTGAGTTCAGGAGAAACCAAAAATGTTCGCTGATTTCCTCAATAGGGCAAAAATTTCTTAACATGAGGCTGTTTCCTAATCAAGACAGATTAGAGTGAAGTCAAGGGATTAGTCGTTAAAATCGCAAAGGATTAATAGAAAAAAGTCGAACGAGCCATAAATCCGTACGATGAACTATGAACGGTCATGGAATAATAACCTTTTGTGGTTATTGAAATTTTACCCCGCTTTGTTAAAGGAGGAGAGTACTTTATGGAAAAGAAAAAAGAGATAATCCTCCCCACCATTGATTCGGGAGGTGAGGATATGGTTAATGGTGAGTTATGGCATGAGATCTAGAGCCGCTTCAAGCTCAAGGAGTCCAAAATATCCATCGCTCGAGCCCTGGGGTTAAGTGTCTAGACAGTCCGCAAGGTCCTTCGCCCGGAGAAGCCAACACCCTATGAGCGGGCTCGGAAGGCAGATAGGCTTCTGGCTCCATATAAAGTCTTTATTCGGCAGCGGTTGGCCAAAGTGGGCTATTGGGCCCAGTCTATTTTTGAAGAACTTCGAGACCGCGGCTTAAAGGGGAAGTTATGAGACGGTACCGAACCTCCTTTATTCAGGCCACGCCGCTCATCGGCTCCTTGACCGGGGCCTGCACTGAGAAGCGGATCGAAGAGAGGCTCAAATCTGCTAACCCAAGTCCCCATCATCGATGAGAATCGGTTACATTCCCACTGACCGCCACGGCGCTCATCTTTTCTTCCAGCTTATCTGTCGTCGAAATGAAGGAGGAGCCGGGTGGTTAAGATTTTTTTATCTGTTGATTACTATTTAAGACTGGTTTTCTCGTATCTCATGGAGTATGAAGAAGCCTAGGCTAATGATTATGCTTACATCAAGGCAGAGAAGATTGCTCCGGCGCTAGAAACTGAGTTGGCGCCAATAGCTAATTGAAGGGAAAAGCTAGAGAGGTTAGGAGGGTGAAATTACGAAAAAAATTTGATGCGGCCCATCTTCAGCGAATTCCATATTTAAGGGTCAATTGGATGAAAATTAAGAAGATAAGATGTCCCTATCATCATTTCTGATAAAATGCCTCTCTAAAACCTCTTTAGAGGCATTTGGATATCTTGGGTTCTCCAAGTTTAGGCAAACAAAATTCGGAGGAATCTAAATTATTGTCAATTAAGAAATAAGATATACATCTATACATCCTAAATATAAGCAGCAAGCACATTAATTTCTTCTTAAAAATTTATACAATAAGCTTTCTGGAAGGGAAAAACGCTCTACAATTTCAAGCTGAGCCTGTATCGATATCCGAGGTCTTTCTCCTTGAAATTCAAAGACTTTATAACCTTTATTTCAGGAATATTCCATTTAGCGATGCAAGCATATACTTCCTTGAATCCCTGCCTCTTCGCATACTTTATTATTTCTCGATGGAGCTGTGTCGATATTCCTTGATTTCTATATGGCTTGGAGACAAAAGTTATTTGAAGATAAAACTCAGGGGGCTTCCAGCTAGGAGAAACCGGGAGAATATCATACA
>Ga0209102_1001866_pt1 | contig 10335 bp, 11 predicted proteins | sample ConPoolayeHmetaG_FD_185483 | JGI IMG/M metagenome (GOLD analysis project Ga0209102, IMG submission 185483) | Hot spring microbial mat communities from California, USA to study Microbial Dark Matter (Phase II) - Cone Pool mat layer H metaG... ... | reverse complement strand
GTGTTTACTGTTTTTGAGTTTTGTCTACTGCTTGTGTTATTTCTTTGATGATTTGGGGTTGGAGTGCGAAAATGTCTTTTGGGTCTTCCACATATATATAGAGCATGTAGTGTCTGGCGAAGTTTGTGAGTCTTGTTGGTTGGTATTCTGGCTTTTTTGGAAGTTTCTCTTCATAGCGTTGGATGACATTGTCGAGTGTTTCTTCGATTTTTTCTGTTGTCAGGGCGCTACTGAAGGTTATCTCGAATCCGTAGCCTATTAGTTTGGATTCTTCGCTGATGCGGAAGTTTGTCATGTCTCTGTCTAGGATTCTTTGCATACTTATTGACACGATAGTGTTTTGTGGAGTTAGGATTTTTGTGTAGTTTAGGCTTACTTCTTGGACTATTCCTTCGGTACCGTCTATTCTGATGTAGTCGCCTACTCTGAATGGATGTGTGAGGAGTAGGAATATTCCTGCTATGAAGTTTCCGATTGTGCGTGTTGAGGCGAAGCCGATTGCTGCTCCGCCGAGTGCTGAGAAGCTGACTATGATTTCTGGGGGGACGCCTCCTAGGTGTAGTAGTGCGATTATTGCGCCTGCGAGTATTACGAGTCTTCCTGTTAGTATTAGTCCGTTTCCGACTGATGGTGGCATTTTGGCTCGTTGTATTACTTTTTTTAGCCATCTTGTGGTTAGGCGTTCTATGGTTGTTGCTGTAGCTGCAATTATTATTATCCATATTGTTGTTCGCAAATATGGGTATTGTGTGAATATTTCCTCGAGATACATTGTTTGTTGCTCCTTCTTTTGAAAAGTGTTTTTGTTGGGCTTATTTGGTTTGCTGTGTTTTGGGTTTTTGGAGCGAAAGTTTTTATTACGGTTAAAGATATGTTTTGGCATTATGTTGAAGGATGATGGGTCATGGCTTTGAGCAAGGGCGATTTTATACTTGTGAATTATGTTGCGAAGGTGAAGGAGACGGGTGAGGTTTTTGACACAACTTTTGAGGAGGTCGCCAAGAAGGAGCGTATCTTTAAGGAGGGAGAGTTTTATGAGCCTAATTTGGTTGTTGTCGGTGAGGGTTGGGTTCTTAAGGCGTTGGATGATGGCTTTTTAAGTATGGAAGTTGGTAAGCCTTCTTCTGTTGAGATTCCGCCTGATAAGGCGTTTGGAGCGAGGGATGCGGAGAAGGTTAGACGCGTTCCTCTGCGTCATTTGACAGATAAGGGTGTAACGCCTGCTCTTGGGATGCGTGTTGAGTATGATAACAAGATGGCTACTGTTCGTGCGATTGGTGCTGGGCGTGTTTTGTTGGATTTTAATCCGCCGTTGGCTGGGAAGACGCTTGTTTATGATGTGACTGTTGTGAAGCGGTTGGAGGCGGATGAGGAGAAAATTGGCGCTCTGATTCATAGGCGTGTTCCAGCCGTGGAGGAGGCAAAGTTCAAGTTCACTATTAAGGGGAAGAGTGTTAGTGTAGAGATGCCTGAAGAAGCCTTCTATTTGGAGGGTATTCAAGTGGCGAAGAGGGGCATAGCAATGGATATTCAAAAGTTCTTTCCAAAGATAACTGCTGTAAAGTTCACTGAAACGTTTAAGGCGCCTCAGGAGAAGAAAGAAAAAGAAGAAACAAAGAAGGAGAAGGAAGCAGAAGCAAAAACAGAAACAAAAACTTAGCAAAGCCCAACATTTCCAAGTCCACATGCCTGCATCTTCAAGTTTTAACCCTTAGGAGAGATTAATTAACTAAGAACTTTTTCAAATTTAAAATAAGGATAATTAATATTACATTTTTGGAACTTGTCCACAAATCAGTCAACATGACAATTATCGTTCTGCTTTTAGCTTATCTTCAGGATTTAAAAACCCGATTTCAACATCCTTTTTGCTTACCTTTTCGTTTGCTTCGCCTAACATGGCATTGCAGTAAGGACATACGTTCACCAGTCTCGTTTTTCCATGGGCAAAATCTAACATAACCAACGGCTTAGCAAAAACTTTCTTACACTTAGGACAAGAAATAACCATACCATTCTCTTTCACAGTTTGAACCTTGGCAACATTAGACTTGTCTTTAACATGGGTAACAAGGGGTACTTGGCTTCTGCTCTTCAAAAAATCCAGAGCCAAAGCCATTCCGCCCAGAAACATCGGCAAGAACAAGCAGACGTACATTAAACGTTCAAGACTCCAAACAGGCACAGCCCAATCATAGCTAAACCGCAAATCATAACCGTATAAGGTTCCATGAATAATATTGTCCAAATTATTCAACAGAAAGGCAGCAAAACCTAAGCTAGCAATGCTAATTAAAATGGTCAAGCGAAGAAGCCACTGAACATCAAAGTAGCCCTTCAAATTCATAGTCTAAACCCGAATAAGACTCAACCGCTACCAAAAAAAGCATTATGAAGCCAAAATCAAAATCCATAAACACTATCAGAACACACCAAAACAGTAACCTATTGTGACCTCTTTCCGTGTATTCTTAACGTGCGTCGACATTTAAAGCATCCTCATCATTACGCCTCATCTGAGGTGAAATACATGAAAAACGAAGTCGAAATCAAAAAAGCCATCGCAATATACTACAGCAGCATAATCCGCAACAAACCAAACTAAACAACTCTCTCCTTTTTTATATTCCACAACCACCTTCTCTTCAAAAACAGCCTAACCACAAAAACCAATCCAAAGTTAAATCTATATAAGGGGGCTAGACTACCACAGAGAACAAAAAGAGCGAACAACATGATCCGCGCAGACCTACACATGCACACCAAATACTCATTCGACGCATCAATCCAACCCAAAACCATAGTAGAACAGCTCAATGCTCATCCAACCATCAAAGCCGTCGCCATAACAGACCACAACACACTCGAAGGCTACAACAAAACAAAAGAACTTGCAAGGGCGTACCCCGACATCCTCATAATCCCAGCAACCGAAATAACCACCACAGAAGGCGATATAATAATACTAGGCACAACCGAACTGCCGCCAAAACCATGGACTACGCAAAACATAACAGACTACGCAAAAAACACAAACACCCTAACAATCGCAGCCCATCCATACAGCGCTTACGGACTAGGCGACAAAGCAACACACTACGCCTTAGACGCCATAGAAACCCTAAACGGCATCTCAACACCAACCGCCAACAAACAAGCCGAAAACCTCGCCAAACAAATGCACCTACCAGGAGTAGCAGGCAGCGACGCCCACCAAACCAACGAACTATGGACCGTCTACACGGAAATCCACGCCACAACAAACATCGACGAAATTCTAAAAGCCATAAGAAAAGGCCAAGTTAAAACCGCCACAGCACAAAAGTCAATACATTTTTAAAAGAGCAAAAAACATCATTACTGCATTAGCGGATGTAATCAAATGAGCAAATTACAAATAAGATTTCTAGGTGGAGCCCGAGAAGTAGGCAGAATCGCCATAGCCGTAAAAACCCAAAAAACACAAGTCCTACTCGACTGCGGAGTCATGCTCAACCACGAACCCGGCTTTCCAATGCACGTTCCGCCAAAAGAAATAGACGCATTAATACTCACACACAGCCACCTCGACCACTCAGGAGCTATTCCAATATACTACATACAAGGAAAAAAACCATTATACACAAACAAACTCAACCTAGAACTAACGCAGATACTCATCTCCGACTTTATTCACCTCTCCAGCTACTACCTACCCTTCGAATATCTCGAATTAAGAACCATGATGCGCAGCAACAAACACCTAGACTTCAACGTCGAAGAAGAAATCGGCGACATCAAATTCCAACTCATAAACGCAGGACACACGCCAGGAAGCGCACAAATACTAATCGAAGCTGAAGGAAAAAGAATACTTTACACAAGCGACTTCAGCACAATCGACACAAAACTGTTGGAAGGCGCAAAAATGGAATACGATGACCTAGATGCTGTAATAATCGAAAGCACATATGCAAACGAAGAACACACAGATCGCCTAGAACTCGAAAAAAGCTTCATAGAAAAAACAACAGACATAATAGAAAAAGGCGGCACAGTCCTAATTCCAGCCTTCGGAGTCGGCAGATCACAAGAAATCGCATGCGTCCTAACCGCACACCATTTTGAATATCCAGTAACCCTAGACGGAATGGCACGCGACGCAAGCAGAATAATCATGAACTACAAAGAATTTCTCAGAGACCCTAAACTATACGCAAACACAATGCATTCCGTAGACTGGGTTGAAGGATGGAGAGACCGCAGAAAAGCCACAAAAACACCAAGCGCAATAATCTCACCCGCAGGCATGCTAAAAGGCGGACCAGCAGTCTTCTACGCATCAAAAATCGGAAAAAAAGCACACAACGCCATATTCCTAGTCAGCTACCAAATCCCAGGCACACCAGGAAAAGAATTACTAGAAAAAGGCGTATGCCTCATCGACGGAAAAATCAGAAAAATCAAAGCACAAGTTGAACACTTCGACTTCTCCTCGCACTGCGGAGCAACTGAACTAAAAGAAGCAATCAAAAAACTCGGCGGCAACCCAAAAGTGTACGTTGTTCATGGCGCAGAAGGAAACTGCGAACTCCTCGCAAAATGGACAAGAGACGAACTGGGACTAGAAGCAACCGCCCCAAAAACTGGAGACACAATCAATATATAAAGTGAAAACATGAAAATCGGAATCCTACGCATCGGACACGTAGATTCCCACATACTAGAGAGAATCCAAGAAAACCTCTGCACAATTATCCCGAAAGCATCATGCAAACTAGTCAACGACACATTTGCAATGCCTGACGAATCCTATGATAAAAAAAGACAACAATATCACTCAAGCATAATTCTTAGGAAAATTCACGCTTTTGCAGAAAAACGAAAAGCACTGGATCGCGTTTTAGGAATAGTTGACGCTGACATTTTTGTCCCCTCTTTAAATTTTGTTTTCGGAGAAGCAGGATGCCCAGGAAAAGCAGCGCTCATTTCGCTATGGCGACTCAAACCAGAATTCTATGGAAACGCACCAAACTCTGAGCTTTTTCTGAAACGAAGCGTAAAAGAAGCTGTTCATGAGCTTGGACATACTCTAGGCTTAGAACATTGCCCAAATCCATTTTGCGTTATGTATTTCTCCAATTCCATTTTCGAAACCGACAGAAAACAAAGTTTATTCTGCAACAAATGCTATTTAAAGGCTGAGGCAATCGCAAATCAGATAGGGAAAAACCATGAAGGGAGATTTCACAACAGACATTATACATTTGACGCCAATCCTTGCTAGTCTATTGTTCGGAGTCTTCTGCGCTGTCTTAATTGCCTTTTCCTCGGTGGAAATTTATGGAATTGCACCCTTTCCTGAAAGCACCGCTGGCTCTTTGGGAAACGCTTTCTATTTTGTTATCCTCGTAGGAATCGGCGCCTCATTCTTGTATTTTCTCGTAAAACGGAAAAGCCTCAGAATAATCAAATTCATTACTGGGTTTGTTCTATCACTTGCTGTTTTCATGCTTTCTATAATCTACCTTTCTGTAGCATTCTCAACATTCTACATCCCATACGCAGAACTCCTAACGCTGATGCTGTCCTTTGCAATTACAGTTGTAGCCTATTTTGCAATCTTCCGGACACACAGCAAATACGGCAACATCGTCGTCCTTGGCTTAGGAGGAGCCCTCGGCACCTTCCTAGGAATTGCCATTCCAACCCTAAGCACAATATTAATCCTAACTTTTCTAGCCGCCTACGACATATTCGCCGTTTACCATGGACCAGTAGGAAAAATAGCCCGCAACGGACTTGACCACTTAAAAGGTTTAAGCTTCTCATTCAAAGACATCCAGATGGGGCTTGGCGACTTAACGTTCTATTCAATGCTTTCGGGACACATGCTACTCTATTTTGGATTCCTCTCCTGTCTAATCTCCATAATCGGCATCCTATTAGGTTGTCTTATAACCTTTAGAATGTTGGCAAAAAAGGGAATGTTCCCTGGACTGCCCTTTCCCATACTGCTCGGTTTGACAGCGGGACTTCTGGCTTCTGTGATATGATTCTATGCTTTTGAACCTAGCAAAACTAGGCGCGTAGAGTTTACGTCAACTTCAATGACTTTGCAGTTTTTGAATTCTTTGCTTTCTCCGAGCACGTTTTTGACTGTCACGTTGTTTCCTTCTGCTTTGGCATAGATTACATCTTTGAATACGGTTTTTCCGTCAAATATAACATTAAATTCGCACATTCTAAACTCCAGCCATAGGTAATATGAAAGCGTTAGCACAGTAATAAACTTCACTTTAGGAATCGAATCTGAATTTTGGATAAGTAATTATAATTCGTGAACAATATACACTTTAAATCCGATAATCTAGTTGAAAGATGAAGCAAATGCGGAAAAAAAGCAAGCCCAAAAAAACTTCGAGCATTGACATATTCCAAATGTTAAATGAAACAGCGGAAAAAACAAGAAAGAAACGCAGAGAAGAGCTTCTGAAACCGCTAGAAATAGAAGAATTTTTCACCGAAGGAAAAATAAGCATCAACAAAAGGACATGCAAGGGCATTGAATGCAAGCTTTGCATAAAAGCATGCCCAACCAACGCTTTATACTGGAAGTCTGGAAAAATAGAAGTCATCGAAGAGCTCTGCATATACTGCGGAGCATGCGTACTAAGCTGCATTGTTGACGACTGCATAAAAATAGTGAGGAAACGGTCTACGGGCGAAACAGAGAGCTTTAGCAAACCCAAAGATTTCACAGCCCTTCAGCACGGCATCAGCGCCAAGAAGCGCTGCGAAAAAATCCGTGAAGTTTTCCCCAAGATCGAAGACTATCTTACATGGCAACAAACCCAAAATCACAAAGACTAGTTTTCATGTCTCCATATCTTTGCAAAAAAGTTATCAGTCGCACATGCTAAGATTTGAAGGCGTGTAAAGATGTCTGAAATAAAATTCTCTCTGATAAACGCCAGCCCAAATTTAGGCCTCGACGAACGCGAAGGCAAAAAGTCAATCGCCTCATTTCCACCCCTAGGAATCCTATATTTAGCTGCAGTACTGCAAGAAGAAGGCATAGACGTTTCCGTCATGGATCAGCCAGCTGAGGGCTTCACTATAAAAGAGACTGTTGACTGGGTAAAACGGGAAAATCCCGACATTCTGGGTTTTTCAACATTTTCCAGCTCAGGTCGCACCGCCGCACTAATTAGTAGCATGGTAAAAAAAGAAAATCCCGACATTCTGACAGTGTTTGGCAACCATTATGCAACATTTAATTCTGAGCGTATTCTCAGAAAATATCCTTCTGTTGACATTATCGTCCGTGGAGAAGGTGAGAAAACCGTATTAGAACTTGTAAATTGTCTAAAGAGTGAAGGCAGGCTAAAAGAAGTTCGAGGAATCACTTTTAGGAATGGAGGGAACATAATTTCCACTCCTGATCAGCCCCTTATAAGGGATTTGGATTCTTTGCCTTATCCAAAGCGTGAGCTGATTGACATTGATTATCATTGTATTATTGCAGGAGCAAATGTAGCACCAAAAAGGTTTACCAGCGTTGTTTCTTCGCGTGGTTGTGCTTACAGATGTCGGTTCTGCAGTTGCACACAGTTTGCTCGTAACATGTGGAGACCAAGATCTGTTAAAAACACATTGGAAGAACTGCATTTTCTTGCAAGCGAGGGATACGAACAGTTTATTTTTGTAGATGACAGCTTCACGTTAAACCCAAAAAGAGTGATTCAGCTTTGCCGCGATATGAGAAAAGAGAAATTAAACATGGACTGGATCTGCGAGGGAAGAGTTGACAATTCCTCCTATGAAATGCTACATGAAATATCAAAAGCAGGCTGCAGAGTTCTCTATTTTGGCATAGAAAGCGCCAATCAGAGAATCCTAAATTACTTCAATAAGCAAACAACGCCCCGACAGTCTGAAGATGCGGTAAAAGCAGCTAGAAAGGCTGGAATAGACATAATAGTTGGCTCTTTCATCGTGGGCGCTCCAGACGAAACCACGGAAGAGATTATGAATACGATTAATTTTGCAAAGCGTATTCCAATAGATATACCGCAGTTCAACATATTAGGAGTTTTTCCTGGGACGGACATCTGGAATGAATTGGAAGCACAAGGACTTCTGAAAGGAGACGATTTCTGGGAAACTGGCATCGCTGTCAGCGAAATATGTTCCACTGCAGTGCCGCTAAAAGAAATCAGGCAGATGGTTCATGAAGCGTTTTATGATTTTGTGCGCACACCAACTTTTGTAGCTAGCCAAATAGCCAGAACAATAAAAAGCTCCTATAGAAGGAACGTTTTAATAAGTAATCTAAGTCGAATAGGTGAAATAAGAGCGGGCATGCGCAGCGTTGCATAACGATAAAGAGCCGCCATCTTCCAGCTAATGTTTGATATTGATGCTTACTATGACTTATAGGATGTGTGAAGCTGGTCAAACGCAGTTACTTGTGTGTCAACATTGGGCGCCGGTTTGTTAGCCGCTATTGGGCGTCTTTGTATATGCGTGTAACCACATTCACATTCGAAACCAATGATCTTGCCGCCTTTTCTTAATCTCCGCCATTTTCCAGCGTTACACTGAACATTTCGTTTATGAATTTTCCATAGTATTCTTGCTTCCTTCTGTGTTATGGGCGCGTAATGCTTTGCCAATGTCAAGTACCAGATGGCGTACGCTGCAAAGCATACCCATAATGTGGTCATCAATATTTCCAACACGTTTTTCACCACACGTATGATTGTTCTACTCGTGTACAGTATGTCTTTCTGCAGACATATCTATATCGAGAATATTCCCTCTTACGATATAAGCATTATCTCAAATTCCGAATACGAACACATTACCTAAAACTGCTGAAGCACTTCCTTCTTTTCCATAATAAAACCGCAATAATGACATTTAAGTAAAAGCGGCTCTTCAGAATCCACGTAAAATTTGGCTTGCACCGGCTCATTGCTGTTACTTATGCAAGCAGGATTTGCACATTTAATGATGTTTTCAATAACCTTAGGCAGTTGCACTCTCTGCTTTTCCACAACCTTGTAATCGCGAATAATGTTGATAGTTGCATGAGGAGCCAACAACGCAATCTTATGCACCTCTTGAGGGTTAAGCTCTCTTCCTTCAATCTTCACAATATCCTTCGCCTTGTAAAGCTTGCTGGGCACGTTAATCGCAATTGTTATAATTCGCTTTTCGCGCCCAGTTATTCCCAAAATCTTCGCAACATCCAACGCATGCCCACCAGTAATGTGGTCGATGACCGTGCCATCCTTAATTTTAGAAACATGTAACTCCGTCTCGCTCATACGCAATTTCCCTCTCAGAGAGGCTATATTTAGAACATAGATAAAAGATTTTAAGCTTTACACTTCTCTGAAACAGTTTTTGAGTTGCCAATAAAAAGTTATTTAGGAGTTGCGTAGATTTGTTCTGGGAATAAATTTGGAATTCGAAGGTAGAGACATCATATCAATTAAGGATTTTTCCCGCGAAGAAATTGATTACATTCTAAAAATCGCCCAAGCCATGGAACCTCTCGCCGCAAAAGGCTCAGACATGCTTAAAGGAAAAATTCTCGCAACATTATTCTTTGAACCAAGCACCCGCACCCGCCTAAGCTTCGAAGCTGCGATGCACAAACTCGGCGGCTCCACAATAGGTTTTGCAGAAGCTGAAATCGCCTCAGTTAGAAAAGGCGAGAACTTGGCTGACACAGTGCGCACAGTTGAAAGTTACGCCGACGTAATAGCCCTAAGACATCCGCTGGAAGGCGCGGCAAGACTTGCAGCAGAATTCTCGAAAGTTCCAATCATGAATGGAGGCAGCGGCGCAGAAGAGCATCCCACGCAGGCTCTTTTGGATTTGTATACGATTTTGAAGGAGAAGAGAAAAATTGACGGGTTAAAAATAGCGTTTGCTGGCGATTTGAGATATGGCAGAACAGTTCATTCTCTTGCTTACGCACTTTCTCTCTATAATATCGAATTGTATCTGGTTTCGCCTGAATCTCTGAAAATGCGAAGGGAAGTGATCCAAACAATAAAAGAGAGAATATCCGTAACAGAAAGGACAAGTCTAGAGAAAACTGTTTCACTTGCAGATGTCCTTTATATTACGAGGATACAGAAGGAACGCTTTCCCGATCCAGCCGAGTATATTAAAGTTAAAGGCTCATACAAGATTGATATGGAAACTTTAGGCGATGCTAAAAATGATTTAATAATTCTTCACCCTCTTCCACGTGTTGACGAAATATCTGCAGAAGTCGACAACAGTCCATATGCACGCTATTTCCAACAAGTCTGGAACGGCATTGTTGTAAGAATG
>Ga0209102_1001865_pt1 | contig 10340 bp, 9 predicted proteins | sample ConPoolayeHmetaG_FD_185483 | JGI IMG/M metagenome (GOLD analysis project Ga0209102, IMG submission 185483) | Hot spring microbial mat communities from California, USA to study Microbial Dark Matter (Phase II) - Cone Pool mat layer H metaG... ... | reverse complement strand
AAATAAGAATGCACGTTGCAATATGCTACGCGTGCATCCTAGCCGTAGCCATAGTAGCCCACAAAATAGGAAGGCCAGAACTGGCAAACAACATAGCAGCATTCACATACTAAAAACCCAGAAAAAGCTCCAAACACAAAAACAAGCCCAAACAGAATTTTTCAACACTTATGCGCGCAGTGTGCCGGTTCACTTTTGCCATCACGATAAAATTTTTGATTTATATATTTTGCATAAGCTCGACTTGACATTTTTCTGCCTTTGAAGGATCTTCCATACAAACAAATTTTAATGGCCTCAAGAAGTGTCGTCTTTCCAGTGCCATTTTTTCCGCCTATTATCACGATGGGTCTGGAATCGCTTTTTGCGTTATTCACATCTAGATTTAAGCAAATCTTTCCTTTGAAAGGTCCAAAATTTTCTACTTCCAAGCGTTTAAATATCATTTCCCAATCTCACTCACATTGCTTGAGATCAGTTCTTCCTCTGTTCTCCACTCTTCAAAGAGAATCTCATCTATTCTACTATATATGGAGGCACGCTTTTCCATACCTTGCGTTTGCAGTTCTGCATCGAGGAGCTTTATTAGAAGTTGTAGAGGAATATTATGTTTCTCGCACACTTCTGCAAGTAAAGATTTCTCTTTTGAGGAGAAACTTACATCATCAGAAACCCAGTCTAAGTCTTCGCCGGTAACTTCTCGGTAGATTTTTGGAACAGAATCTTCCCAGTCGCCTCTTTCCATCCTCCAGATCCGCCTTATTTCTTGCAATTCTTCGGGAAGTATCAATTGGATATGCGGATCTGGCCCTTCTTTTCTGACGCGCATTTGAGCGTTTAAAACCATTCTCAACAATTCCTTACAAAATTCGAGTTTATATGGTCCCCTTGAAATGACACCAGATCCGTCACTCTTAAATGAAACAAATCCTTGCCTCCTTTTGTATTCGCGATAAAGTGGTTTAAGTTTAGGGTCTTGAGTTGAAGCCAACAAGTTGCGTATTTCTAAGAGCGGCATTAGCCACTCTTCACCAGAATTGATAAGCGCACTTATAGACTTATCTTTCGTTACAACTGTGCAAACCCAACATCCAAAACGAGAATTTCCACAAGAGGGGGTTGTATCATCAATAACAAGAGGGCACTCCCCCTGGGCGGTTTGGTACAGCGCAACTAAATCTCTATTGTCACATCCCCATGGCGATGGTACTTGTAGAAGGTAATACCAAACATCATCTGTAGACCAATCTCGAATAGGAGTATATACATATGCTCTCGGAAATTTAGAGTGCCTGGATAATACAGAATTTGGAATCTGATACAGACTCATAACCTGCGCCCTTGTTGCACTTTCCTGACGACGAACACCTAAAACAAGAACGACCTCACCATACTTTGATATTTTTTCCTGAATAAATCTGTTTGATGGTTGAATTTTAAGACGATCAGTACACCATCTAAATCGCTGCTGCGGAGCTGCGTAACCACGACCAATCAAGTTAACCCAAAAACTCTGACTTATAAGAGGCCTCAATTTTTCTGTTTTAAATGGCATTTTTTCCTTAACCGACACGTCGTCTATTCTTTTTAATGTTCGATTGATAAAATCCACTATAACAGGAGTTTCAACCAACGTATCCGAAGATATAACATAAACCAATTTTTGGCGTTTCTCAACTGGTAACTCTTTAAGAGCGTACCATACTAATTGAAGAACAGTTGTAGAATCTTTACCACCGCTATAACCTATAACCCACGGTCTATCGTCAGCAAGATATATTTGATGAATCTCGTCATGTATATCTTGTAAACTTTTTTTCTCAAAAACTGAAGTAGCTGTTTTATTATTTAGTTTTCTCATACATTCTACATTATTCCATAGAAGCCTTTTAATTTTTGCTTTATACAGAATATCCGAACTGTAAAATGTGAAAAAGAGTGATTACAACATTAGCGGTAAGGGTCGAAATTCTGGTGTTGTGATCGTGTTAAAATTTGGGTGTTGTGTTAGATGTCTAAAGCTTGTGTTAGATTTATCGTAGCCGTGTAAAAAGTTCTGGTGTTTACTCTGCATCTCCTCGAACCCCTAGAGCTTTCGCAGCCTCCCTAAAAACCTTCAACATTGTAATTTTTATGGGCTCGTCGTCATGGTCCCTCAGCTGTGCAAGAACTTTCTCGAAAATTGGCTTCCGCGGGATGTAATAGACACGTTCATTCTTTCTGTAGTGTGTTCCTCGGGATTTTGGCAGACTGCCTTTGCAGTAAGCCTTCTTCAACTGTGAAATCTCAACGTGCAAGTCTGCAAGCTCCGCTTGCAACCTTTTAATCTCGTCTCTTTCAGCTTCAGCTTGCCTCTGCATTTGATTTGCTTCTTGGGTGGGGAGAAAGATCTGGTTGGGTCCATGCTTGAGTTGATATGCGCCAAAGTACGTGTCAAGTTGACGATAGTTTCCAAGGTCAGATTTTCGTGTAGGTGACATCTTCACTTGCTGCCTCTGATCTAAATTCTAAGCAAGGATGTTTAAAAAGTTTACTGTTTTTCAGTAAAATGCTGTATATCTCTAAAAATTTTGCATTCAGTAATATTTATTACCCACTGCTTAGTAAAGTAAGGTTGGTGGGCGTTATGCCTGTTCAAGGCTATAAGAATTTCACGATAAAACGAGAGGCAGCTCAGAAGCTTGAGAAGTATGCATCCGCGAACGGTCTAAAGCTGGTGCAATTAGTCGATAAGCTTGCTGAGAAAGTTGAAATTGATATTCCACTTATGTATTTGCTAAAGTCAATTGAGAACTCAAGGTTTTTCATTTTGAAGGAAGTAGTTGAAGCTGAATATTTACGCGATTTACTTGTCAAGCTTTTTCTCAACATGAGAAATATTTATATCGAACTTCAGACCCTGCTACATCCGAATGTAGATTTGGGTTCTCTCTCACCTATGAAGAGTCATATCACGTCGATTGTTAATGCAATCAAATACCAAACCGAAAGGTTAGAGAAAATTCTGGACGAGGCGTATCCAAGAGGTTGGGCTGCACCCCTCCCTCCACCACCAGCATCATACGCCTTTCTCCAACCACATTACTTCGCTCAGAAACGGACTCGCCAAGAATGGATTATTAAAGAACAGCTCTACAGCTTCTTAAAAACCATTCAAAGTCAGGTTCTGGATACAATTAAGATCCTTGATAAGATAAAGCCTCATTTACCTGAAATATCTGAAAGTATCGGAGAAGCGCTTAGTCAAATAAATTTGAAACTTGAAGAAATCTACGCAAAGTATCGTTAGTGTAATTCACATACATTTCGATAAAAAAGTCCCTAGAAAACACGATGCGCGTGTCCATGAGCACAATTTTTAAGATCTCAATTCGTTATTTTCAGGGGCGATTTAGTGAGTCGAGATGAATCTGTCGTAGTCAAGAAAACTGACCTAGTCAAGTTGCTTCAGGAACTTGAAGACCTGAAGAAAATTTTCTTGGAGCGTCATGGTCGTTCAGCAAGGAGCGAACAAGCTGCTCCAAACGCTCGATCCTAGCCAAAACCTCCTCATCTTTCTTGCGCTCCTCTTCCTCCATTTTCTCCGCAATTTTTCTATCTAATATTAGCCCGCAGAAACTGCATCTGGCAGCGTCTGGACTGTTTCTCGACTCACATCTTGGACACTTGAGGGTTTTAAGCGTGACTTCTTGTTTTTCTACCTTCTCAAGTCCGTGCAATCCTAGGATGGCCTCCTCGAGATCGCGCCCTGAGAAGTGAACGTATCGCCTTGTCATTCTCGAGCCTTGAATCCATCCTGCATATAGCTCCAACCTGGCTTCCGTCAGAACCTTCGCCATGTTAGTCAGGGCCGTATGTCTGAAGAGATATGGCCAAATCTCCTTTGCAATGCCTGCCCTCTCAGCTAGTCTTCTCAAAAGCTTCCTGAAATAATAGTAGCTTATCCTTCCACCTTTCGAATTGTTGCCCAAGGACGCCCAGAGCGGCGCCCTGGGATCATTCCTTCTAGGATGCTTTTCAAACCAGTCGATTAACGGCTTTAGACTTGCAACCAGCGGAATTCTCTTCACACCAGTTTTGCCGACCACTGATATTAGGCAATAGCAGTCCTTGAACTGGACGCTTCCTACAGTCATTCCAAGCAACTCCCCAGGCCTGAGGGCAGCCTCAAAAAGAACGCTGATAAGTGCCCTATCCCTCTCGTTTTCAGCTGCGGCCATCATGCGCTTAACCTCATCGAGAGTCAGCAGAGATTCAGGCTTCACCCGGCTGTCTTTATCGTCCCTCGTTCTAACACTAAACCAAGTGACCTCGGGTGGTATGGGCGTCTTCTTGGCGCAGTTCCCAAACTTGGCGTACTGTACAAGCTTCCTAACAACAAGCCTCAAATCGTCCTTCGTGCTCGTCTTGTAGGCCTGGCTGTTTATCCACCCCACAACACCCTCCACATCCCTTACCGAAACACTTGAAGGATCGAACGGACAATTCCTGAATATCATGCACAAATGGTTCGCGACTTTTGCCACCCTACCCTCCGAAAGCCCCAAAGCCAGCAAATGATCTACGAAAGCCAGCAACAAATCAGAATGCCTCAGCTGAGCAAGCCTGCGCCTGGCGCTCTCAAGCCTCCTCGAATATCCATGAAAGTCGATCATTTCAGAAGTCTCTAAACTTGAAGACTTAAAAATCCCCTCTATGGAAAGCGCACCAGAACTAGAGGTATTGGTGCGGCCGCCGGGATTTGAACCCGGGTCGTCAGCGTGGCAGGCTGATGTCCTAGTCCAGGCTAGACTACGGCCGCCTAGGCTGAGGCTACGTTATTCCTCTTATTTCCTTTTCCTAAAAAGCATTATGTTTCTGCTCAGTTAACGTGTTTAAAGGTTTATGGCTAGGCTCATTTTATTGCAAAGTTTTTGGAAAAGGTTAAATCTTGATGCGGATAGTTTGCTTAAACTGTTTGGCGCGGTGATGGGATGTGCCTAACCTTTTAGATGTTGTAAGGCTTGTTCTTCCTTTAGTCATGGGAATTGTTGTGGGCTATTTTTTGAGAGAGAAGAGGCATTTAAACCTTGGCAAAATAATTTCTGGAATAATTTTGGTTTTGATTTTTTCCTTAGGCTTTACCATGGGTTCAAATGATGAGTTGTTGGCTGTTATGCCAAACGTGGGACTGACAACCATAGTGCTTCTAGCCCTGGCGTTGTTTTTCAGCATACTCTTTGTTAAGGCAGCTAGGAAGCTGGTGAGAATGTGATGAAATACATTTTAGCCGTCCTTGCCATTGGATTGTTAGCCGGCTACGTAAACAACAATTTTGGTTTTCCGTCGCTTAACACCGTCATTTCTGACTATGCTTTCAATCTATCCCTCATCGCGCTGCTGTTTTTCATGGGCTTGCTCTTTGGAGCAGACAAAGAGGCTTTGGCTAAGCTGCGAAAAACAGGGTTCAAAATTTTGGCTTTCCCTTCTGCCATAGGGTTAGGCAGCATAACAGGCGGACTTGTAGGCGGCATACTCCTCGGAACCAACGTGTTTGCCTCTATGGGGGTTTGCGCTGGCTACGGCTGGTACACGTTAACTGGACCGTTGGCGGGACAGCTTTTCGGATTGGAATGGGGCGCCATAGGCTTCACAGTCAACTTTCTAAGAGAAATCACTACAATAGTTACAATATCGGTTGCGAGGAAAATTGACAAGTACGCGCCTGTAGCCATGGGAGGAGCCACAGCAATGGATACAACCTTACCAGTAATAGTGCGCTACTGCGGCCAAGACACCTTAATAACAGCCTTCTCCAGCGGCTTCACACTAACAATTATAGCACCGTTTGCAATAACCACCATAGCAGCTCTTGCCCATTAAGCACACTGAAAACTATGAAGATTAAAATTAGATTTTACTCATGTTTCTGACAGAGCTAAAGTTTAAGGCAGGATAGACATTTTATCAGCTGCCTTTATACGCGTTAGGAATATATATCATATATATTAAATTATAAACTAGATGTGCTTTTAAATGGGGGTCTAAGGGTGGGCACCGAAAATCTCGACAAAATTTTCAACCCTAAAAGGGTGGCCGTCATAGGAGCCAGCGACCGGGAAGGCTCCGTCGGTGCCAAACTGCTACGAAATCTGGTTGGAGTAGGATATGAAGGGGTGGTTTACCCAGTAAACCCTTTTAAATCCACAATTCAAGGCATAACGGCTTATCCAAGCATTACAAAGATTCCGTGGAAAGTGGACCTCGCAATCATTGCAACACCAGCACACACTGTGCCGCAGATTGTGGAGGAATGCGGAAAAGCTGGAGTTTCAGGGGTAATCATAATATCAGCGGGTTTCAGGGAAGCAGGCAAAGAAGGAGAAGCCCTTGAAAAACAGATTCTTGAACATAAAAACCGTTATAACATGCGCATTATAGGTCCCAACAGCCTTGGGATTATAAGGCCAAAGATAAGGCTGAATGCAACTTTTGCAGACAAGACAGCCCTGCCTGGAAGAATAGCCTTTATATCGCAAAGTGCAGCATTGTGCGCCTCTGTGCTGGATTGGGCTTCAGAAGCTAACATTGGATTTAGCGCTGTGGTTTCAACAGGCTCTATGATGGATGTGGACTTCGGCGATTTAATTGATTATTTTGGAGCAGACCCCCAGACGCGCAGCATAATACTATACATGGAATGCGTCAATAACGCGCGGAAATTTATGAGCGCAGCAAGGGGATTCGCTAGAGCCAAACCCATAGTGGTTATGAAGGCTGGACGATTCCCAGAGAGCGCAGAAGCAACCTTTTTCCATGTTGGAGCTTTGTGCGGAGAAGACGCTGTTTATGACGCCGCCTTTAAACGCGCCGGCATAGTGCGCGTTGAAGCCATAAATGACCTCTTTAACTGTGCAGAAGCATTAGCGATGCGGGCAAATCCAAAAGGCCCAAACCTTACAATCATCACAAACGCCGGCGGGCCAGGCATAATGGCAACTGACTGCCTCATAGCGAGGGGAGGCCATCTCGCCCAATTAAGTAGCGAAACAGTTCAGTCCTTAAAGAGCGTTTTGCCCCACTATTGTTGCGCTGCTAATCCCGTAGACATATTGGAAGAGGCGACCGTTGAAAGGTTTAAAAAAGTAATGGAGATATGCTTTAAGGATTCTAACAGCGACGGTTTCCTAGTTATATACACGCCTCAAGGAGCAGCTGATCCGGTCTCTATGGTTAAAGCCATAATGGAGGCGGCAAGGCAGACGTCGAAGCCCGTGTTGGCATCCTTTATCGGCGAGGGCATATGCCGAAAAGCTAGGCAGATTTTACAGAAGAGAGGGATCCCTGCTTTTAGCACGCCAGAACAGGCAGTTTCCACCTTCATGTACATGTATAGCTATACCCAAAACTTGGAGCTTCTCTATCAAACTCCGGAGGAAATTCCCGTTGAGGTTTCCATTCCAACATTCCTTAAGGAAATTTTAAGGAAGGCTTTTAATGATGGACGAAGCGTTTTAAATCAGCCTGAGTCTCTGCATTTTCTTGAAGTCTACTCTATTCCAGTTATAAGGACTGCAGTTGCTAAAACACCTGAAGAGGCTGAAACCCTAGCCTCAGAGCTGGGATATCCCATAGTTATGAAGGCGTTGTCTCCGCAGATAGTTCACAAATCAAAGGCAGGTGGAGTAATCCTCAATGTCTGGTCTCCAGCAGAGGTTAAAACATTTTTCCATAAGCTAATCGAGAGAGTTAAAGAGTCTCGTCCAGACGCAGAATTTCAAGGTGTCGTTTTGCAACCCATGGTTTGGAAGAAGGGATATGAGCTTCTGCTGGGCGCCAAAAAGGACCCCCAATTTGGCTCCGTGATAATTTTTGGAACAGGCGGAGTTGCAACAGAATTAATGCAAGACATAAGCGTAGGGCTCCCCCCACTTAATCAAGTGCTTGCAAGACGAATTATAGAAAAGACCAAAATCTACAAAATTTCTGAAGAAAGCGGTTTCCGCCCTAACTTTAGGCTTCTCGAAGAAATTTTAGTTAAATTTTCCCAGCTTGTCATAGACTTTCCTGAAATAAAAATGATTGAGATAAATCCGCTAATAGTGGATGAAAGCAGTGCTGTTGCCGTCGATGCCAGAATAGAAATTGACCCGGAAAGAATTTTGAAGGAGTCTCATCTGCATGAGCATCTTGTAATAGCTCCATATCCAAGAAGGTATGTTGCCACTTGGACTTTGAAAAATGGAGCCTCGGTGGTTCTTCGTCCAATAAAACCTGAAGATGAGACTTTACTCCGCGAGTTTTACTGCTCCCTTTCAGAAGAAACCATGCGGCTTCGATTCTTCCAGGTGTTCAAGGAGTTTTCGCATGAAACCTTAACGAGGCACTGTAACTTAGATTATGACAGGGAAATAGCTATAGTGGCTGAAACCAGGGAAAACGGGAGAAAAATTGTTGGAGTTAGCCTGCTTACAACAGACCCTGGCAGAAAACATGGCGAATTTGCCGTTGTTGTTAGCGATCAATGGCAAGGAATAGGCTTAGGATCAAAACTGGTTGACTGCATCATTGAGGTTGGCAAGGACATGGATTTGGAAACAATATATGGCTATGTGAGCTCAAACAATCCCAGAATGATTGATTTGTGTACAAGGAAGGGTTTTAATATTCAGCGTGTGGATGCAGAGCTTGTTAAGGCAACTTTGAATTTGAGTGAGAAAGAATTAAGAGCTTGAAGAAGTTATTTGAGTTTTCTAACATGGTATGGAAGGATGCTTAAGTTTGGGGCTAGTGGACCCGTTAACCGCCATAATTGTCTCCTTTTGCCTACTAGGACTCATGCTTTATAAACGCGTAAACCTTGGAATAACCTTAAACTCAACAGCCATTCTTCTGGCTTTGCTCTCCCTCGACTGGTGGGAAATCCCAAATATAATTTATGCCAGTGTTAATCCCTTAACCCTTGAAGGACAGCTTACCATCTCCGTTGTGCTTGCAACTTTCGGCATAATGTGGTTAAGCCAGCTTTACAAAGAAACAGGCTTTATCAAAAATTTAAGTGAAAGCCTAAGCAAGATAATCAAAAACTCAAAGATCGTCTCAAGCGTGCTTCCAGCTGTTATTGGGTTGCTTCCAGTCGCCGGCGGTGCTTTAATGTCTGCGCCCATAGTTGATTCTGAAGCTGAAAAACTAAAGCTTAAACCTGAGAAGAAAGCCTACGTCAACATATGGTTTAGGCACATAATTCTTCCAGTTTATCCGCTAAGCTTGTTTCTCATAATCACCGTGGCCCTAACGGGAACCACAATAGCTTCTGTGATTCTGCGTCAAATTCCAATAGTTACAGTTATGGTAATTATAGGATATGCGGCGGGTTTCTGGAAAGTATCCAACCCAAAGAGCGAAACAGAAAATAGGGCAAAAAATGAGTCACGCTCCGAATTAAAAGCTTTCTTAAAGGCCTTTTCGCCAATACTGGCAACCATTGTTGCAGCTATATTTGTAGGCCTATTAAACTATAATTTGTCCAGAAGGGGAGTAGACGTTTTAATAGCAACCTTTTTAGGCCTCATAGTCTTAGGGGTAATTTCGAATTCAAGCTTTAAGGCTATTGCAAACCCCCTAAGAAATTTGGTAGTCTATGATGTTACATGCGCAACTTATGGCGCTTTCTTGCTTAGAAGTGTGATGAATGCTGCTGGAATTTCTGAAATTTTCTCACCTCTCGTGGCAAGCGGAAGCATTGACACCACGGTGTTGTTAGCTGTTTTTCCAACAGTTCTAGGTTTCCTAACGGGTTCGCCTTCTGGCGCAGTAGCCATAAGCATATCCATGTTAGGGGGAGTCTTAACTTTCTCGCCGAAAACTGCAGTGCTAATTTATATGGGGGCTTATCTGGGATATGTTATTGCGCCCACCCATTTGTGCTTCACATTCACCGCTGACTATTTTAAAAGTCCACTTGGAAAAGTCTACAAGTATTTGATTCCGTCTTTTATAGGAACCTTCGCAGCAGTGCTACTCCTTTACTTCATACCCTTCTAAAAATGGATTAAAAATGTTTAAAAGTTTCAAAAACTTATCCACCTTAATGATGGTGGGCATGACGCTGAATGCAGAAACCTTCTACAGCTTAGGCGTTGCCCTAATCTTTTTAGGCATGTTAATAGTTCTGGCGGCTTTTGTTTTACTCGCGTTATCAAGTTTTAGAGGAGGAAAAGTAAAAGGCGGTGGAGCAGTGATAGTGGGGCCGTTCCCGATAATTTTTGGAACTGACAAGGAGTCTGTTAAGACTGTTTTGTTGCTTTCAATCGCGCTTGCACTTCTCCTTCTAGCGTTCATGGTTATTTTTCATTTCCTTT
>Ga0209102_1001861_pt1 | contig 10352 bp, 7 predicted proteins | sample ConPoolayeHmetaG_FD_185483 | JGI IMG/M metagenome (GOLD analysis project Ga0209102, IMG submission 185483) | Hot spring microbial mat communities from California, USA to study Microbial Dark Matter (Phase II) - Cone Pool mat layer H metaG... ... | reverse complement strand
ATCTTGCACCTGCTTCAGCATCATATAAGACAGCCCGATGCCTAAAAGCAGGACGGGGATAATGAACATCTTGGCTAAAGACTTAGGCTTGGGCAGATAAACTGCCGGTATAATGTTCAGATTGGTCGCCAGAAACTCTTGGCGCTTTGACAGCCTGATGCTCTTGAGGGCAAGCCCGATGTTAACCATATAATGAGTATCATTGAAACCATCCAGAGAGGGCAGGGGAGATTTCAGAGGAAGCACCTGGTGTCCCGTGTCTTCAAGGAATGACGGGTGAGTCTCCAGATAGGATGAGGCTTCTCCGGTAACGTAAATTGGTGCGTCCTCCGCCAGAGGAGAGTCTACCTTGCTTGAGTTATAGAATTTAATGGTTCTCTGCAGTTCATCTCTGACAATTGCGAGCCTGTCCTCCGGAGAGGCGTTTTCCGCTGGCAGGGGCAGACTGCGGATTAGCTCCGGGACCCCTTTAACCATGATGACGATATCAGCTTCGCTCGGGCGGACATCCATGATAACAGCGGTGTCTCTATCAGTCACCCGCGCCAGGGCTAACGGAGCCAAGTCCATGGAGTGCGGCTTTGTTTCTGCTTTTTGCAACGTGGTCAACAGGGCATCAGTGGCATTGCGGGGATAGGCGACAAAGAAGATTGTTAACTCTGTTTTACTACGGGACAGAATCTGCCATGAAGTGTATAGCTCATCAAGCGCCACCGGAAGCAATCCCTCCGCCTCACGCTGGACCGCCTCATTCAATATGTCAGCCTTCAAAACTGGTAGGGTCATTACGCGGTAAAAGCAGTGGGTGCCGCTCAAGCCAACGATGGTTTTCTTACCTTCCACATGGTGAAAGCGCAGAAACTCTTTTAGCTCACTGGCGAGTTTATCCGTATCAGTGATGACACCATCCTTCATTAAACCGGGCTCTAATGATAAAACAGCCCAGGCGCTGACTGTCTTTCCTTTCATCACCAGCAGCTTAATTGAGGTGGCATCAATATAGAGCGTAACAAACCTGTTATTTCTCATCTGACTCACGCTCATAGGTATGGATGAAAAGGTGTATCTTACCGGTGGGCTTTTCCGGCGGTGCCTCCTCCGTAACTTCCGGGATTTCTATCACGGCAGAGTCCACAATGCAGGTGGGGAACGCCTCCGTCACATTAAATATGAAGGTCTGAATATCAACCGGCTCACCTTCAACAGTCACGTCAACAGTCAGCGCCAGATAGTCCAGCGCATCCATTTTACGGATGGCAGGTTTGGATATATGTAAAAACATGATTTTTACTTTGCTCTTTACACTGAGTTCAAAGAGCTTATTGCCCACCATCACATCATCAAGCGATTGAGTAAGCCTTTTCTTAATTTCCCCAATTTCACCGCTGATTTCAGGCAGGCGTTTCTGGAGGGCAGTTTTACTGGCGATAAGCTCATCAGTCGTCTGCTGTGCCAGCAGAGTCTTTACCTGTACCAGCTGTGCGTTAAGGGTATTTTGCTTTCTCATCTGTGAGTCATAACTAACAAAAAGAAACACCAGCGCGGCGGCGAAGACGCCTGCCACGAGCAATAACACGGTGGTGCTTTTCAGTCTTATTCTCATTTTCTACCCGGATGCCTGTCCATACATTGAATACATCGCCGCCACCAGTGACACGGCAATGAACCCCACTATCACCGCAATGAGCAGGGTAATCGCCGGCTGAATGAAAGCAACCGCCGCCTGCATGCTATCTCTGGCTTCCGTCTCAAAATTTTCCGCCGTCGCGGCAAGGGTAACATCAAGGTTACCGGATGCTTCCCCTACAGAAACCATCTGCACCATCATCGGCAAGAAATACGGACTTTTAGCCATTGATTTAGACAGGCTGGCGCCGGAAAGCACGTCCTGACGCACGGAATCCAGCGCTTTCTTGATGACCATATTATTGCTCAGCTCCGTCACCGCCGTCAGGATTTCCATTATCGGCAACCCTGATTTATACAAAACACCCATGGTACGACAGCAACGCACGAGCTCAAATAGATGGTTAGCCTGACCAACCACGGGAATTTTCAGAAGCAACCTGTCCTTTTGTAGCCTTCCTCTTGAAGTTTTACCGTAAGCCCAAGCCATGAGCGCCAAATAAGCGATTGCCCCGAAGATGTATATGCCGTATGATGTCAGCCAGCCAAATAAAGAGAGGGTGAACTTGGTGATAGCCGGTAATTCTGTGCCGAGAGCCGTATAGAGAGCGGCAAACTGAGGTAAAACATAAACCACTAATACCGCGATTACGACGAATGCGACTCCGCTGACAAAAAGGGGATACTTCAAGGCGCCTTTCACCTGCTTGGTGATTTTAGCGTCTTTTTCCATGTGGTCAGCAATTGACCTGAGCACCACTTCCAGATTTCCCCCGGTCTCACCCACGCTGAGTGATTGGACAAAGATTTTGGTAAAGATTTTCTCGTGCTTGGCGAGCGCCTTTGACAGCTTGACGCCACTGCGCAGGTCTGCGACAACTTCCCCCAGCACCCTTTTGAAATGCCGGTGCGCTGATTGCTCCTGTAATAAATGCAATGCGGTAACAATGTCCGTCCCTGATTCCAGAAGCAGTGCTAACTGCCGGGCAAACACTACCAGAAGCTCAGTCCTAATCTTTGGCTGTAAAAGCGTGGGAAATAGCTTTTCCAGATTGGGCAGAAAATTAGGCAAAGGCTTCAGGCTGTAAACGCGATATCCCTGAGCGCTGAGGATTTTCACCGCATCAGCGTGACTTTCCGCAAACAGTTTCCCGGTAACCACCTTTCTGCCGGCGGATGAGGCTACATATTGATAGTTCATACCCCTGCCCTATCTATGGAGAAAATATTGCGCAGGACCTCATCTGGCGTGGTTATGCCAGCTTTAGCTTTCAGCATGGCGTCACGCCACATGGGCACCATGCCTGATTTTATGGCTTTAGCACGGATTTCATCTGCGCTGGCGCCATCCAGTATCGCGCGGCCAATCTCACTATTGATGGTCAGAATCTCCAGCGTGGCGGTCCGCCCCAGAAAGCCCGTCTGTGAACAGGCGTTACAGCCGGCGCCGTACATGAATTCAACCCTGTTTTCACCCAGCTCATTGAAGTAAGCGCGTTGAGCCGGCGGGGGCGCGGGTGCCGGTCTGGCACAGTGTGGACAGACCCTCCTGACCATGCGCTGGCTGACGATGCCAATCACCGCGGCAGGAATCAGAAAACGTCCTATGCCCAGGTCAAGCAGGCGGAAGAGTGCGCTCACCGCATTGTTAGCATGAATGGAAGAAAGCACCAGGTGCCCGGTAAGAGCTGCCTGCACGGCGATTTCTGCCGTCTCCGGGTCCCGGATTTCTCCTACGAGAATGACATCCGGGTCCAGTCTCAATACTGAGCGCAAACCGGCCGCAAAGGTAAGACCGGTCCGCGGGTTGACCTGAATCTGGTTAATATCTTTAAAGCGGTATTCCACCGGGTCTTCAATGGTAATTACCTTGCGCCCCTTGCGGTCAATCTGGTTTATGGAAGCGTATAGCGTGGTCGTTTTACCTGAGCCTGTCGGTCCTGCCACGAGTATCATACCATATTTGCATTTCAGCATATTCTCATACGTGGCGAGACCTCTGGGTGAAAAACCCACCTGCGAAAGCTGTAACGCGCTCATTTTTTTATCCAGAATACGCATGACCGCCATCTCGCCATAAGTCGTGGGGACAATGCCTACACGGATGTCCACTTCCCGGTCCCTGATTTTGTGAGAAAACTGACCATCCTGCGGGCGGTGGTCAGCAATGTTCAGATTGGCTAAGACCTTTATCCTGGTCAGTATTGACCCGTGGACGCTAAGAGGCAGAGACATCTTTTCATGAAGCACCCCGTCAATGCGATAGCGCACGCGGAGATGGTCCTGCTGAGGCTCTATGTGAATATCTGAGGCGCGGTGCTTCACCGCCTCTTCAATAGTCTGAGATAAAGCTTTGACTACCGCCTGGTTTGAGCTTTCTCCGGCGGCGGCTTTCCCTTTCTCCCCCAGCTCAATCGCCTGGTTAAGATGCTTCTCTATCTCTTTATAAGCCTGGTATTGTAAGTCTATGGCTTGCTGAATTTGGTCTGGCTGTACCAGGGCAGGCTGGATTCTCATCCTCGCCTGAGCGCCTAACGCTTCAAGGATATAAATATCATCCGCCTGCGCCATACCCACCAGTAAACTGCCGTTTTCCACCGCCAGCGGTATGACGTTATACTTTCGTGCCATAGTCTCCGGAATGAGCCGCAAAGCCTCTGGCTGGATGGGGTATTTATTGAGGTCAATAACAGGAGTGCCTGACTTGGCTTCAGACATCGTCATTTTTATCTATCACTTTCCTACTAAGAAAGTAGTAATCTCTTTGGAATTGTACGCAGTGCGCAGCGATGCCATCAATAGTACTTTGGATAGATTAAAGACAGTACGGCAGTACCTTGTTACTTGACGGGGCTCTATACGGCATTTCGCGCCATGTCAAAAGACGGAGTCTGACCGGACAGTCAGGAGTGAGTCATTGCTAACGGGAGTGTTAGTTGAACGCTTCTTCCCCGAGCGTCACCATGAGCACCGGCCGGCTGGCATGGCTCAGCATGCCTTCGCCCGCCCGGGCGGGTTCCTTCCCGTTCCTCTTCTCAGCCACGTTCTGGACTGCCGGCAACTCCATGAGCAGTGGGGAAAGGGCAACGGGCCTGCTGAGCGATAGCACGACGACAATCTGGTCAAAATCGCCTCCGGACTCCATGCGCAGGAATATCCCTGGAGTTGTGAACAGCTTATTCTTGAGCTGTTCCAGCCAGGACGGTTTGACCCCTTTAGGAAGGACGATGGCTACCTCACCCTGGTAAAGTTTAGCTTCACCCGGTACCATCTCTTCCGCCTTCCGGCGCGGCTCCTGATACGCCGGTGCTGCCTGTACCGGAGACTTCATCTGAGAATCACCATACTCCACCGAGAGTGCGCTTTCTGTCTCCCCACCCACTTGCTCACCCTGTGCTGACGGCACGCCGGGCTTTACTGCGATGTCACCATACTCATCTGACAGATGGTTTTCAAGCCCGCTCCCCAGCCCTTCATATGCCGGTGATGCCTGCACCGGAGACTCTACCTGATAATCACCATACTCCGCTGAGAGCCCGCTCTCCACTCCCTTATCCCCCTCATCATATCTCTGCGGCATCTGGGCTTCCGGGCTGGCGGCAGAATCAAAGTATTCCGCCGTTAACCTGTCTTCTATACCCTCCTTGCCTGCCACAGGCTTCTGCACTGCGGGTTTTATTTGAAACTCACTGTAGCGCGGCGGTTCCTCTTCAATAATCTTTTCTCTTGACTTCTCAGCGACCAGGGGGGTTTGAATTTCAGGTTTGACGGGTGGACTTACATATTTGTAACCTTTGCTGTCAGCCGGCAGATTAACCTTTGTGCTGGCAGTACCCATCCGCTTGAAGAGCGCCTGCAGGTCTTTACAGGCGGCGCTTACCTTATTATTCATTTCTTCCTGTAACGCCTGGGCATTCGCTATGGCTTTCCTCTCAGCATCCTGGAACGCTTTCTGCTCCGCCTCTTTAACCGTATTCATGGCTTCAATATATGCCGAGTTTGCTCCCTGGATGCATGCCACACAGCTCTGGCTGGTCTGGATAAGCATTTCATCCAGCTTGCGCTTGGTTTCAGCTAACAGCTGGCTGGTCTCATCTATGGAAGCATGACAGCTCCTTCTCACCTGTTCCAGGATTTCCGCAATCTTGCGCTTGGCGACTTCAAGGGCAATCTGCTTCTCTGCCTCAGCTTCCAGCTGTGCCTGCTCTTTTAACCGCCCGGCGAGCTGTCTGGCTTCCGCCAGTGTCTTTTCCATTGCCTGGGACGCCTTCTGGAACGTGGAAAACCGCTCCACCAGCTGGGCGGCCTGTTCACTTGACCCCACGAAGGTTTCAATAAAAGACATGACGCCGTCCGGGTCCAGCCCGTTATCAACGACGCGCAGTTCACGGGAGAGCAATTCCTTAATCTGGTCCCAGTCTGTCCCACCCTGTCTGATACCCTGATTTTTGTCCTGCGACTGATACATGTCCGCCCCTCATGTTAGTATTCAAAAGTTGAACTTCTTACTCCATAAGCATAGATTCTGAGCGTGGCAGGGTCAATAGTACTGGAGTAACTACGGAAACAGACAAAAGTACAGGATGATTCACTATGCCGCGCTCGGGCGATGTTACATCATTATAAAGAAGATTAAGAAAAGAGGGACTGGCAGTTTTGCCAGACTATGCTTCAGATTGACAGTTGCTGAGTTGTACCACCTTCCCCTGCCGCAAGAATTAAGTACCTCTCGTTTCCCAAGCGTACCCTGACTAAATGTGAAAATAGCCCTGGAGGGGTATCATCTCCTACCCCGGATGTATCCCAGATACCACCCAATGACGGATTGATTGTCACTGGCTTCCTTATTATCATAGAAATGCCCGGCACATCCGTCCTCTTTTATGACTGTTGGTGACTATTGCGCAGGAAACTGTAATGGCTGACCTGGAAACAAAAAAACTAGATAAGAAGGGTGAAAAAGGGCTCCCACCCGCAAAAAGCCAGAACGAGCCGGATAAAATGCCCGTTTCCTGTGAGACTCACGCTACTCAGCCTGAAAGCCGTGACCAGCCACAGACCCAAGCCAGCGGCAACGGGAACGGAATATTCAACATTCTGATTAAAGAAGGGCTGATACCGCCGGATGAGCCCACTGCATCCTTTAAGCACGGGGTGCCTTTAGTCAGCCTGAAGGAGAGAGAAATACAGCGTGAAGCCCTCGCGCTGATTCCGGAACGGCTGGCGCGCAAATACAAGGTGTTACCGCTTGAGGTTAAAAATGGTTGCCTTACATTGGTAATGACTGACCCTGAAGATAGCCTCGCCTACCGGGACGCCCAGAGCGTATCCGGCATGAGGGTAATACCGGTCACCGCTGACCCGGCTGAAATAGAAGAATCAATACGTCTCTGCTATAAGACCGGTGGTCCGGTCTCAGAGGATATTGAAAAGCTGGCGAGCGATGAGATTGACCAGGATAGCCGTAGCACCGTTGAAGTTGCTGACGCTCCCATAGACCGTGTTATCAAGCTCATTATCCAGGAAGCCATACATTCCAGAGCATCGGATATTCACATTGAGCCACAGAGCGACTCCCTGCGCATTAGGTACCGTATTGATGGTGTCCTGCATGAAATCCAGCGCCTGCCGCTTAACATTCACAATAAATTGCTCTCACGGTTAAAACTGCAGGCAAAGATGGATATTGCTGAACGGAGGCGACCTCAAGACGGTCACTTCAACTTTGATATTGATGAACAAACGGTTGATGTGCGTATCGGCACATTCTGCACGGTCTTCGGTGAAATGGCGGTTTTGCGCCTCCTCAACCGGAACTTCACCTTGCTACAACTGGATGAGCTCGGTCTTGATTCGTGGTCGCTGGCACGCTACAAGCACCTGCTACAAGCCCCGTATGGCATGATACTGGTGGCAGGACCCACCGGCTCCGGCAAAACCACCACTCTCTACGCCTCCATTAACCACCTGAAACGGGAGGGCGCTAACATCATCACCATTGAAGACCCGGTGGAATATGAAATTGACGGCGTCAATCATTGCCAGACCAATATCAAAGCCAATCTCAACTTCGCCAACGGCATACGGGCGATGCTCAGGCTTGACCCTGACGTCATTGTGGTGGGAGAAATCCGCGACCGGGAGACCGCCCAGACCGCGGTAGAGGCAAGCCTGACCGGATGTCTTGTCCTCTCTTCAATCCACGCCAGTGATGCCGCCAGGGCATTTACCCGCATGCTTCATCTGGGAGTAGAACCGTATCTCCTTTCTTCCAGCGTCATTGGAGTTGTCGCCCAGAGAATTGTCCGCCGCGTCTGCCACCATTGCGCCGTCAGAAAAGAGCCCACGCCAAATGAGAAAACAGCTTACGCCAAATGGATGAATGCGCAACTGGAGTTCTACCAGAGCGGTACCGGATGCAAATTCTGCGCCAATACAGGATACCACAAGCGCATCGGCTTGTTTGAGGTTCTGCTGGTGAGCGATAGCATCCGGCAGATAGTGGTTGACGATAACGCCAGCCCCAGGAAAGTCAGGGAAGCCGCTTTCAATGAAGGTATGATACCACTAGAGGAAGACGGTATGTCCAAGGTGAGAGAGGGCATCACCACGCCCTCAGAGGTACTGCGCAGTGTGTTTGCCGCTGATAGCTTTGAACCGCAGAACGGGAATAATCACCGCTCTTAACACGGAGACATACCCCCCTTAACAGATTCCTACTCCGCAACCTATTTGACCGCCAGTCTGGCATTGATTTCATCTGCTTCCCGGAATACGACAGAAGAACTACGCACCATTCTTTTAGTACCAAATAATTATGTCGTTGGTACCATCAGACTATTGTCTGTGCTATTTACAATGTATAGCATGGGAATTGAGATGAATGTAAAAGGGGAGAACCGGGGTATGAGAATGCGCCGGAATATGAAGATTGTAAACTGGGTGATTACAATCGCATTGGCGTCCGTCATTCTGGCGAGTCTTTTTCTGCACCTATCGCCGGACTATGACCTGTATGTCCTGCGCAGTGAAAGCATGAAACCTACCCTGAATATGGGAGATGTGATAATCGCCGGTCCCGCCAGTGGGTCGCCTTTGACACCGGGGACGATTGTTACCTTCGTGAGGAACAAAGAGCTGGTGACTCATCGCGTGGTATCCATTGACGGCAACAATGTATCTACCAAAGGCGATGCCCTGGAAGAAGCAGACCCCTGGCTGGTGCCGATTTCTGACATTAAAAGCATCTACCTGTTCAAGATTCCGTATCTGGGCTACGTCACCAGCTTTGTTCGCACCAAGCTGGGCTGGTTCCTGCTCATCATTCTTCCGGCAATGCTCATCGTGGGATTTCTGGTCAAAGGGATTATTCAGGAAGCCTTGCGTGACGAGACCCCCGGGAAGACCCGCCGCAAACCGCCGGCAAAAACTGCCTCAGTGGGTAAAGCTGATGCTCAGCCGGCGGTGAGCAAGCCAGTCACCCCGAATCAAGCTCCAGCGCTGGCAAAACCACGCGTAACCCCACTGCCAAAAGCCGAGCCAATAAGAATGAGCGCTCCGGCATTGGCGCCACACGTTAACCCGCCACGGGATGTCCTGACAGCTAGCGCCGTTGCTCCAGTAGCTCAATGGCAACCGTCTCCGGAAGCTGTAGAAATGAGACCGGCCGCTTCCGTAGCTCCGGCGGTGAATTATCAGGAAAAAACTCAGGAATACCCGGTCCAACAATCAGCGCCACACCCGAAAGTGGATGCGGCGCGGGAAATCGCTGCTGAAATGACCAGGCGGAAGATTGCCGCCTGGATAAACAGTCTCGGCACCAGAAGCACCCGCGTTCCCCGGATGACTGAAATCACCGTCAGAATGGCTGAAACAGTGGCAGAGACCACAGACGCCATCCAAGCTTCTGCCGATGCGCTGGAAGAGTGGGCTGGTGACCTGAATGAAAAGCAGGAAAAGAAGATAACGCGTCAAATACATGATTCCGGTAACGGCAAAAGTCAGTTGTCTGAAGAATACCAGAGCCCGTACTACAGGGCTGGGATTTATCAGTGATTTTAGAGTTGAAAGAAGCGGAGGTAGCGGATGAAGAAGATAGTAGGATTGACAGTTGCGGCTTTGCTGGTCATCGGGATGGTGGGCAGTGGCAGCTGGGCTTATTTCAGCGATACTGAGTCCAGCACCAATAACAGCCTGACCGCAGGCACGCTGGACCTCAATATTAACGGCGGCAATGTCGCCGTGACCACCTTTTCCGCCACGGCGGTTGCCCCTGGTGATAGCGGCAGCGGCAGTAGCACGCTGGCAAACGTGGGTAACCTCAGCGGGGAGCTGGACATCACCTTCTCCGCAGTGACCAATACCGGTGGCACCGGCGGCGAGTATGGTGACGGCGTGGGCAACCTCGGCGCCGTAGCTGAGATTGCGGTCTATCTTGACGTAGACCAGAGCGGCACCTGGTCTGCCGGAGACATCGGGCTTAAGTCAGACGGCACCACGTATGCCTTCCCCACCGCCCTGAACTATGCCACCATTGACAGCTATGGCAGTAAGTCATACGATGCGGTGATTGCTAACATGGCGGCGTCAGCGGCATACAATTTCAGGGTGGAGTGGCGTGTGCCCACCAGCGCCGGCAATAATATCCAGGGTGACAGCGTCAGCTTCAATGTCACCTTCACTCTGGAACAAGCCGCCGCAGACTAATGGATAAATAACCTTTAGCC
>Ga0209102_1001859_pt1 | contig 10358 bp, 10 predicted proteins | sample ConPoolayeHmetaG_FD_185483 | JGI IMG/M metagenome (GOLD analysis project Ga0209102, IMG submission 185483) | Hot spring microbial mat communities from California, USA to study Microbial Dark Matter (Phase II) - Cone Pool mat layer H metaG... ... | reverse complement strand
AAAAAGAACAAAGAAAGTCAACTAAAAATTAATCAGCTCACTGAATCAATTTTAAATTTTAGGGAGAGTCCGCACTAAGGTTTTGGGAAATGCTGGTAATAAGAGTTCCTTCCCATGTAAAGCAGAACAAGTTCCCATTAAAATTTAATTAGTATAGAACTGGCGGAAGGTCACCTCCATATTTTTTAACTTCCCTCATGTAGCGGAGCCTTTCTTCAGCCAGATGGTCTGCCGCCAAATAAGTGGGAATATGATCACGTTTACTGATTTCAATTATCCTCTCCATTGTTTGATAAATTCGGGCTACTTTCTCCCTCCCCCGTTCAAAATTTACATGGCCGCTCTCTAACCGATCTGTATCAAAAATTGTCCCTCCCGCATTGGTAATATAATCCGGCGCATAAAGAATTCCCAGCTCATGAACTAAATTTCCATGTCGCTCTTCTTTTAACTGATTATTCGCACAACCGCAAATTATCTTACATTTAAGCCTTTTGAGCGTGTCATCGTTAATTGTCGCTCCCAAAGCACAAGGAGAATAAATCTCTACTGGTAGATCATAAATTTCTTCCGGAGCTACAGCCTTGACTCCAAACTCTTTCACCACCCGTTCTACCCTCTCCTTATTAATATCAGCTACGGTAACTTCCGCTTTATGCTCTTTTAACTGCTTGACTACATGATAACCCACAGCTCCCAATCCTTGTACGGAAACAGTCCTTCCTTCCAATTTTTCCGAACCAAAAATCGCTTTGGCGCAGGCGCGCATCGCCTGGATGGTGCCAAATGCCGTCATAGGTGCTATATCACCAGCTCCCCCTAAATAAGTAGGCAAGGTAACTACATAAGGAGTCTCCATGCGGATATACTCCATATCCCGCAATGTCGTCCCTACGTCTTCACCAGTAAGATATTTTCCCCCTAAACGATTTATAAATTTCCCTAATGTGCGAAATATCGGCTCACGGTCTTTTCGATACGGATCTCCTATAATAACTGTCTTTCCACCTCCAAGATTCACTCCCGCGGCCGCATACTTATAAGTCATCCCGCGGGCCAGGCGCAAAGCATCTTCAATCGCCTCCATCTCCGAAAAGTACGGCCACATGCGGCATCCTCCGGTAGCTGGCCCCAGCGTAGTATCATGAATAGCAATGATTGCTTTTAAGCCTATGGCTTTGTCCTGACATAAAAAAAGATTCTCATAATCATATTTCTCCATGTAGCCAAAGATACTTTCCATCATTATCCTCCTTAAATATCTGTAGAATTTAAATCACCTTCCGCATACATCCTGCGGGCCTTACCTCTCTCTCCAATTATTGCTTGCACCACATAGGCATTATTGGGTGGGCAACCATTGACGTGTCGCCCTTTCCTTTTTTCTTGAGGAACGCATTTCCCTACCGTAACTAAATTTTCCCAGGGAATTGTCGGCAGAATTTCCGGATCTCCAGTAATAACAGTTACTCCTAGAAGATAGGCCAGCTGATTAGCATTCCGCATATCGACTAAAGCACTCATCACTGTATTGCGACATCCCGTACAGGTTATGCCCCCATGAATCAAATGAAAGCCATCGACTTGCACGGGATTATCTTCTGTAGAACGAAGGAAGCGGCGGCCAACCTTTTCTATCGGTTCTCCGACAATCTCAATTTCTTCTTTCGCCAATGTCCCTAAACCTCTCTGGGCCGCTTCTAAAGTCAAGGGTACTTCCTCAGGTTCAAAACCCATAATCCTTCCACAAACGGCATCCACGGCCACTAAATCTTTTCCGGCTATGACCAAATCCATCTCCACTGGCCTGCCAAAAACAGGACCCAACCCTTCTTGGCAATAAAGCGCATCTACCACAGTTAACTTTGGTTTTAATGTAGCCAGTAAATCTACTACCCCGCCAAATAGGCCCTCCTGATGCATCAACCTTTTATATTTATCGGAGAGGAGACCTTTTAATTTTTTGATCGCACAAGTTATCTCCGTCTGATCATGGGTTTTCATCTTGGGCAGAGAAATAATAACATCTGCCTCTTGCACTAACCGGTAACTTTCAATTTCTGCAAAAACTTGGCCCTTGGGCACAGGAAGCATAACTTTTTCCGTCTTTTTTAGATCAACCACCTCATACCCCTTTTCCCTTAATTCTTTGTATCCCGAGCTTTCAATGACTTTCTCGCTGTCTACTCCCACTGCCGCAGATTCAGCAATAATGGCTCGCGCTCCCATTCCCTGGACAATATCAGCTACGGCCTTAGTTACTTCCATTTGGGTAATGCAACCTTTCTTTGGTTCCGTTGGGGGAGCTACCCAACTGGGATTTATAAGAACTTTCATGCCTGGCTTGATTATTTCTCTAATGCCTCCAATCAAATTTAAGGCTTTATTGACTGCTTGATAAATTTCTGGCCAATCTGGATTAGTTTTTGTTTTCACGATGGACACCTGGGTTTTTAGCACCATGAGTCTCCTTTCTTTAGATTTATTTTGGATCCGCTCATCTTCTCCAGCTAAGAATTTAAGGAATAATTATAGATAAGATCTAAACCAAGAAAAAAAGGTGCCCAGAGCTCGCTCATGCAGAGGCCAACGAGATTGCTCCTCTTTGGTAATAGGAATTGACTCAGCAAGGTCTTGGCGAAAAAGTTCTTCCATTTCTTCCCCTAAATTTTTATCCAAAATGCCTACGCCACACTCATAATTATAATTGAGGGATCGGGCATCCAAATTAGCAGAGCCAACTATGACCCATTTCTCATCAAAAATCATGGTTTTGGCATGTAAAATGCGCGGTTGATAATGGAAAATCTGCACGCCCTCGCGCATTAACGTTTTATAATAGGTACGTCCCACATAAGCAATAAGTCGTAAATCACTTTTCCCCGGCAAGATAATCTTTACATCTACACCTCGACGGGCCGCTCTCAAAAGGGCGTAGAGAAACTTGCGCGTAGGAATGAAATAGGCCATGGTCAAGTGAATCGACTTCTGGGCTGAATGCACGCTAAATTGCAGCAATTTGTTGAGAGCGTGCATGCTTTTCCGAGAAGATGAAAAAAAGGGCAATACTTTAATATCTTCCTCTTGTCTTGTCTCGCCAAGCAAAATTGTATCAACCTCTGAGTCGGTTCCTCCGCAATCTTTCCAAACCTCCCAGAAAGATTTCCACATGGGCAATACAGCCGGACCCTTAATTTGCACCCCCGTATCTCGCCAGCCCGCAATTTTCTTCTTGCGGAAACCATGATATTCATCTCCCACGTTTAACCCACCAGTAAAGCCCATTTCTCCATCTACCACAACTAATTTGCGATGATCGCGGTGAAAATAGAGATTAGGGCGGAAAATATTAGGCGGATGAAAGGCTCGTACCTGGACTCCAGCCGCTTTCAAATAATTCCAGAATTTATCAGAGGTAGAGAGGGAACCAAAATGGTCATAGATCAAAAAAACTTTTACTCCCTCCCGGCTTTTTTTATGGAGTAATTCCGCTAATTCCCAACCAGTTTCATCGTCGCGAAAGATATAGAATTCAACGCAAATTTGCCTTTCTGCTTTTTTTATTGAATCAAAAACAGCGCCAAAAGCTAACACCCCATCTTTCAATATTCTTACGGAATTCTCGGTTAAAAAGGAAGTTGCTGTTATTCTTTCAATGGCCTTCTGGAAGGCGTTTTCATTCATCGGAGAACTTAAATTTTATTTCCAATTTTAAAAATATTCTCAAATAAATAAAATATAAAAGCGATGAAAGGCTTTGTCGCCCCCCATCGCTTTTATATATCTTGGCCTAAACGTCTGGGAAATTTGAAAAATTAAACTTCTTTTACGGTGATAGCCCCAGTAGGACATACCTCCACACAACTTTCACAGCCCAAACACTCGTCCATATTCACCGGTTCTGACTTGCCATTCTTAATTTCAAAGACGCCCGCGGGGCAAGTATCCACGCATTCCCCTTTACCATCACATTTTTCTTTATCTACTGTTACCTGATACATGGTCTTTTCTTTTCACCTCCCTCATGATTTTTTTTATTTTATTCCCATATACATAATTTATCTATGATTAGTATCATGAAAATCCGCGGAAACAACAAGAAAAAATATAGCCTTATTATTTATCAGTTGTCAATGAAAAAATTATTCTCTCGGCCGGGCATCATTTATGCTTGGTCAAAGACATGCTTCAGCAATTTCCTCTTATTCGGCATAACATTATTGAGCGGGCTCCCTAAATAAAAACCGGGGACAATAAAAGGAATAACGAGTGGGCGGCTGATAAAAAAAGTCTTTTTATAATTACAATGAGTTTATCCAAATTTATGGCTTATCCCATAACCACCCCTGGGAAAGCGCCATTCTATGTTTAAATGAGGGCAGGCTACGCGACAGGAACCACATTCCAAACATCCTTCGTAATTTACGCTGATATGATCTTTCTCCATCCGATATACATTGGCTGGACATATGTAAAGACAAGGTTGGTCTATGCATTGATTTAAACAAAGAGCTTGATCAATGATCCGCAAATGGGATTCATCATCCACGCGAAAGCGATTTAGAAATAATTTGTCCTCTATCTTCATTCTCCGTGCACGCTCCTCCAGGCATCTTTTAGAAGCCTTAAGCAATTTAGTAAAGATATACGCTGGCGAAATTCTCGCCAGATCATAGCTTGTTTCTTTTTTTTGGGAATCCCATTAACCGTAAGCATCTCTCTCGCTGCAAGATTAGTCCATTCCGGAAGAGTAGTAAACATTTCCTTATGCAAATTTAAAAAATGCGGAAATTTCCGATATTTTTTTAAATCATGCATAATGTAAGAATTCTTAAGTTTAGAAATATAGGTCTTTAATCCATTTCGGCTAAAATCCCCCTTGGCCAAAGCTTCTGCAATAGCCTCAGCGGCTAATCGCCCTGAAGTCATGGCTAAATTTAATCCTTCGCGATGTAGAGCATTAAAAAGCATTCCCGAATCACCAGCAATAAGAAAGCCATCTCCACAAAGATGAGGAATAGTTTCATAGCCTCCCTCGGCCAACCAGTGAGCCGTGTATTCTGAAGGTTTCCCGCCTTGAATCAATGGCGAGACCATAGGATGATTTTTAAATTTTTCGATTAATTCATAGGGACGAATTTTCCTTTTGGATAAATCAAAAAGATTGGCGCCAATATTCACGGAAAGCGAATGCTGGTTAGTGTAAATCGCTGCTACTCCATTCATCCCCTGGGTAATTTCACCCAAAATTTCAATAGTGACTCCTTGTCCAGGTTCCACATTAAAGCGCTCCTGAATTATCTCTGCAGGAAGCTCGATGACTTCTTTCACGGCTAAAGCTACCTGGTGGGGCTTGGGCTCAGGCCGAAATCCCGTTTTAGCCGCTAAAGGAGAATTTATTCCATCTGCCAGGAGAACTACTTTAGCTTTAATCTCTCCCTCAGGACGATCCGTATTAACCCCTATAACCCAATTTCTGTTATCACGGAGAAGGTCTATTACTACGGTTCCGCAAACAACTAAGACCCCTTTCTGCTTAGCCTGATCAGCAAACCAGCGATCAAATTTGGCTCGGCCTACCGTAAAAGCGTTAAATTTACGATCTCCGCTGAAAACTTTATCGCGATAAGATAAACTTAGACCACCATTCTCCCCCAAGTACCATATTCTTGATTCAATGATATTCCTTTCAATGGGGCAATTTTTTTCTGCAAAGCCCGGGATAATTTGGCCAAGGTCATGGCCATAAAGTACTCCTCCAGAAATATTTTTAGCTCCCGGGTACGCCCCTCTTTCCAAAACTATGGTCTTAATTCCTTTTTCAGCCAAGATATAGGCTGCTGAAATCCCCGCTGGTCCTGCACCTACGATGACTACATCAAAATTTTCGATCACTATTTCTTCTCACCCTGATAATATAACCCCAAATATCTATGCATGATTTTCACTTATTTTTATTTATCTTCCTGCTGTGTGAAGCTTTTTTTTGAGTCCAGAAATCAATAACGGAACTACCTGCAAATAATTTCCTACTATCCCTACATCGGCTATTTGAAAAATGGGGGCATGGCGATCCGAATTAATAGCCACGATTTTTTCTGATCCTTGAATACCCACTAAATGCTGAACTGCCCCCGAAACGCCAATCCCAATATAAAGTTTAGGAGCCACTGTTTTCCCAGTTTGACCCACTTGCCGCTCATAGGGCATTAAGCCCGCTTCAACTACTGGACGAGAACAAGCAACTTGCCCACCAACTAAATCAGCTAACTCTTGAAGCATGGGCAAAGAAGAAGGGTCGCAAGCTCCTTTCCCAGCCACTACGAGAGCTGGTGCTATTGTAATATCTACCCCTCCAACCTGAGGAACCTCTCGAATAAAATCTATGATTTCGCATACAGGAGTATCTGCTACAGTCAAGTCATGGTAATAAACTTGACCATGTCGATTAAAATCTTTTTCTCCGGCCTTCATTACTCGTGGCCGCACCGTGCTCATTTGCGGTCGATGTTGCTGACAATATATAGTAGCCATAATATTACCACCGAAAGTGGGGCGGGTCATTAAGAGTAATCCTCTTTCTTCATCAATGTCTAAATCTGTACAATCAGCAGTTAGGCCTGTATTGAGGTAGGTCGCCACAACGGCCGATAGGTCTCTCCCTAAAGGGGTAGCTCCAATCAAAAGAATTTCTGGCTTTACTTCCGTGCAGAGAAAGGCGAGCGCTTTTCCGTAAGGTTGAGAAATATATTTTTTAAGTAAAGGATGATCAACCATATGGACTTCTGCACACCCCAAAGCAATGGCCTCCTCGGCAATTTTTTGGATTTGGTATCCTAAGATAAAAGCCATAACTTTGACGTTCAGCTTTTGAGCCAGTTCTTTCCCTTTTTCTACTAATTCCCAAGATACCTGCGCTCCTAACCCATCCACTACTTCAATAAAAATGGCCACACCTCGAAATTCAACAGCTTCTCTTTTTTCTGGCTCCCTTTTTTCTTTGTTTATGGGAAAATGCCTTTTCCTCTCGAAACGAACTGCTCCCACTGGACAAACCTGGAAACATTTGCCACAGCCGATGCAGGCCTCGGGGTCAATAAGAGCTACTCCTGCAGAAGTTATTTGAATAGCTCCTACCGGACACTCGCCTAGGCAAATTTGGCAACCGATGCAACGATCAGGAATTATTTGGGCTATTTCAACCCCTTTTTTATTTTTGGCCATAAAGATTAGGTTTCCCAGCGACCTAAAAGACTATCCGCAAATTTCTTATCTGCCAAAAGATTGTCCAAAAATTGTTCTACAGCAACTTCGAGATTTTCTTGGGTATCAAACTTTGGACCGCCTTTTCGCAACGGGGGCGGGAAAATTTTTTTTACCCAGGTGGGAGAACCTTTCAAACCAATTTTCTGTTGATCAGCATTAATTTTTTCTGCTTTCCAAACTTTAACCTCAGCACGTAGGGAAAAAATCAATAAAGGCAAGGAAGCCCGGCGGGGCTTTGCTAACTCCAATTCTGCCGTGAGCAAAGCGGGCAATGGACCCCGGATAATTTCTACGCCACCTTCTACTTTCCTTTTAACCTGAATCTGCTTCTTATTTATATCAATCCATGGAATTTCTATAACATAAGTGAATAGCGTAAATCCCAGGCGCGTGGCAATGCCAGGCCCAGTCTGCCCAGTATCTCCATCTATGGCCTGCTTTCCGCATAGAATTAAATCAACAGGAGATTCTTGATTTAATTTTTCAATAGCTTTGGCTAAAGTATAACTAGTAGCTAAAGTATCGGCACCAGCAAAAAGGCGATCTGATAAAAGAATACCTTCATCAGCCCCCAGAGATAACGCCTCTCTAAGAACATTTTCGGCCTGAGGAGGACCCATGCTAATCGCCGTTACCTTTCCCCCATATTGCTCTTTTAACCTAACCGCTTGTTCCAAAGCTACCAGATCGTAAGGATTAGTAATCGACTCCACTCCAGAGCGGAGCAAAGTATTAGTCTGGGGGTCAATCTTTACCTCCGCCGTATCAGGTACTTGTTTGAGACAACAGACTAAGTGCATAATCTCTAAGTGGTAGGAATATCTTCACTCTACTATAATGGCTTTTACCCAATTTATTTTTAGGATTTTGCAAACCCGCCAACGCTTTTCTCCATCCCAGATTCGAAAATTTTCGCCATCAAACCAAATTTGAATCGGTTCCAGCATCCCTTGAGACTTGATGGAATAGCATAACCATTCTATAGATTCCCGGCTATAAATGAGCCGAAGATTCGGCTTAATTTTCTCTACTTCAATTTCTATTATTTTTCTTTCCATTATTTTAATTCATTGGCTTTTAGCCAAAAAATAAATTTATTTTGATTATGTCATAAAGTCCTTAAAAGTCAAGTACCTTGGCAAAATCCGATTAGGGACCTTCAAGAATTCTCCAAAGTCATGGTAGTGCTTTTATAGAATTAGTGTAATCCATCGCAAAATGGTGAGTAACATAGGAAAAAAACATTAATTCCCCTTATTTCGTAAGCTAAGCCTTTGCAGCTTCCCTCTTTTCGGCCAAAGATAAACTCTTGCCCTACAACTATACTCCTCTTCCTTTTGCTTCATTTTAAAAGGCCGCCACCAAACAAGTTGGTCAATCCTCCCTTTCTTTAGAGACTGTGTCGCAATAAAAGGAGGGGTTAGAGGGGGGCCAGAGGCAGGCATGAATGAAGAAGCATTGGCCCGTTCACCAAATGTTTAGCTATTTGTTAATTAAGACCCCGTCTCTTAAGGGAAGAGGTCGACAGTCTTGTCAGGGTGCATTAAAGGGGAGTTTACCTTTTATAGATCTGAGTTTTGCCAAATAAGGAAAAAATGTAGTTTGCCCTCCTTTTTATTACAAAAAATCTGTTCTTTTTTTAACACAAAGCATTAAAAAGCAAACTTTTTCTTAAAGATAGTCTTTAGAAATAAAAATTATTTCTGGAAGTTCTATTTACTTAATTAGAAGCCTCGGGAAAAAATGTTAAAATACAAGACCTGATAATATGAAAAAGGCTGCACGCTCCGATGGGTTATAATGGGTCTCAAAGGACCAAACCACTTTTAGTGGCCATGGTACTCATCCCTTTGGGATGGCACAAAATCATTTATGGAGGTGCAGCCATGTATGTAGGTGTAGATTATCACAAGCGGTATTCCATTGCAACAAAAATGGATGAGAGAGGAAAGATATTAGAGCAAGTAAAACTAAAGAACGATCCTCAAAGCCTGGTGAGGTTTGCGGAAAGTCTTCCAATGGGAAGCAAGATAGCCCTTGAAGCAACTGGTAGCTGGTATTACTTCTATGAAGTATTAGAAGATAAATGCCCTGAAATATACCTTGCTCACCCGCTAAAGACAAGGGCTATTGCAGAGGCAAGGATAAAGACAGACAAAATAGACTCTACTATTTTGGCACATCTTTTAAGGGCAGATTTATTGCCGACATCATATATTCCAAATCGGGAAATCCGGGACATAAGGGAGATATTAAGATACAGGGCATCACTGGTCTCTTTAAGGACATCCATAAAGAACAAGGTGCATGCGATCCTTTCAAAAAATGGTGTTAACGTTGAGTTTTCTGACATCTTTGGCAATAAGGCAATAAAGTATCTAAAGGATTTAAACTTGCGGGCATGTTATAAGCAAGGTATAGATGGATACATAAGGTTGGTTGAAACTCTAAATGGATTAATTGATGAAGTAACGGAAACGATTAAGAACATTGTTGAGGATAATTCCCAAGCTAAGCTTTTAACAACAATTCCTGGCATAAGTTATTATTCTGCCCTTTTGATAATAAGCGAGATAGGAGATGTAAATAGGTTTCCCAATGCCAGGAAGCTTTGTAGTTATGCAGGGCTTGTGCCATCAGTCCATTCCTCGGGCGGAAAATGCTATCATGGGTCAATAACCAAACAAGGGAGCAAGTGGTTGAGATGGATACTAATAGAGCTCAGCCATCATTTCATAAAGTCATCTAAGAGGATAGAGAGGCTTTATAAAAAGATAACAAAGAATCATGGGAAGAACACAGCAAGGGTAGCAGTAGCAAGAGAAATGCTTAAGATAATATATTATATGCTCAGGGATAAGAGAGTATTTATAGTAGAGACGGAATAATCGGCTGTCTCCCTGGGGTCATGGCTTACCATAGGGTAGAGCCCTTGAGACCTGATTGAGAGGCCGGTATCCAATAATATAGTGTGCCCGTATGGAGCACGGATAGGTGACTGATAAGATTAATGGTCCTTTATAGAGACCCTTGAGAAACGGCCTGACTGAAGGTACATTTTTATCTTGACAGCCTTTTTCATAGGTGACCCC
>Ga0209102_1001858_pt1 | contig 10360 bp, 10 predicted proteins | sample ConPoolayeHmetaG_FD_185483 | JGI IMG/M metagenome (GOLD analysis project Ga0209102, IMG submission 185483) | Hot spring microbial mat communities from California, USA to study Microbial Dark Matter (Phase II) - Cone Pool mat layer H metaG... ... | reverse complement strand
AAAAGGGAGCGGCATGCGACAAGCCCCGTCTGTCGGCCCTCCGGGGCTCGCCTGACCGATACGCACCTTTCCGGGGGTTCGCCTGCGGCTCACCCCCGGCTACCGGCTCAGGACCCCTGCCGGGGTCGCGTCAGTGCCGGAGGCACGGCAGCTTGTAGCTCCGGGTGAGCCGAAGGCGAACCCGGAGAAAAGGGAACGGCATGCGACAAGCCCCGTCTGTCGGCCCTCCGGGGCTCGCCTGACCGATACGCACCTTTCCGGGGGTTCGCCTGCGGCTCACCCCCGGTTACCCGCTCGGGGCCCCTCCGGGGCCGCGTCAGTGCCGGAGGCACGGCAGCTGGTAGCTCCGGGTGAGCCGAAGGCGAACCCGGAGAAAAGGGAGCGGCATGCGACAAGCCCCGTCTGTCGGCCCTCCGGGGCTCGCCTGACCGATACGCACCTTTCCGGGGGTTCGCCTGCGGCTCACCCCCGATTACCCGAGGTTGTCTCAGTACTGGACGGCCCGGACTTGAAAGCGGGGGGAAAGGTGCAAGCTCCGAAGCGAGGTGACGGTTTCGTCGGGCCGGCGAATGCCGTCGCGCCCCGCTGCGAATTCGCATCGCCCCAGGCCTGCGATCGCCGGCCAGGCTTTCCCCTTTCAGGCCAGCCGCAACTTACCCTCCCGCCATAGCGGATACAACTTCATCAGGTTCGCCAGCGCACACACCCAATACCACTGCTGCCGAACCTTCTCCAAACCTCCGACCGTCCAGCGCCGAAATCCCAGCAGGTGCTTGATGCGCGCAAATACCGGCTCCACGATCCCCATGCGCCGCTTCAACAAGGCCGCCTTGGCCGGATCTTTCTGCTTTTGCCGTTGCCGTTCGATCGCTGCCGCATGCGCACTGACCTTGACCGTCCGCCCCTGCTGCTGCCGACTGCATTGCCAACGCACCGGGCAATCGGCAAAATCCTGGCACCGGTAGCGCCGCGTCGTGTAGTCCCGGTCGTTGCGGTATTGCGTGCCCTCGAACTCCAACACTCCCCCGCGCGGGCAGCGAAAGCAATCGTTCGCCTCGTCATAGACGAAATGCGCCGCGTGATACTCGTCCTTGGCTTGTTCCCCGGCACTGGTCCCTTGCAGGTTGACCACCACCTCGTAGCCCGCCTCTTCGGCCGCAGCCAGCTGCTTGCCCGAAAAATACCCCGCGTCGGCCACCGTCTCTTCGGCCACCTGCCCCAGCTCCTCCTTGACCTTGTCCAGCATCGGCACCAGCTGCGATACGTCGTTGGCCTCCGTCGTCACCTCCGGCGCCACGATGATCCCCCCGGCCGCATCGACGACCACCTGCGCGTTGTAGGCCAGGCGCGTCCCCTCGCCGCTTTTCATCATGGGCGCCTCCGGCTCCGCCGGATTCATGTGCTCTCTCCCCTCGGCCTGCAGCTCCGCCAGCCGCCCCCGAATCTTCTCCCGCAACTTGACCGTGTCGGCCAGCTCTGCCGGCAAGCGATACTCCCCCGTCTCGCTCCCCTCGGCCTGCTCAACCTCCGCCATCGCCTGCTCAATGCGAGCGTCCAGCTCCCCAAGCAACTTCTCGTAACGCTTCCGCCCCCACGCCTTGTGCGTCGAAGCCCGCGCGCTGATCTTCGTGCCGTCGACCGCATGCAGCACCATCCCCACCAATCCCAAACCCGCCGCCATCTCCACGGTCCGGCGAAACACTTCCTTGAGCGCCCCGCGATTGTCCCGCCAAAAACGCCACAGCGTGTTGTGATCCGGATAGTGCACCCCCGTCAGCCACATCAGCGCCACGTTCTGCCGGCATGCCCTCTCCAACTGGCGCGTGCTGCGGATCCTCTCCAGGTAACCGTAAAGCCATACCTTCAGCAGCAAATCCGCCGCATAGCTCGGCCGCCCTTCCTCGCCGGCGCGCACCTTGAATCCCATGCGCGCCAGCGGCAGGCTGTCGACCAACTCCCGCACGAACCTGGCCGGATGATCCGCCGGCAGCCAGTCCTCCAGGCAGGGAGGAAACATCCACACTTGCGCGTAATCCGCCCGAATCTCGCTCATGGTTGGGACGCCTTCGGTTGCGATGGATTGGTTTCCATTACGATTATGTATTATAATTGCCGCCGAGCCCGATGTCAAGTATATTCTTTTGTCGCCGGTTGAGGTTATATGCCTAGAAAAAGCCCATTTGTCATCGTCCTGAGCCGTTCCGAAAGAGCCCTGCTCGAATCCAGAGCCAAGAAATATACATTGCCTTATCGCGACGTGATCCGGGCCAAGATCGTCCTCTATGCCGCCGCCGGCCTCGAAAACAAAGAGATTGCTCGCAGGCTCGATACCTCGCCGCCCATCGTCTGCAAGTGGCGCAAACGCTACTTCCATTATGGTATCGATGGCCTTCAGGAAATGCCCCGCCGAGCCGCCGCCAAGCGTCGCACGCCTGAATCGCGCGGCTGACCGGTCGCTCCGGCCAAATTGGCCTGCGGCCGTTGCCGAGTTTTGAGACACCCTCACCCGCTCGGGGCCCCTGCCGGGGCTTGTAACAAACTCTGGGCTCCGCCGCGCCGCGTGCGGGACCCATCGCATGTCAGGAAAGGGCGGCGACGATGGCGTCGGCCAGAGTCCGTTCCTGCGAGGGAAAGACCGTGCGCAAGTCCACGAGAACCCGGTCTTCTTCCAGGCGCGCGACCACGGGCGGGTCGAACGCGCGCAAGCGCGCCTCGATCCGCCCGGCGCTCCAGCGCCGCGAGCGCAGCGCAATCAGCGGTGAGATGAGAACGCTTTCGGGGCAGGATCCGCCTCCGATCACCGATTCTCCCCGGAGCGCGCCGACTTCGGCATCCGCCGGGAGCGCCGCCTTCAGGCGCCGCACGAGGCGCCGGCGCCGGCGCTCCAGCTCGTCGTACGGGGTTGCGATCAGGCGCAGCACGGGAATCTCTTCGAACGCCCGGCCGCTGCGGTAGCTCGTCAGCGTCGCGTCGAGCGCCGCGCTGATCAGCTTTCCCACGCGATAGGTGCGCATGAGCGGGTTGCGCCGGATCATCGCGATCCAGACGGCCTTCCCGGCCAGAATCCCCGCCTGCGGCCCCCCGAGGAGTTTGTCGCCGCTGAAGCAGACCAGATCCGCCCCCAGCGCCAGGCTCTCCCGCGGCATGGGCTCGTCGGCTATGCCGTAGGGCCGCAGATCCGCCAGACAGCCGCTGCCGACATCTTCCATGAGCGGGATCCCGCGCTCGCGCGCGAGATCCAGAAGCTCTTTCAGCTCCGGCCGCTGCGTGAATCCGCGCATGCGGAAGTTGCTCGGATGAACGCGCAGCAGAAGCGCCGTCTCAGGCCCGATGGCGGCCGCATAGTCACCGACGCGGGTCTTGTTGGTCGTCCCCACCTCGCGCAGTATCGCCCCGCTTTTCGCCATGATCTCCGGTATGCGGAAGGAACCGCCGATTTCGACCAGTTCGCCGCGCGACACGACCACTTCCTTGCCGGACGCGATCGTATTGAGAGCAAGAAGCAGAGCGGCGGCGTTGTTATTCACCACCGTAACCGCTTCACAGCAAAGGAGTTCTTTAAGAGAGGACTCCAGCACCTGGTCGCGGTGCGAACGCTCCCCGGATTGCAAGTCGAATTCCAGGTTGGAGTAACGGGCGCCGGCTGCCGATATGCTTTCCTGAGCCGCCGCCGACAGCGGCGCGCGCCCCAGATTGGTATGGATGATCACCCCCGTCGCGTTGACGACGGTGCGGAGGGAAGGGCGGAGTCGCTCTTCGATCCTCCGCTTCAGGCGCTCCAGGAGAGCGCCGGGTTCGAGATCGGGCTCGGCGCTACCGGCACGGATATGGCTGCGCAGCTCGCCGAGGAAGGCCTGGATTTCGGAAACCACAAAACCGTGGCTCGTGCGCGCAGCCAGTGCGGTGATCGCGGGCTGCCCGAGCAGGTGGTCGACGGAAGGTATCCGGCGCAGCGATTCCGCGATCGGGTCGCGATCCATGCCGGCATTTCAACACAGCCCGGGATGCCTGTCAATCCCGGCTGCGCCGCAGAGCCTTGCGGCGGGGGCCATCGGGGAGGCTGAACGCCCGTGTGGGATGAGGATCTGAACGACCTCGAAGAATGGATCCGGCGCCTGCGCGTCGAGTACGATATCTTCTTCAACGGCCATCGGAAAAAGCCGCCCGAGGATCTCAAGACCCGCGTCGAAAGGCAGGTGAAGCGGCTCGCCGAGGTCAACATGAACTTCTCCGAGCGCTTCCGCTACAACACCCTGGTGGGGCGCTTCTATGTCTATCGGGACCACTGGCGCCGTGTCATGCAGGAGCGGGAGCAGGGGGCGGAAGCAAAGGCCGCAGCTCCGCCGCCGGCGGGCGGGCTCGACTCCCGGCCGCAGAAGCTGCCCGCCGGGCACACCATGCAGATCACCATCACCGACCCGGCAGCCGAGGAAGATAAGGTCCGGAAGCTGTACGAGTGGTTGAGCTCAGCCCGAAGTCGGCGCGATCACGCCGCCCCGCAGGTTTCGTACCAGCAGTTTGTGAAATACATCTCCGCCCAGACACAAGGCATCAAGCGGAGGCTTGGGTGCGCAAGCGTGGTCTTCCGCGCCTCACTGGAGGATGACGCGGTCAAATTCACCGCCAGAGGCAGCGAGGCTGAAAGCTACTGAGCCTCGGCCTGGAGCCGGATGACATTTTCGGCCTGCGGTCCGCGCGGCCCCATCCTGATGTCGAACTCGACCTGCTCGCCCTCGCGCAGCGTCTTGAATCCCTGCTGCTGAATGGCGCTGTAGTGTACGAAGACATCGGCGCCGGATCCTTGGGTGATGAATCCGTAACCTTTCGTGTTGTTGAACCACTTCACCGTGCCGGTCAATCTGGCCATTCCGCTTCTCCCTGTGCCGCCCCAAAAGCGACGCCCCGCGCCGAGATCACTTGCGGGGGTCGGAGGAAATCAACGTCTTTCGAGGGCGCAAATCATGGCAAACCGCGCGCAAGCCTAGCCGAGCGGATTTCGCGTTGTCAACAGCAAAAACGGCTTCCCGTGCGGCGGCGGCTCGTATACTATCGAGCGCGATCCATCCGAATTCAGGATGTTGGAGGATGCCATGACAGCCATACGCCGCGCGCTGGTGAGCACATACGACAAGACCGGGCTGCTTGATTTCGCCCGCTTTCTCGGCGCCATGCAAGTGGAAATCCTGTCCACGGGCGGCACCGCCGCCTTTCTTCGGGAAGCGGGCCTGCCGGTGCAGGACGTCTCCGCCTATACCGGTTTCCCGGAGATTCTCGACGGCCGCGTAAAGACGCTGCACCCGCGCGTCCACGCCGGGCTGCTCGCGATCCGGGGGCGCGCGTCGCACGAGGAGCAGCTGCGCGCGCACGGTATCCCGCTGATCGACATGGTCGTCGTCAATCTCTACCCCTTCCGCGAGGTCTCTGCGCGCCCGGATGCCGCTTTCGAGGAAGTGATCGAGCAGATCGACATCGGAGGGCCGACCATGGTGCGCGCGGCCGCCAAGAACCACGCTTCCGTCGCCGTGGTGGTCGACCCCGCCGACTACGGCTGGATCCGCAGCGAGATGGAGGCCGGCCGGGGCTGCTTGAGCGCGGGCACGCGCTTCCATCTGGCACGCAAGGCCTTCGCCGTCACCGCCGCTTACGAGGCCGCGATCGCGGCCTACTTTTCCGAAAGGGAGGCCGCGCCCGAGGGCGCGGTCGCGAAGATCGAAGCGGGCCTGGCGCCGCTGGAAGTGATCCCCCTCGAGAAAGTCCGCGACCTGCGCTACGGAGAGAATCCGCACCAGGGCGCCGCGCTCTATCGCCGATACCCGTCGGCGCCGTCGGGCGTCGCCGCCGCCCGGGTGCTCCACGGCAAGGATCTCAGCTACAACAACCTTCTCGACGGCGATGCCGCCTGGAACCTGGTGCGCGAGTTCGATAAACCGGCGGCGGCGGTAATCAAGCACACCAACCCGTCTGGCGCGGCCCAGGCCGATACGCTGCGGCAGGCTTATGTGCTGGCCAGGGATTGCGACCCGGTCTCCGCTTTCGGCTCGGTCGTCGCTCTGAACAGGGAGGTCGACGAGGAGACCGCGGCGGAGATCAATGCAACCTTCGTGGAGGTCGTGCTGGCGCCCGGCTTCTCGGCCCCGGCGCTCGCCGTTCTGAAGCAGAAGAAAAACATCCGGCTGCTCGAGACGGCTTTCGACGATCCGCCGCGCCTTCTGCACCGCGAAATCGACGGCGGATTCCTGGTGCAGGAGAAGGACGTCCACCGGGTGCGTCGCGAGGAGTGGAAAACCGTGAGCAGGCGACCGCCGTCTCCGCGGGAGGCCGACGCGCTGGACTTCGGCTGGCGTGTCGTCAAGCACGTGAAGTCCAATGCCGTGGTCTTTTGCGACGCGGAGCGCACGCTCGGGATCGGCGCGGGCCAGATGAGCCGCGTCGACGCCGTGCGCTGGGGAGCGGAGCGCGCGACGCTCCCGCTCGAGGGATGCGCCATGGCCTCCGACGCCTTCTTCCCCTTCCCGGACGGGGTGGAAATGGCCGCCCGCTACGGCGTGCGCGCCATCATCCAGCCGGGAGGTTCCGTGCGCGACGCCGAGGTCATCGCGGCCGCAGACGCGCACGACATCGCCATGGTCTTCACCGGAATCCGCCATTTCAAGCACTAGCATCGAGCGCAGCGGTGTCGGCGACGCACCGGGCGCCGATAGGGAGGCGCGATGCTTCTGGCGATCGACGTAGGAAACACCAATACGGTGCTGGGGGTCTACCGCGAGGAGGAGCTGCTGCATCACTGGCGGCTGCTGACCGAAAGGGAGCGCACGGCCGACGAATGGGGCGTGCTCATCCGCACCCTCTTCGATCTGGGCCAGGTCCCGAATGAGAGTGTCTCGGGCATCGTCATCGCCTCGGTGGTGCCCCCGGCGCAGCCCGCCCTGCACGAAATGTCGCTGCGCTACTTCGGCATTCAAGCCCTGTTCATCGAGCCCACGATGGACCTTGGAATGCCGGTCCGATACCATCCCCCCGGCGACGTGGGAGCGGACCGCATCGTGAACGCCGTGGCGGCCTATACCGCTTTCGGCGGCCCGGTCATCGTGGTCGACTTCGGCACCGCCACCACGTTCGATCTCATATCCGCCCCTGGGGAGTACCTGGGAGGGGTGATCGCGCCGGGCATCGGAATTTCGGCCGAGGCCCTGTTCCTGCACACGGCACGCCTGCCGCGGGTGGAAATACGAGCCCCGGCAAAGGTCATAGGCGACACCACCGTCGGCAGCATCCAGTCGGGCCTCTATTGGGGATATGCGGGACTGGTCGACGGCATCCTGCGCCGGATGAAAAAGGAAGCCGACAATCCCTATGTCGTCTCCACCGGCGGCCTGGCCGAGCTGATTTCGCCCGCCTGCGAGGAGATCGATTCGGTGGAGAAGAACCTTACCCTCGAGGGCTTGCGCCTGCTCTACCACCGGCTCCGATGAATTACTACAACTATTTCACGGAGATCGAGGAGCATTTCCTCAGGCGCCGGGGCAAGGGGCTCCTGGTTTCGCCCATGGATTGGAGCCTGATCGCCACCTGGCGCGACACGGGCGTGCCGCTGCACGTCGCCTTGCGCGGCATCGACGTGGCCATGGACAGCTACTTTTCCAGCAAGCGGCGCAAGAGCGAGAAGGTGCGAACGCTTTTCTATTGCCACGACAGCGTCATGGCGGAATATGCGCGCCATCTCGAGTCGCACCTCGGGGAAAATCCCGCCGAGGGGCCGACCCAGCCGGAGGCATCCGGCGGCCCGAGCAAAGAGCAGGTGAAAAAGTTCCTCCAAGAGCGCATTGCCGAAATAAAAGCCCTGCAGGCGAAACAATCCGATTCGGGGGCCGCGGAAGAGGAGATCGCCCGCGTCGTCGGCCGACTGGAAGAGATCGCCCGCGACGTCGAGCAGGACCGGCAGCCGGATCTCGAGTCCCTGGAGCGCGATCTCGGAATACTGGACGAGTCGCTGGTCACGACGCTGCGCGCCCTGCTGCCCGAGGACCATGCGGTCCGCTGGCAGGAAGAGGCCCGCAAGGAGTTGAAGGTCTATCGCAAGCGGCTCCCCAAGGAAACCTATGCCAGAATCCTGGAGAACTTCATGCGCAGGAAGATCCACCAGCATTTCGGTTTGGGAGAGCTCAGCCTGTTTCAACTGTAGCCGCGAGGAGGCCGGGCCATGGCCGTTTCGGGCAAGGATCGCACCATGAATTGCAGCCGGTCGGCGTGCCTGCCGTCAGCCATCGGCATTCAGCCTCAGCTCGCAGCGGACGGCGCGCCGTGACGCCGGCAGCGCCTCGAGCGCCGGATTGGAAGAGAGCATGCCGCGGACGACATTCCGTTTGAAGATCGAAAAGCTGGTCTATGGCGGCTGGGGCCTGGGAAGGCACCGGGGGAAGGTGGTGTTCGTGCCGTTCACGGTCCCCGGCGACCGGGTCGAGGTCGCCCCGGTGGTCGAGAAAAAGAGCTACACCATGGGCCGCCTGGTCGGCATCCTCGCTCCCGGACGCCACCGGCAGAAGGCTCACTGCGTGCATTTCGGAAGCTGCGGCGGCTGCCAGTGGCAACATCTCGAGTACCCGCACCAGGTCGACATCAAGCGCGGGCTTTTCGAGGAAACGATCACCCACCGTTTTCCGGAAACCCGCAACCTGCTCTTCCGGCTCAGGGGCTCGCCGCATGTTTTCGAGTACCGCTCGCGTGCACGCCTTCAGGTGCAGGCCATCGGGCATGCCCTCAAGATCGGTTTCTTCCGGGCTCAAACGCACGAGGTCGAGGACGTGGAATTTTGCCCGTTGCTGCGGCCCTGCCTGAACAACGGCCTGCTGCATGCCCGCCGCTTCCTGTTTGCCGGCAAAGCCTCGCCCTTGCCGGCGGAAATCGTGCTGGCCAGTTCGGAGGAGATTGCACGCTGGGCATGTGCGGGAATCGAGTTGCGCGGGCAGCTCATTCCGACGATGAAGGACGACCCGGCGGAATATCTCGAGGGGCTCCTGCGCAGAACCGTGGGCCGCTTCCGGTATTGGGTCTCGCCTGCCGCATTCTTCCAGGCGAACGATTTCATGATCGCCGAGCTTCTGGAGACCGTCATCGAGCTCGCGTCCGACACGCGCAAGCGCACGGCGCTCGACCTGTATGCCGGCGTCGGCCTCTTCTCGCTGCCGCTCGCGGCCATGTTCGACAGGGTCGTCGCCGTCGACTCTTCCGAGGAGGCCGCCCGCCTTTGCCGGAAGAACGCCGAAGTCGCCGGCATGGACAACATCCGGACGATCTGCGCCGACGTGCCGACCTGGGCGGCGAAGAGCGGTGCGCGCATTTTCGACCTGGTCATCCTCGACCCGCCGCGCGGGGGCGCGGGCAGGGAGGTCATGAAACGCATCGCCGAGTGGGAGCCGGAGGCCATCATCTACGTCTCCTGCGATCCGCAGACGATGGTCCGGGATCTCGCAGCTCTGCCACGCCGCGCCTATCGGATCGACCGCGTCGAGGGCTTTGACCTTTTCCCCCAGACCTACCACGTCGAGGTGGTCGTAAGATTGTCGCGGCGTTGAGGAGCGCAGGCCGGTCCTGCGCTTTCTTCGCCGGCGGGGATGCTCCATGCAGGAATGCTGGGGCCGTGCTCCGTTTGCCGCCCCGGCCCTTGCGCTGGCGCTCGGGATTGCGGCTGCGCGCTTTCTTGATGCCTGCAGCTTCGCCGGCCTGGCTGCGGGAGCCGCCTGCCTGACGGCTGCCGCGTGGCTCGCCCTGGAAAACGACCGCCCGCGCCTCTCGCTGATCCTGGGGCTGTGCGCCGTCTCGGCGGCCGGGGCTCTCCTGGCACGCGCGCAGCACGATGCCCCTCCGGAATATGACGCGCGCGCCATGCTCGCGCGCGGCGCGATCCCATTGGGCGAGCCCTTGGCGTTCGACGGATGCGTGGTGGAGGAAACCGTGCGCCGCGGCGCGGACACCGTGACCATGGTCGAGCTCCGCGGGCTGCAGATCGCAAACCGCTGGGTGCGATGCCGGGGAGCCGTGCCCCTGCGCCTGCTGGCCCCCGAGACCGAATTCTCCTTGCAGTACGGCGACCGCATCAGGAGCTGGGCCAGGTTCGACGTGCCGCGCAACTATCAGAACCCGGGCGCTCTCGACTATGCCGGAGCGCTCCGCCGCAAAGGGATCCACTTGCTCGCCCGGGTCAAGAGCCCACAGCTGATCGAGAGGCTTCCCGGAGATTGCGGCAGCGGGTGGGGGCGGCTTGCATCCAGGGCGAGGCAGAGCGTGCGCCGGAGGCTCGCCGATCTGGGCCGCTCCGGAATGCCCCGCCCCGCCGCCGTGCTTGCCTGCATCGTGCTGGGCG
>Ga0209102_1001857_pt1 | contig 10364 bp, 7 predicted proteins | sample ConPoolayeHmetaG_FD_185483 | JGI IMG/M metagenome (GOLD analysis project Ga0209102, IMG submission 185483) | Hot spring microbial mat communities from California, USA to study Microbial Dark Matter (Phase II) - Cone Pool mat layer H metaG... ... | reverse complement strand
TCGACCGCATCCTCCATCACTCCACTACTATCAATATTAGAGGAAACTCCTATCGGCTTAAGGAAAAGGTCAAAGCCGGTTTGATCCGCGAGCCCGGAACGGAGCAAACATGAAACCAAAAGGGGGGTAATTTTTCGATGACCGAGAGGGGTAAAAATTGGATGACCGTTGACACTATATCTTCGATATTTAAATTACTTTTTTGATAAATTAAGTTTTTAAAAGATATGGTTCTTCTCCCATTTAGTTGGTAAAAGCTTGAATGATCTTAAGGGAGAAGTAACGAAGGTCATGGAAGCCATAGGCCCTCCGTTTGATAACTTTGATCTTGTTATTGACCCCTTCCAGCCTCCCGGTATGAATCGGATATTCGCAGTGATTCAAGATTCCATAGCGGTAGCGCTCCAGGGTTGTGGCGAACTTTCTCACCGCCGGATGATTCACCGCCCTGGCCAGACAACACCATTCATCGATGGCTTTATCGGCCCATGTCCGGGATCTGTAGGTCCAGATATGTTTGAGCTTGTCCTTGAGGATAAGGACCGCGTTAATGACCTTGTTCACACGTAAGAGCTCTTCTAGGTGCCGCCGATCTTTAGGTCTACGGATGTTTCCCCGGTTTCTCAAGAGAAGATATTTGGCGCCTTTGAAGACCGCTTGGTTGGCTTTCGAGGCTTTCCGGTATTCGCTGTTACGCACTTTATCGATGATCCTCGAAAATTGGGCGACGACATGAAACAGGTCGAAAACGATCTTGACGTGAGGGACTTTAGTCCGCACGGCCACGATATAGGGGTCCCACATATCCATCACCACAGCTTCCAACTTCTGTCTTTGCTCGCGACTCATGCCCGAGAAAAATCTCCGCAGGGTTCTCGCTTTGCGGCCTTCGCCGACCCAAACCACCCGGCCGGTCTCGTAGTCCAGAACTACGGTGAGATAGCGGTGGCCTTTGCGGATCGAGACCTCGTCGATGGCCAGGATACGAAGGCCTCGATAGTCGGTTGGCCCGAACTTTTCTTCCAGGAACTTCTTGTCGATAGCTTTGACGGTTTTCCAGTCCAGCCCCAGATGCCGGGAGACTTCCTGGACAGTCATGACCCTCAAGAGCTCGAACACATAGCGAGCCAGCCTCTTGGTCACCCGCAGGTAGGGGTCGAAAAGCTCCAACTCTTCGATGGGAGTCTTCCGGCAGTGGGGACAGATGACCTTCCGATACAGGCAGTGGGTCCAGACCCGGGCTGGCCCGAAATCCAGGTCGCGTACCCACCGTCTCTCCTGACTGTGGATTCGCCTGGCTGGCTTCCCACAGATATGACAGATGGGACGAAACCGCTTGTTGGGCACTGCTTCCAGGTAGGCATTCCTGGCATCTCCGGAAACCTTCTGGCGGAGAATACGGACTCGCGGGAAAGGGAAATAGTGTGCTATACTTAGAGAGGACATCGTTGGCCTCCTTTGGATGGAGATTTAGAGACATTCCATCTCTCTTATCCATTGGAGATACCAGATGTCCAATCTTCTTTTCAAGCATGATAAATATACACATTCCCTTCAACTAATCGGGAGAAGATCCAAAGATATTAAAACAAGGAGAAGCTTAAAATGATATAGAATTGAGAATAATAAAGAGTGATTTTTTTCGAAAACTATTTATTTGGTAACCTCAATTGAACGCTTAAATTTAAGCCTGAAAAGGGGAAGAGCTCTGAAAGGGAAAGTAAAGGTTTAATTTTTTTTTAGTCGAATCTAAAACTCTTTAACCTTTCTAGCCTGAAAATAATTAGGCCATATCATTCGTGACTTCGTTTAAAGAAGATTGAGGGAGGCAAATAATGTTAATCAAGTTAGTTGCCATTTTGTCTGCTTGTTCGAGATTAAAAAGTAATAAAATTTCTGAATGATATTTCTATTTTAGAAGATGTTTCATTTGAAGCTGATTCTTTAAAGCGAAGAGCAATCAACAGGAATTAAAAATTGACAGGAAATTGAGACAGTTTGTAGAATTTAACCTCTCAGCTTGCTGGCTGAGAGGATTTAAATGGCTGAAAGGTAGGAAAAATGAGAGATGATAAAGGCAAATTTAATCCAATTTCTCTGATTAATTTAATGACTAAATTAATAGCTATTTTAGTCGTCTGGATTTCGGTTTTCTGTTTGATTAAGTTATCAATTTCGTCTGCCTTCAGCCAAAAGAAGGATTCGCCGGTCGTTATAAAAGATGTCCGGGTTTTTGATGGCGAAAGGGTCATATCTCAGGCAACCGTGATAATTGCTTCTGGACGAGTCAAAGCCGTGGGCAAAAATATTACCCAAGACGACTCGATTTTCATTGCCAATGATGCGGTTGGGTATAATTAATCCTTGAGCGATTATTCTCCCAGCACAGCAAGATATTAAATTCTTGTAAACTGAAGTCGGAACATGTATTCCTATCTCTATTTGAAGAGGGAGGATAAAGTTAATGGCAATAGACAGATAAGCAAATCAGGAACCTGGTATCACCTCACCCTTCATTTGCAGCTTTTACCTTTTTTTGATTTCCTCAGCGAAAATCAGAAAACGCTTGAGACGTCCGCCCGAATGTTAGAAGGTTCTTTCTGCAGCTTTTGACGCAGACAGTACAGGCAAAACAGTCTGGTACCATAACTGCCCCTTTAATTATCTCAGCCACAGCCGGGCAGGGACCTTTGGTAGCGCATACTTGACAATCACGGCAGCTGTTTTTCTTTAAGACTACCCGGAAAATGCCTATCTGCTCAACGAGATTGGTAATCAGTCCCACCGGACAGACAAAATAGCAGTACGGGCGGTAGGTTAGAAAAGCAAAGCCCAGAGTCAGGAGAAGCGGGAAAAAATGGAACAGGTTGTTAAGGAGAGTCGGCTCCAGGTTCCATTTGAATCCTTCAAAGGCGTTAATGTAATCGTAGATTGACTTAGCTCTGAGCTGACCTTGAACGGTGGTCTGAACGATGGCCGTCCAGCTGAGAGCGATGAAGGCCAGGAAAATCAGTGTCCGCACTGTCTGGCTGAGCCGAAAAGAAGGCATCCGTCTTCTGATTTTTAACTTATCAGCCAGCATGGCTATGAGTTCCTGGGTGGCCCCAACCGGGCAGACATAACTACAGAAGAGTTTGGGTCCGATTATGGTCAGAACCAGTATGATGGCCATGGTGGCCAGCATCGGAGCTCTAAGACCGTAAAGAATCGGTTTGGTGAAAGCGCAGATGGGCGAAGGATGCATGGAAAAGCCGGAGAAAAGCTTCAGCCCGAGGTTGGCTGAAACTCCGTAAAGAAAGGTAGCAATTACCAGGAAAGGAATTCTGGTCCGGTTGTCCATCTTTCCGATTAGCAGCAGTGCCAGTGCAACCAGAACGATCACGAGCATGGTGATCATTTTGGGTGAAAAGAGAAAGCGGAAGAAATTCTGGGTCGGGGTCTGAGTCGGGACGGGTTCTGGCCTTGATGATTGACCCTGTCTTTGACCCTGCCTTAAACCCTGCCTTAAACCCTGTCCATAACCTCGATCCGAACCCATACCAATTCTTTCTTGAGCAGCATTTCCCTGGATAGATTGCTGTTGCCAGCCACTTTCTGTTTGTTCAGCGGGCGGGTGGTTTGGCTGTTGGTCCTGAGCCAGAGCAAGAAGCGGCAGGCTGAAAATAGCCATGATGATGAAAATCAGACCTATCAAACCAACTCTTATCCGGTCCATTTTAACCTCAGTAAAAATAAAATAAGTTAGATATTATGCCTAAATTCCTGAAAAAAGTTTAGCCCTAAACGGTGAACGACGTGCACTTCTGTGCCAGAGTCGTCACTCCTTCCCGGACCGATGAAGATAATTTGTCCTTTGGCCACACCAGGGACATGTCCCTGTCTTCCTTGTCTTCTCTCCGCACAGCCTTATTTCCTCTTCTCGTACCTCTACTTACCTCACTTTGAAACCTTGCATGTTTAAAAAAAATTAGCATAAAATTATGTAAGGTCATTTGTGGGAGGTTAACTCCTTTCTTTTCTCCTTTATTTTCAAGGAGTTCCTACCACATTTCTATCTAAAAATCACCACACTTTTTACGGAAGAGCCGAGTCTGCCTTGACAGTAAATTTTAGGCATTTGTAAAATTAAGGTTCTCATTTTATCGGTTGGAGCCTTAAGTCGTTGCAAGGGAGGAAAAATGAGACTTGGTAGAAGCAAAATAAAGCTAGTAATTTTATTTGATTTAATAGTAAATTTAGTAGTCTGGGTTTCACTTTTTTGTTTGATTAACTTTTTGATTACCCCTGTCTTCGGCCAGGAGAAGGATTTGCCGGTCATCGCCATAAAAGATGTTCAGATTTTTAACGGCGAGAAGGTCCTACCTCAGGCAACCGTAATTATTGCTTCTGGACGAGTCAAAGCCGTGGGCAAAAATATTACTCTTCCCCCTGGGGCCGAAATAATAGACGGTCGAGGAAAGACGCTACTTCCGGGATTGATTGATTCCCATGTTCACGTGGTTTCGCCCCAGGCGCTGGAGAAGGCGTTAATCTTTGGCGTCACCGCGGTTATTGATATGTTTATGGATGTTAATCTGATGAAGGACATCAAGCAGAGACAAGCTGAAGGCCAGGCGAAGAATATGGCTTATCTTGTTTCAGCCGGCATCCTGGCCACAGCCCCTGGAGGACATGGAACGCAATACGGTGTAAAAATTCCTCCGCTGACCAGGCCAGAAGAAGCCGGGCCTTTTGTTGAAGCTAGAATAAAGGAGGGCTCAGATTTTATTAAAATAATTTATGATTCTGGTGAGGCCTATTTCCAACCCCGTCCTACTCTCGATTTGGCCACCATTGCGGCTTTAATCCAGGAAGCACATCGCCGCCAGAAGAAGGTGATTGTTCATGCGGCAACACTGCAAAATTGTCAGGATGTTCTAAAGCTTGGCGCTGATGGCTTAGCCCATATTTATTTTAATAACGCCTTTGACCCTGATTTTGGGCGCTTAGTGGCAGCACAGAAAGCTTTCATCATCCCAACTCTGGCTGTTCTAGAAAGTCTAAGCGGCATCAATGAAGCAACGACGCTGGTTGAGGACCCCAATTTATCCTCTTATCTTATGCCGGATGATGTTAGATCCTTGCAAAGCAGATTTCCCGCAAATATTCCATCTGAGGTAAAAGAAGGGTTAAGCGAAACCAGAAAGAAAGTTATCGGTCAGCTCAGGGAATCTAAAGTGCCGCTCCTGTCTGGAACAGATGCGCCCAATCCGGGCACTGCCTACGGTGTCAGTCTGCATCATGAGCTAGAGCTTCTGGTCTGGGCTGGTTTGCCCCCCCTCGAAGCCCTAAAAGCAGCTACTTCACTTCCTGCGGAAAAATTCGGTTTAGACGGTCGAGGTGTAATTAAGCCGGGGGCTGTGGCCGACCTTCTTCTTGTCGACGGAAATCCGCTTGAAGACATCAAGGCGACAAGACGGATAATTTCAGTCTGGAAAGAGGGCTGGCTGGTAGATCGCGAAAAATATCGTCAGGAGGTGGCCAGAGAAAGAGAAAAAATAGAGCAAGGGAAGAAAATACCCGCCTTAGCTCTGGAATCCGGCCTTATCAGTGATTTTGAGGGTGAGAAGATTCAATCTAATTTTGGCGCTGGCTGGGCTGTTTCTACCGACGGTGTAGTTGGGGGGAAATCAAAAGCCAGGATGGAATTGATGAAGGAGGGCGCGGCGGGAAGTCAGGGTTCGCTCCGCGTTTCAGGCGAAGTGGCCGGAGATAGCCCTATGGCCTGGGCGGGCGTGATGTTTTTCCCCGGGATGACTATAATGGCTCCGGCCAATCTTTCCTCTTACCAAGGTATACATCTCTGGCTGAAAGGAAGTGAAAGACAGTACGCTGTTGTCTTTTTTGCCCAGCATGCTGGCTTCATGCCGTCCTATAGCCGAATGTTTAAGGCTGGTCCAGAATGGAAGGAATTTTTCTTTTCTTTTAAAGACATGGGCCTTGAGGCCTATGATATAACTGGTATCTTCATCGGTGCTTATCAAGAATCCGGAGCCTTTTGGTTTCAAGTAGATAATGTCCGGTTGAAATAATAGAAACGATAAAAATCATTTCCTCACTTGAAGTCGAGTTTTAGTCCCAGTTGCTATGAGCCCCGCGTCCGCCGAGGTGCCACCGATTATGATGTCATACTGTCCTGGCGTCACCGCCCAGGCATGAGCTTTTTCATCCCAAAAGGCGAAATCTCTTAACGACAAAACAAAGGTGAGGTGCTCCTGCTCACCCGGCTCAAGAAGTCTTGTCTTGGCGAATTGCTTAAGTTCTTTTAATGGCCGCTTCATTCTGGAGCCAACTGGTTTAATATAAAGCTCGGCCACTTCTTTCCCAGCGGTCTTGCCTGTATTCTCCACGTCAACCGTTACCAACAGGAGTTCTCTAGGATTAGAAATATTTAAGCTAGTCTTATTCAGGCTTAATTTTTTATAAGAAAAAGTCGTATAAGATAAGCCGTAACCGAAGGGATATTTCACAGCCTCAGGGTGGTAGTCATAATAGCGATAGCCAACAAAAATATCCTCACTATAAGTTATTTTTGGCTGGTCAATTTTGGGCATATTGCCATAAGTCGGGGCCAAAGAATAGGCCCGAGGCCAAGTATCAACCAGCTTGCCGGAGGGATTAACCCTGCCTGTGAGCACCTGGATAACAGCCAAGGCTCCATAAGTTCCAGGCAGCCCGATATAAACAACAGAGTCGGCATAGTCGTCCCAGTCGACAATAATTGGATAAGCCACGTTGAGCAGAACCACGACCTTCTTCCCTGCCTGGTGATAGGCCTCCCCTACTTTTTTAATCATGTCTTTTTCAGCTGCCGTTAGCTCCAGAGAAGTATTATCGACCCCTTCTTGACCAGGTCGACCGATGAGAATGATTGCAGCCTCGCTATTTTCAGCGGCAAATTGAGCGTCGGCCTCAGTCAAGCCCTCCTGCAAATAAGCATGAACTGCATTTTTCTGCAAGACAGAAAACCCAGACTGTCCTAAAGCTTCAGCTAAAGAGATAACTTCATTGGGGTCAACATTAACTCGGGCGCTGCCGCCGCCTTCAAAAATTATGCCTTTGGCGGGTGATGAACCCACGGTTCTATATTCTGGAATAGCCGTCGAACCAATTAGAGCCACAGGCAAGAAATTCCTGAACGGTAGTGTATCTGCAGCATTTTTTAGAAGCACAATCCCCTCAGCTTCCGCTTCAACCGCCAGGATTTTGTGGGCTGCCTTCAACTCCTCCGTCAGTTGCTTCTTGACCGCGAAATCTGCTTTATCATAAATCTGTCTTTTGAATGTTTCCGTGCGAACCATAACCTTGAGAATATCGGACACAGCTTGATTAAGATTTTCTTCACTAATAACCCTATTCTGGATGGCCTCAATTAATTTTTCCCAGCCAGAGCGTCCCGGCATGTTTAAGTCAAAGCCACGCGCATAAGCAACGGGATTATGATATCCACCCCAATCAGACATAACCACGCCGTCAAAACCAAATTCCTCCAGCGTTTTAAGCAAATATTTATTTTCGGCGCACCATTCTCCGTTTACCTTATTATAGGCAGTCATCAAAGCCCAAGGCGAAGCTTCTTTTATCGCCATTTCCCAATGAGGCAAATAAATTTCGCGCAAAGCCCGCTCCGAAATAATTTCATCAATATTAGTCCGGTTATTTTCAAAGTTGTTCGCGGCATAATGCTTCATTGTGGCGCCAATTCCTTGGTTTTCTATTCCCCGGATATAAGCCGCGGCCATTTTTCCAGCAAGTAGCGGGTCTTCCGCATAGTACTCAAAAACTCGGCCGCCGAGGGGGTCACGATTAATATTCATTCCAGGAGAGAGCATAATATCAACGCCATAATATTTGGCTTCGCGGCCCACAGCCGCTCCAATTTGCTCGAGCAGGGAAACATTCCAGCTGGAAGCTAAAGTAAGGGGATTGGGCCAAGCAGTAGCGGTGCGACCGTTAAGGCGCACTCCTGCTGGACCATCGGCTAAATCCAAGCTGACAATCCCGAGGCGCGGGGCAGGAAAAGTATTGCCAGCCGCACCGATAATTGAATTACTAACTCCCCAAACAAGCCTCACCTTCTCTTCAAGGGTCATTTCACTAATGACTTTGTTTATAATGTCCTGAATATCAGCACCAGGCTGCAAAATATCAGTTAGCGCAACCAGGTTTGGCTTCGTTTGATAAACAAAGGTGGCCTCGAAGCTCTCCGGTGAGCCGTCATCTTTAATCGCAATGGCTTTAATAACTTTAGCCTTGTCTAAGATGAGTTCCTCTTTACCTAAAACAATTGGCCCTTCATATTTCAAGCTTTCCCTTGTTGGCGTTGAACCATCGAGAGTGTAAAAAATAGAGGCCCCGGGTGTAGGACAAGTTATCGTTATTTTTTTAGGCAGCTCGCGCCACTCACCTGGGCCTGGCCAGGCTTCAGGCCTGGCAACTCGAATAATAAATTTGCCTTCGGAGATGGCACTCGGCTCCAGCCCCTTTTTTACTGCCACCGCTCTAATTACAGTGGTGAAGGGGATGGTTATCGCCCGCCTAAATTGCCGTTTGGTAGTAGAACTCAAGGGGTCAGAGCCATCAATGGTGTAATAAATAGTTGACCCAGAAGTTGGACAGCTTAGAGCGATACTTATAGGATTATCATATGTTCCCGGCAAAGGGCTAAAAACGGGGGCGGCTGTTTTCTCTTGAGAGCTTGCTTCTTGAAGGAAAGTCGCCTTGACTGGCCCGGTTGAGGCCGTGGTTATGAAAAAACTTGGATTCCCATTGGCGTTAAGAGGCAGATTAAAAAACAATAAAATGGATAATAAATTGAATATTAATAAAGCCAAAATCACCCCTAAGAAAAAACCTCTTTTCTCCATTACCTCTTCCTCCCTTCCCCGATTATAAACATATCTTTGGCTTTTTTAGCAACCGTCTTTAAACCTTAACCCTTACTTAAATTTGACCTGAAAATCAAAAGATGACCGAGGGGAAATAAATTTTTTATTATGTTTAGCTTGCCAGCAGCGACTATTTTTTCGATGGCACCAGTCCTGATACCGACAACATAAACCACGAAGCCATCACAATTCTGGTTTTTCTCCAACCACCGTCTATTTTCTTCGGCTGACCTTAAACTAAGGGGAACAAAATCGATTCAAGGCAAGGGCCGGTTAATTTTTGCGTCAGGGCCTTTTTCGACCTTCATAATCGTAACCAAGCATTTGCTTTCTTGCCCTCATTTTTATCCTGCTAGTGGCGATATCATCCTAAATGAACTGAAGCCTAAAGACTCCTCATTAAGACTATTATTTGAGGTCACGGAAACGATGTTTTATGTCAGCATCGTCCTGCATAGCATCAATTATCATTTCGCCGCCCCATCTATCTAAAAACTCAAAATCATATACGTTTCTCTTGTTTCTGAAGTTCCAGGACATAACCAAATATTAATTTAAGCTCAAAACGGAATTTTCGAAACCTCTTCCCGATATTCTTCTTGCCAAGACTGTCTTGTCATATTTTTGAGTTTGGTGATATTTCAGTTAAGTAATATTTCGGCTAAGATAAATTGTCGCCCCGGGTTGACCTGACTAAACTAATACCAGCCAAAATAGTTATCAATAATCCCGGTGAAGAAAGAGAAAAAAGCCGGTGGAGTCACTTCGCTTGTGTTCTTTCTGCTCGGGCCAGTTCCATCCGGGCTTGGGCGAGCTTGGCATAATGCTTTTGAATTTTGCCTATATCCTTGGTCATGATAGCTTTCAAGAGGTCACCTTCAATTTCGGCGACTTCCAGGCGCTTATAGTAATCAAGCATTTCCATAAAATGAGCCATCACAATTTTTCCCGTTAAAAGAGGATGGTTATTGGTGACATTGTGCTGCTTAAACATTAAGCCATGTTCAAGCTCGACCTCAAGGCCGCGACGAAAATCCTCCAGAGGAATTTTCAGGTTATCGACATTAACATGCTTTAAAATAACCTTGGCCTCTTTGAGCGTTACCCTTGGCTTTTTTAGTCTGGTCCAGTCTCTAATCTTCAATTCCCGACATATTCGCCTAACTTCGTCTAAGGTAATATATTCTGACGTTGGCATTTAAACCTCCTTATAAATTTTTATTGATTTTAATAAGGCATTGGCCCCATTTTTATAAAGTATTTCAGGTTAAAAACATTTTAATTTAGCCTTTAATTTTATTTAATTATTTGGGTTTGTCCCAAAGTTACGTGATGGCATTTTGACATACGCATAAAAGAAGGGCTACAACCTTCTAGAATGAACAATCTCAAAAAAGGAGGTGTAGCCCTATGGACGACCTTGAAATTACGATCGTC
>Ga0209102_1001856_pt1 | contig 10369 bp, 14 predicted proteins | sample ConPoolayeHmetaG_FD_185483 | JGI IMG/M metagenome (GOLD analysis project Ga0209102, IMG submission 185483) | Hot spring microbial mat communities from California, USA to study Microbial Dark Matter (Phase II) - Cone Pool mat layer H metaG... ... | reverse complement strand
CTTGAAGAGTGTAGCCAGCTCCATCAACTACAATGTTATTTCTTTCTATTACAATCCCACAATAAATGTTATCAGCAAAAGTGTAAAGTACGTTGTCAACTGTTGAAATAGGCGCTGTTGGCGGGTCTATTGAGCCGTCAGCCCTAATGTAAATGGTCTCAAAAGCTTTGATCGGTTGAATGTCAAATGCCAGCATAAACACGCCTAATAACATTATCAGTACTATTCCAGAAACTTTTCTTTTCATTTTCCTTTCTCCTTCAATCCTATATTTGTTGAAAAGTTGCATTTAACATTTTTCTAATACTAGACTATAGAGGAAAGTTCTATTGTTGCTGTCGATGAGCGACAATTGTAATGAAAGCTAGTGAGGCATTTTCCAACATGGCTGAAATCAAAGATAATTTCAGGTTAAAGTTTATTAAAAGCCACTAACTAGTTTTAAAATGTGGCAAATGGAGTTTAAAAACAAATGGACCCAGCAACACTTTATGGTTTAGGCATGGCTTTAATCTTCACTGGAATATTCATCATTCTAGTAGCGATTCTTTTGCTATTCATCTTCATTAAAGGAGAAGGAAAAATGAAAGGAGGCGGAGCCATAATAATAGGGCCAATCCCCATAATTTTTGGAACAGATAAACAATCAATTAAGACGATTTTGCTTCTTTCGCTAACGCTTACAGCACTACTCATAATACTAATAATACTATTCTACATAGTGCCTAGGTGAAACAAGTCAATGGCATTCAGTGAAAAAACTGGAAATTGCTCAAATAACAAATTTAACACATCACAGAAAATCCTAATACTATTTATAATGGGTTTTTTCATAACATTAGTCGGCATAATAATTCTAATTCTTGCCACAGTCATTTTTGGAGAAGGCTCAACAAATTTTGGTGCCCTTATATTTATAGGACCAATTCCAATAGTTGTAGGTGTTGGTCCAGACATCACTTGGATTGTTTTACTTACCATAATTTTGACAGTTTTAAGCATCATACTGCTTCTTATAATGCGCAAAGAAACGATGAAGCAGAAGAGTTGAAGACTTTTCTTATGTTGTCTTCTCCTTTTCGCCATAAAATGCATATAGAAATATCAGAACTAATGCAATGAACGTTGCTGTCATAAGAATGTATTTAAGTAGTTCAAAGTATTCAGCTATGCCCATCTTAAAGATTCTCCTATATCCCCTTTATTTTTAGTTTAAATATTTAAACAGTTGGTTTTTTCCACTCAAGCATAAGAGATTCATAGAGTTCATCATGTTCCTCTATATTCTCATACCAATCCAAATTTTTGGCTAGTTTCTGTGCAATAAGATGATAACACAAGTGCACCTGCTTGTCTAAGACACGAAAATAAAAATCATCGCACATGCAGAATTCGGCTTCTGGCATTATTAGGTAATCACGTTCCTTTCCTACAACAATCCAGACTACTCTATTGCTTGGCTTGAAAACATACTTTTTTACTCTACCTTCCTTCAAGGTTTCAAAAGCTCTTGTGAAACGCTGACCAAAAATTTCGTAAAGTTTTGTCAGATTTTTACCAGTTAATTTCCCCTCTGCCTTAGTTTCTTTGCATATTTTGTTTAACGTTTCTATTTCCGAGTGTTTATCCATTATTTGCACAAGCTTTTTGAGGATAAGGCTATTGAACAAAAAAAATATGGAAAAGGTCATTCTATGTTTATTGGTTCACCTTTCGGTTTCTTTTCTTCCCCGATTTTTGGTAAAGTGATTTCTAAAACTCCATTTTTATATCGTGTCTTTGCTTCTTTAACTTTGACTTTTGCGGGTAATACAATTTCCTTATAATATTTGCGTTGCGGAATATCCACTGAAATAACTAGTGTAGTCTCTGTTCCATGAAGTTTTATGTCGTTTTTCTCGACGCCAGGTAGTTCCACTACTATATGGATTTCCCCATCAGTTTCAATGATATCTACCAGCGGTTCGCGTTCCTCTTTCACTTGAGGACCTAAACGACTTGGCTTGACATTTCCAAACTCGCGAATTTCAGGTTTTCCATCTGGACCTATTTTTACGCTATAGCCGTATACAAATGGGCCGAATTCGCGTGCTGTTGAACCGTTTGGAAGTTTGCGTTCTCTAACGTAATCTTTTGGTACATGTGAGGAGAATGCTTTGAATTCTTCTTCCATCATTTTTTCCATTTCGCGGAAGATTTTGTCAACATCTTCAAAGAACCATCCTCTAAAGAATGGATAGCGTCTCTTCCTAAACCATTCTGGAAAATCTTCATCTGATGGCATATTTTCACCTTGTTAATGAGAAGAAAGCTATCATCTATAAATTTTATGCTAAAATGTTTACTAACTTAGGATTTGTAATTGTTCTAGGGTCCCCAAGAAAGTTCCATCAAGAAGATATGTTTCTGTATTTCTAATATCAACTGCTTCAGAACGGAGCACTGGACCAACAATTCTTTCGGCTTTCGCGCTTCCCGCAAACAATCGCTCATTTAATGGTCTGCCTCCTAAGAAGTCGTTAAATGAAGGCATTATAAAAAGCTGTGATGTTTTTGGTTTAATTTTATAATGCCTAAATAATGCTTCTTTTGCATTGTTTGCATTTTTTATCTTATGCTTCTGCAGTAAAATTTCGCTTAGCTTAGTTTTGTTGCAGCCTATCTTTACCCAAACCTGTCTTGTTATTCTAAAACCTGCGGGGTCTCGGAAGGCTATGGTGGGATGCACATGTCCCATGATTAGAGTTTTGCATTTTAGAAGTGTTGGTGATGGCCATCTGTGTCCATGAAAGAAGCCGATATCGTTTAGTGTTATGCCTGTTGCTGGTAGAATTTTTATGTTTTCTGGTAGTAATGGTTCAAGATTTCCATCGTGGTTGCCTCGGATTATGACAATTTCTTGTATTTGGTTTTTTATTTCATGGAAGAAGTCTGGTACGTCGTGCCATTCGCTTATTTCTGCGGTTGCTACGGTATGTTTTACATCGCCCAGAATTATTAGTTTTTTAGGTTTGTAAGTTGATAAGATGTTTTTTAGTTTTTTTAGGAGTTTAGGTGTTTGCGTTGGGACGTGTATGCCTTTTTGAGAGAGAGCCATTTCCCATCCTATGTGAAGATCTGTTATCGCTATTGTTCGGGTTTTTTGTGTTCTTATTAGTGCTGCTGGGTGTGGGAATAGGGGTGTTATCATTTTTTTTCCTTTTTTATTTTTATCAGATTTAGTATTGTTTTGTGTGTTTCTTTGTTTGCGGTGGCTACGAATTTTACTGTTTGTTTTGGGTCAAGCTTAGCGTTTAGTGGTTTTCCTTCTGGTGTGGTTATTTTTGCTCCTGCTTCTTTGAGTATTAGCCATGCGGCTGCGATGTCTGTTGTGCGGAGTTTTCCGCGTATGTCTATGAAGGCGTCTGTTGTGCCGTCTGCTATGTAGCATAGTTCTAGGGCGTTTGCTCCTAGGTGTCTTATGTGTTTTGTTTTTTGTATTAGGTTTGTAAGGTAGGAGATTGTGTTTTGAGTTTTAATGGTATTTAGGTCTATGCCTATTACTGCTTCTTCTAGTGTTATGTGTTTAGATGGGATTATTTTTTTGTTGTTTTTGTAGGCTTGTTTTTCTTTTTGGGCTGTGTATGTTATGTTGTGTTGTAGATCCGTAACTAGTGCGGTGTGTATGGTATTTAGTGTTGGCTTTGTTGACACTGCAATTGATGTTGCGTAGAAGGGTATTCCTCTTGTTAGGTTTGTTGTGCCGTCTATTGGGTCTGTTGTTATATAATGCTCATTAGGAGATTTGCCATACTGTTTTATGCCTGATTCTTCGCTTATCAGCGTGAATGAGATTTTATGTTTTTCTATAGTGTTTATTATGGCATTTTCTGCAGTTAGGTCTATTTGTTTTATTTGGTCGCCTCCAGCACCTATGCCGAGGTTTGGTTGTGGTTGTTTTAGTGTTTTCAGCATTGGTGTGATTTGCTTTTTTATGTTGTTTTTGCATTCTGTTAGGATTCGGAGCCAGTTGATTTTTTGTGTCATATTTTTCTCCTTTTGTGTATTGTATTGGTTTTGATAAAAAGAGTTTGCCGATTTAAACCTATAGACGGTGAAATTGTTAAGTGAGGTGTATGTCCAGAACTAGATTATTGTTCTGGTCTTAAAGTTCTTAATATTTTATAAGCAATACAGATAAGCATCCAATTTAACTACAAGAGGGTAATCTGTTGTCCGCAAAACTGGAAAAATTGATAACACTATTAAGTGACAACGTATGGCATAGTACAAACGAAATAGCGGAAATACTCCAAATCCCACAAAGTAAACTTCAACAAGTAATCACGTTTCTAACAGACACAGACTTAATCCAACATAATCCAGCAACAAACCAAATAAAAATTAACCAAAACTGGAAAACCTTAATCACAAACCAAAAAGAAACAAACCAAAGAACACAAACACAACCAGAAACCAAAGCAATCGGCACAATAATAGTCCCCCCACAACAAACACTCATAATCCAATGCACACGCATAACAAACCTAACAGACACAACCCTAGAACTAGAACTAATAATAAACAAAAAAATCCGTGAAATAACAATAAACAAAATACAATGACAACAACATCAAGAAACTGAATTCCTATAACATAAACTTTTAATCCGCTACACTAATCAACACCCTAACAACAGAGGCAATACCTTCATGGTTACTACACACCTAGACAAAATTTTCAACCCCAAAACAGTCGCAATAATAGGCGCAAGCGACGAACCAAACACCGTAGGATACACCCTAATGAAAAACCTCACAGAACAAGGTTTCCAAGGCAAAATCTACCCCATCAACATCCGCAAAACTGAAATCCTAGGCATAAAAGCCTACCAAACCATAGAGCAAATCCCTGAACCAGTAGATCTAGCAATAATCGCCACACCTGCAAAAACAGTCCCAGACATAGTCGAACAATGCGGAAAAACCGGAATAAAAGGCATAATCATAATCAGCGCAGGCTTCAAAGAAACCGGACCAGAAGGCAAAGCACTGGAAGACAAAATCACGGAAATAAAAGAGAAATACGGTTTACGTATAATCGGACCCAACTGCCTTGGCATAATCCGCCCAAACATAAAACTAAACGCCACATTTATAAGTCGAACGCCAAAACCTGGCAACATAGCTTTCATCAGTCAAAGCGGAGCTCTAGGCTCAGCAATCCTTGACTGGGCGATACATGAAAATATAGGCTTCAGCAACTTCGTCTCCATAGGCTCAATGATAGACGTAGACTTCGGAGACCTAATCGATTATTTTGGAACAGATCCGAAAACAAGAAGCATACTCATGTATATAGAAGGCTTAACAGACGTCAGAAAATTCATGAGCGCCGCAAGACACTTCGCAAGAACAAAACCCATAATTGTCGTCAAAGCAGGTAAATACACTGAAAGTGCCAAAGCAGCGGCATCACACACCGGCTCACTCACTGGCGAAGACATGATATACGATGCAGCATTCAAGCGTGCAGGCTTAGTCCGAGTCGACGAAATCGAAGAACTCTTCAACGCTGCTGAAGTTCTCGGTATGCAACCACTACCAAGAGGTCCAAATCTTGCCATAATCACTAATGCAGGCGGACCAGGAGTAATGGCAACGGACGCACTTATAGCTCGGGGTGGAAAACTTGCAAAATTAAGTCCAAAAACAATGCAAACACTCAACAATATTTTACCTCCTTATTGGAGCAGAGGCAATCCAATCGATATATTAGGGGATGCAAAAGCTGACCGTTATACAGTAGTGACTGAAGCATGTTTAAACGACGAAAACATAGATGGCATATTAATAGTCTACACTGCTCAAGCAGTTGCTGAACCCGTTGAAATAGCAAAGAGCATTGTTGAATTAATAAAAAATAAAGGATACCAGAACAAGGCAATTCTAACGTCATTCATGGGATATGGAGTCGTGCAAGACGCAAACCGCTTCTTCAATGAAAACAATATTCCGACATATTCTACACCAGAGCAAGCAATCAAAACATACCTTTACATGTATCAATATAAACGCAACCTAGAGCTCATTTATGAAACACCAGAAGAACTTGCAGCCGATGTAGCTCCACCAAAACGCCCAATCATGGTTATAATGCGTGATGCTGCCTTAGAAAATCGTGAAATCCTAAACGAAGCAGAAGCAAAGAAACTTTTAGAATACTACGGTTTTCCAGTCGTGAAAACAGAGAAAGCAAAAACAGCTGACGAAGCAGTTGCCATTGCTTCAAAGATTGGTTATCCAGTCGTGCTGAAAATTCTGTCACCACAAATAACACATAAAACTGAAGCAGACGGTGTTGTTCTCGACATAAACAGCGAAAGTGAAGTTAGAGAAGCATTTGAACATATTATGCAACGAGTAAGACAATATAATCCAGAAGCAGAGATTCTCGGCGTTACTGTTCAACCCATGATAAAGAAACAAGGTTATGAAGTCATTATTGGAGCTAAAACCGACCCACTTTTTGGTCCAATAATTCTCTTTGGAATGGGTGGAATAGGTGTGGAACTTTTCAAAGACTTCGCTATTGGTCTTCCGCCCTTAAACCAAACATTGGTCAGAAGAATCATAGAGGAAACCAAAGTCTACCGGCTTCTAAAAGGCTATAGAAACATGCCACCAGCCAACATCAAACTTTTAGAAGAAATAATGGTTCGATTTTCGCAAATGCTTGTTGACTTCCCTCAATTAAAAGAAGTTGACATTAACCCACTGTTCGTAAACGAAAATGAAGCCTTCGCCTTTGATGCACGCATAGTAATAGACAAAGAAAGCGTATTCAAAAAACTTGAACCACATCATCATATAGTCATAAGTCCCTATCCCAAAAAATATGAAACTTTGTGGAGAATGCGGGATGGGCGCACGGTTCTGCTTAGACCAATAAAGCCTGAAGATGAGCCTTTATGGTTGGAAATGTTTAGAAGCTTCTCTGAAGAATCCATACGTTTTAGGTTTTTCCAAATAATTAAGGATACGCCCCATGAAGTGCGGGTGAGATACTGCAATATTGATTATGATAGGGAAATAGCCATAGTTGCAGAACTAACAGAGAATGGACAGAGAAAAATCCTCGGCGTGGTTAGAGTAAGTTTAGAACCAGATAGAAAAAGCGGCGAAATAGCCTTCATTGTGGCTGACGCTTGGCAAGGCTTGGGCTTAGGTACAAAAATGGTGGATTATACAATTGAAATTTGTAAGGATATGGGAGTTGAAACCCTTTATGCCATAATGCTTCTAGACAACCATAGGGCGATTGACCTTACAAAGAAAATGGGCTTTACGCTTAAATATCAAGAAGACGGCACGGTTAAAGGCATTTTAAACCTCAAAGAAGAAACCACAGGTACAGATTTCAGAAATTCTCTGAAATCGGCTAAATCACAGGCTCCAGAAACAAATCTCGAACAAAAGGCACATAGGGAAACAGACTCCATAAATATTTAACAGATGATTATTTGCGTTAAATATAGCTTAGGTATAACGAAAGTTTTGAATAGATTTTTCCATTTAACTATGGAAAAGCTTAAATTATAATTTTTACGCTAAAGCCTATAATCTATAACCAGAGGAGATAAAAAATGAGTGGAGAATTAAAACCAAACGAAACTTTGGATGTTAGAGGCGAAGTGTGTCCATATCCAGACGTGATGACGCAGAAAAAAGTAAAAAGTATGAAATCTGGTGAAATACTAGAAGTTCTCGTTGATTATCCACTGTCTGCAGAACGAATACCCGAGTCAGTCAAAAAAATGGGCCATGAAGTCTTGAAAGTCGACAAAACAGGAACAAGCGAGTGGAAGATACTAATAAAGATAAAATAGGAAAGTGGAACTTTGATCGAGCCAACATCTATTCTTTCAGGATTGATAGTGGGAATACTTTTTGGCTTTGCATTGCAACGCGGCAGATTCTGCATGAACTCGGCTTTCAGAGACATACTCCTTCTTAAAGAATACACGCTCCTAAAAGCGGTCATAGTAGCACTTATCGTTTCGATGTTAGGGTTTCATGCTATGACTAGCCTTGGAATTATACAACTCAATCCTAAATCCTTCTTTTGGGGTGCTAACATAGTTGGCGGTTTCATATTCGGCATTGGCATGGTCTTAGCTGGAGGATGCGCCAGTGGAACAACATACAGAGTCGGAGAAGGAATGGTCGGCTCCTTTGTTGCATTATTGGGTTTTATGTCGTCAGCTGTCATAACGGGCTCAGGAGCACTAAGCGGAATAAAGTCATATCTACAAACAACGACAAAAATAACTATAACCGATCCGGGACCCCTTGTGGTATCTACGAATAGAAACCCAACGCTTGCTAACATAATAGGTGTAGATCCATGGATTATTGTTATAGTGATTGCGATCATTGGAATAGGAGTCTTGACTTGGAAACGTGGAGGCAGACAAAAAACTGAAGGAAGCCTATCTGAGAAAATATTTAAGCGAGGCTGGTCTTGGTGGGCAACCGGTATAGTTATTGGAATAATAGCTATGATAGCTTTTCCAGCTTCGGCAGCTGCAGGGCGAAATTATCCATTAGGAATCACTGGCGGTTGGTCAACGTTTCTTAATTCGCTGATTAAAGGTGATGCAAATATACTGTCTTGGGAAACCTTTCTTGTTATCGGAGCAGTCATCGGGGCAGCCATATCAGCTGGTATTGCCAGAGAATTTAAATTGCGGGCACCTGGCCCTGGAAGACTTGTGCAACAGTTTATCGGGGGGTTACTACTTGGAATAGGCGCTGTGATTGCCGATGGCTGCAATATTGGACACATACTTAGTGGAGTGCCTCAACTTGCCATAGGCAGCATTATTGCAGGGTTCTCTATAATCATGGGTTGCTGGGTGGCAGCATACCTGCTGTTGATGAGGAGATAGCTATGGCAACCATAAGCTTCCTGTTCTTTTCTGGTCCATACCAGTCCGAAAGCCCAGAAACCGTAGTTGAATTGGCAAAAGCAGCATTGGCAAAAGGTCACAAAGTCAAAATTTTCTGTTATATGGATGCTGTAAATTGCGTAATGACAGTTCAAAAGGAAGTCCCAGGAGTCACCAACATCGAAAAACAGTTCAGAGAGTTAATAGCAAAAGGAACTGAAGTGCGCTTATGCACGCTTTGCATGCTTGTTAGAGGAACAAAGGACACTATAGAGGGCGCTACAAAAGCTGGAACACCTGACATTGCAGAGATGGCTGAAGAATCCGATAGGTTCTTGGTTGTCTTTTAGGAAGGTGCGCTTATGTCAAAGAAAATTGTCATCATATTAAGGAAACCTCCTCACGGGTCACTGTTTCCAGCCGAAGGCTTACGGGCAGCTGTTGCAGTAAGTACGATGGACACAAAAGTTGTTGCTATAGGAGACGGCGTTCTAGCATTTTTGAAAGAAACTGATATGACACTTTATAAGCGTCACATGGAGTTCCTTTCAAGACCCATGCTAGAAGATGCAAAGCCTCTCCTTGTCCACATTGACAAGATTTCATTGCAGGAACGTGGATTAACTAAGGAAGACTTAGCTGAAGGCGTGACGGTAACGGAACACGATGAAATTCTCAAAATGATAGCAGATGCTGATATTACTTTAACATTTTAGGTGATGGCTATGGCTAAAATTCTTTATTTTATAACTGATATGGATCCATTAGGTATTCAGTTGGCTTTGGAGCATAAAGGCGACGAAATTTGGATATGCTTGTTGCAAGACGCGGTTTTCTATGGATGCAAAGGAAGAAATGACGCTCCTGTGGCAGACGCTATAAAAAAGGGCATTTTAATCTGTGCAGCCAAGAAAGATGTTGAGTTGCGAGGCTTAACAAAGTTGCTTCACCCAGAAATAAAAATCTTAGATTACAGTGAAATAATCAATTTAATCTTTAATTATGAACGAATAATCAATTTGTAACCCATCATCCCCTTTTTTGCTTTTCTTGTTTTAGGTAATTAAAAAGAAAGGATTATAGAAGTTTTCCTTTGTAGAACACTGTAGCTGGGCATCCTAAACATTTTCCATCTGGGTAACAAGGTTGCTCCACACACCTTTTTCCGCAAGGAGATTTTTCATGTTTTTCAGGATAAATTGTAAGTGGAACAACAAAATCCTTGACAGGAGTTACCACTACATTGGATTCTGTATCAAGAACATCGGGGTTTTTCCTTAAGTTATGATTAATACAACACTCGATTGCTTGCAACTTTTCGCTTACAAAAAAGAGGCACAAATTATGTCTCCCAGAGATAATGAATCCATTCACAAACATTGGACACTTATCAAAAAAATCCACTATTTTCCACGGTTCTTTAGCAGTTATTTCTACTTT
>Ga0209102_1001855_pt1 | contig 10372 bp, 7 predicted proteins | sample ConPoolayeHmetaG_FD_185483 | JGI IMG/M metagenome (GOLD analysis project Ga0209102, IMG submission 185483) | Hot spring microbial mat communities from California, USA to study Microbial Dark Matter (Phase II) - Cone Pool mat layer H metaG... ... | reverse complement strand
AAGAATTTACGATTAAACAACTAGCAGAGATGGTGCTAAAATTAATTCCCCAAAGCAAAAGTAAAATTGTTTACAAGCCCTTACGAAAAGATGATCCAGAAAGAAGAAGACCGGATATCACGCTTGCCAAAAAAATTCTAAACTGGGAACCGAAGATAAGATTAGAAAAAGGACTAATAAAAACTATTAGATATTTTAGAAATTATAAAAAATGAAACCTTTATTAAAAAAATTTAGCTCTAAAGTTGAAGAAAGACTTACTGGTAGGCATAAATATAGTTTTAAATTTTGTGGTAAGATTAAAAATAAAAAAATTCTTGATGTTGGCTGTTCTTATGGTTGGTTTGAAAAGGCTGCTCTTAAAAGTGGTTGTAGGGAAGTTATAGGAATAGATACAGATGAAGGAAGTCTCCTGAATGCCAAGAACCAGATAAGAGATAAGAAGGTGAAGTTTATAAAATCTTCAGCGACAGATTTATCTATGTTTAAGAGAAATTATTTTGATAAAGCTGTGATGTGGGAAGTTTTGGAGCACATTCCTAAATGGACTGAGGAGAAAGCGTTTCGAGAAATTAACAGAGTGTTAAGGCCAAATGGGAAACTTTACCTTTCAGTTCCAAATAGAAATTTTTGGTCTTGTATTTTAGATCCAGCGTGGTGGCTAATAGGTCATAGACATTATAGTTTAATACAGATTGAAAAAATAGCCAAAAAAACAGGGTTTAAAATTGAAAAAGTAAATTATGGAGGGGGATTCTACGAATTAATCTCAATGATTTTTTTATATATTTTTAAATGGATATTCAATAGCGAAATGCCGTTTAAAGATTGGTTTGATCATAAAAGAGAGATGGAGTATTTTGGTTATAAAAGGGGATTTGTTACTCTGTTTATAGCGCTAAAAAAATAATTTTTTATTGTGTTTATTAATTTTTAAATTTAACTCGTTTTATATGGATCAATTAATAAAAGATAAAGCGCAGAAAGTAATAGAAGAATATTTGAGTGAAAATTTTGAGAAAGAGAATGTATTTTTTGATGGATCTTTAGATAAAGAAAAAGCCTATGTTTGTCATCACAGAAAAAGATTTTTTTCGTTATTAAATTATTTATCTCCTAAAATTAAGAAAGGAGTTAGAGTTTTAGATGTAGGAGTTTCACCATTCTCTTTTATCTTGAAAAGAATTTTTCCAAATGTGAGCTTAACAGTGGTCGATCTTACAGAAGATTTTAATGAGCGATGTAAGAAATATGGGATTAACTTTATCAGACACGATTTAGGAAAATTTCCTTTCCCCTTTTCTAAAAATTACTTTGATTTGATTATATTTGGAGAGATTTTGGAGCATTTGCTTGCAGATCATGGTTTAATCCTTAAAGAGCTTGAGGGGATATTAAAGAGGGGGGGGAGGATTATTCTTCAGACTCCTAACTGAACCGCCCTAAACCAGAGATTAAAAGTTTTATTGGGAATTAATATCCAACCGGGAATAGGGGTTTTTTTGAAACCTAAATTAAGAATAGATCATCATGTTTATGAGTACACTTTGCCGCATTTATTAAAGGTTATAAAAAAAAGAAACTAATCTAAAAATTCTGTCTGCAGGATATCCCCAGTATTATGATAATTTAGAGTCTTCGTTGGTTTATAGAAGTAGAAAAATGCTCTGGGTGGCGCCGTTGATGCTTTATTTTTTAATAACAAAATTGATTCCTTGCTTAAGGAGAGGAATTGAAGTTGTTCTTGAAAAGGAATGAGATATTCTTTTGTCTAACTACGATACGTTGTTAAGAGTAAAATCTTTTAACAACAATTTTGCAAAAACTACGCAAGAACGCTAGAACTAGTTATTCCATAAGACCCATAAGACGTAAGATAAAGAAAACCAAATCATCTTAGAACCACCCCAGGACAAGTTCGGGAGCTTAATCATTTGGCTATTTCCTCTTGATACTCTTTGCGCCCCCAAAATTAAAAAGAAGCATTGGTATTTTTTTACTTCCATCCCTTTTTTACCAGAAAAATACTATAAAATACCGCACTATTAAATTTAAACACACTTGGGTTAACGGATGGTGGAAGGATTAAATAGGAAAGTAAAAAACAAGGTTTTTAAGTGCTAGCTTTTTTAGGAGGAGGAAAGAAGATTTAAAAGAGAAGCTAATTTCCTATTTGAATTCCTACAATTTTGAGGTAAAATTAAGACAGTTGAATTACCAAACACAAGTCGAATACTTAAAGAAAATTTAACTACTCTATACAACGTATGGCAATTTAATAAAAATATTCAATAAATAAAATGTGATTAAAAGGTTATCCTGATCGTAGGGAAGATTGATCGTAGGGGAAAAAGAGTATTTACAAAAGGTTTTGTAATTATTTTTTGAAATTTGAAATTAAAAAAATGAGAAGAAAACCGCTAGTTTCTGTAGTTGTTTTAACTTGGAATAGAGAAAAACAGGTTTTAAGATGTATAAAGTCAATTTTAAATTCTAGTTATAAAAATTATGAATTAATTGTTGTTGATAATGCCTCTACGGATAGAACTTGCGATTTAATCTCGAAGAATTTTCCCCAAGTTAAACTCATCAAAAGTAAGAAAAATCTTTTAGCCAGCGGCGGAAGAAATCTGGGTGCTTCTTTTGCAAAGGGAGAATATATTCTTTTTGTAGACAGCGATAATGTAGTTGATAAAGATATGATTTCTCAGTTGATAAAAGTTGCCATTAAAAATAAAATGGTAGGTTTATTGGGGCCCAAAATGTATTTTTTAGAAAACAAAAGAATGATTTGGTATGCTGGAGCAAATATCAATTTTATTACTAGCAAGACAGATTATGTTGGAATAAACACAATAGATGATGGTCAGTTTAATGAAGTCAAAGAGGTGGGTCATATTCCAAATGTTTTTATGATTAAAAAACGCTTATTTGAAAGGATTAAGGGATTTGATGTTGATAATTTCCCAATACATTATGAGGAGTCAGATCTTGCGGAAAGAGTTAAAAAAGCAGGTTATAAAGTTTTATTTGTGCCTCATGCAATAACCTATCATGATATTCCCCAAAAAAGAGAACAAAGAAATGGAAGGGGGTTGGCTCTTGGAAATAAAGAGCGAACTTATTATAATTTCAGAAATAGAATTTTATTTATGAAAAAATATGGCAAAAATTATTTACTCTTCGCTTTATTTTTCTTGCCACTTTTCACTCTGTGGTATTTATTAATTCTTTTTAAAATTAAAAGAAAGGATTTAATTAAGAGCATGTTTTTAGGTCTTAAAGAGGGTATTTTAAAGAAAGTGTAGGTATGAAGGTTTTGTTTATATCTCCATGGACAAAAACTTTATTTGGTGATGAAAGGGCTGCTCCTGGTCATCCCCATGTTGGAATTGCTTATCTAACAGCCGTCTTAAAACAAAACAATCATCATGTTAGGGTGTTTGATCAGGCTATTGAAAATGATGACAGTAAGCTTTTTAAATTAATTAAGAAGTTTAAGCCTGATATTATTGGTGTTACTGCTTTTAGTTATTGCTATAAATATGTTTTTGAACTAATTGAAGAGATTAAAAAGGCCACTACGATACCTTTAATTATTGGTGGACCCCATGTTTCTGCTGTTAGAGTTAAAATTTTAGAAAAAACTAGCGCTGACTTTGCAATGAAGGGAGAAGCAGAGGTTAGCTTCTCGAAGTTTTTAGATGAATTTCAGAAAAAACACCCCAATTTTAGTAAAGTACCTAATCTTATTTGGCGAAATAGAAAAAAAGAAATTATAGAGAATAAAAATGGTCCTTTAATAACTGATTTAGACAATCTTCCCTTTCCTGATTATTCTGAATTTAAAATAGAAAGATACCCATATTACACTACCAAAACTATTCCTATTATTACTTCCCGAGGATGTCCGTATGGGTGTAACTATTGTTCAGTTCGGCTTTCTATGGGTCAAAGATTTCGACCGAGAAGCCCAGAAAATGTCGTAGCTGAAATCAAGCATTGGTATAAACAGGGGTTTAGAAATTTTGAATTTAATGATGATTGTTTTAGTTTAGACTTAGTAAGAGCAGAGAGAATTTGTGATTTGATTATTCAAAATAAGTTGCAGATTAACTACCAACTATATAACGGAATTCGAGTGGATAGAGTATCCAAGCGGTTACTTCAGAAAATGAAAGCTTCAGGGTGCGTTTTTATTTCTTATGGAGTTGAATCAGGGAATCAGGATATTATTAATATTATTGGCAAGAGAATTACTTTAAAACAAGTCAAGAATGCGATTCGCTTGACAAACAAGGTGGGAATCAAAAATTCAGCAAATTTCATAATTGGCCATCCTGGCGAAACTTATGATAGGGCAATGGAAACTTTAGATTTTGCTCGAAAGCTTCCGACTAATTTTATTAACGTTTATAATTTAATTCCATATCCCGGAACTGCTCTTTATGATTGGATTGAAAAGTATGGAAAATGGATTTATCATCCAGATTATATTTTAGAAAATATAGGCAGTCGAGATTTAAAACCCGTTTTTGAAACAAAAGACTTTACAGAGGAAGAACGTATTAAAGTTTTAAAAAAGGGTTTTGCTCTGTATGAGAGAACCATTTTAAGGTTTCGGTTTGGAAAATTATTAGGAGGTATTTTATACCTGTTGTCGCGAAATAGAAATTTTTTTAGAAAGGGAATTAAAATGGCCTTAGGAACTAAAACAGGTTTTTGGCTTTATAAACTAATTACCTTTCGTTCAAGGAGAAAATGAAGCGAGAAACTAAAGAGATGTTAAAAATAATAAATGCAGTTAATAAGAAAAAAAAGCAGTGGTCTTATCTGACTTCTATTGAGTATATGCTTAAAAGTAAATTATATATGACTTCTGTTTATTCTGATGCAAAAGAAGTGGCTCGATATATTTCTAAAAAAAGCATTGTTTTGGATTTTGGAACTGGGTCTGGAATATTTGCTATAATGCTTCGTGCCCTGAATAGTGGCGCAAAAATTTACGCGATTGACACATATTATGATAAAAGTCAAAAGGACCCAAATTTCACAGACGCGTCAAGTCAACAAAAATTAATATGGAAAAAGTTTAGTGAAATGTTTAAGATTAGTTTTTTCCATTATAATGGACTAATTATTCCCTTCCCCGATAGTACTTTTGATATTATAACTGCCTACGCTGTTGTTGAGCATATAGATCCAAAAGATCTAGGTAAAATTTTTAACGAACTTAAAAGGGTATTAAAAAAAAGAGGATTACTTTTTATTTTTAAACTCCCAAGAAAATTAGCTCTTACTGAATATTTAGCGGGTTTTCTTGGATTGGGTCGTCATAATATTCTTTATGGCGATTTAGAAATTAAAAATATATTTTCAAAAAATCAGTTCGATGTGTTAAAAACTTGGAAATCTAATATAGTACCGGAGTTTCCGGGAAAAATTACAAATCTATTTTATCCCATTTTTTTGGTTGTTAACTTTATCTTACTTCATTCTCCGTTTCGTATATTTGCCCATCATAATAATTTTATTTTAAGAAAGGTTTTGGTGGAAAAATAAATGAGTGTTTTTCTTTTGGAGGTAAGGCCAGGAGATAAAGGACAAAAATTTAACGAGATAGATGTTTTTTTTACATCCAATTACGTTTTTGCCTCAAAATTTGTTCAAAATAAAATTGTTCTTGATAGCGGGTGTGGGAATGGTTATGGAGCGAAATATTTAGCAGAGAATGGTGCGAATTTTGTATTTGGAGTAGACATCGACAAAAAGATTATAAAAAAATGTGAAAAACGATACCGTAATGTGAATAACTTAAGTTTTGTACACTGTGATTCAACTACATTAGGGTTTGAGTCCGAATTTTTTGATGTTGTCGTATCAATGGAAGTAATTGAGCATATTCAAAACTATAGGAAATATTTAAATGAAATTTGTAGGGTTTTAAAGAGGGGAGGGCTTTTTATAATTTCTACTGTCAATAAAAATATATTTTCTCCCGGATTAAAAAATCCTATAATGGTAAATCATGTAAAGGAATTTTATCCGAAAGAGTTTACTCTCTTACTTAGCAGGTATTTTTCTAGTGTAAAAATTTATGGGAAGTTTGTAGTAAACCCACATTATATAGAAGAGCAAGTAAATTTTCAAAATAGCTGGAGATTTAAATTGGTAAGATTTTTGGCCAAGTCTAACTTTATCAGAGTAGTTGCGAAATATATTCCCTATTCTTTAAGATATTTCATTTCGGGTATAAAAAAAATTAAATTAAGAGAAGGAGATATATTAATTTCAGAAAAAGAAATAGAGACGGCACATACGCTATTAGCAGTTTGCTGTAAATAAATAATTATTTAGAGAGATTTGTAGTTTATAAATGAAGATAAATGCCGAAGCATCTTTTTTAATACTTTTAATGGCGAATATGATTTGCTGACTGAAGCAGACTATAGAATTTTTTTAGATATATTAATTCGGGAGGTACTTCCCAGGATGAATTATTTAGATAAATTACAAATTCTTGAAGCGTGTTGTGGAACAGGTATGTTTGGAAGAAAGATTATTAATGTCTTGAGGTATAAAAAAAGGATAATAATTACCGGCGTAGATATTTCAAATAACGCGATTGATTATTTGAGAAAGCTTAAGATTAAAAACTATCTACCAATTTGCGAAAACATTTTGCGTAAAGACTTATTTAATGATAACTTCTTTAATATAATCATTTGTCCTTTTGCGCTGCATCATTTTTTAAAGAACGAGCTTAAAGTGTTTATTAAAAATGCTCATAGGTGGTTGAAATTGGGGGGGGTAGTAATTGCTATTGAACCAAATGGTTCAAATCCAATTTTGGGGATCAGTAGTAAAGTTGGTGAAATATACAAGTTTATTTTCCCGGGAAATAAATATATTTCTCCACATGAGAAAGTTTATTCCTGTCGTTTTTATAATAAGATATTTCTTAGTTTTGGCTTCACGAAGATATATGAGGCGAGGGTTAGAATTAGGGGAAAGTTGCCTCCAATGGGATTTATAATAAAGTTGTTGGTGGTAATCAAAAATCACTTGTCGGGGATTTTTGGAAGTAACGTAGTTGTGTTGGTCTACAAAAAAATTTAATTAAAAAATGAGAAATTTCAATAAAAATTTTTTAATTCTTTTTACTATATTTGCGTTGCCAATTCCATGTTTATTTTGGCTTCCAAAAGGGGAAGTTCTGGCTCACGGTCTTATTTATCCATGGCCTGATGCCTCAATATTATGGGAGTTTGCAATCAGCCACTTATTTAATTGGGTTAAGATTATCGGCTTGGGTACTCCAGCTTCAGAAACCTCTGGTTTTCTTAACTTGACCTATAATGCTTTGTTTGTAGCTATTGCCGGTAGTAATCATGTGGGGCAAGTTTTGTTTTTTTACGTTGGTTTTGTTTGTTGTATCAGTGGCATGTTTATTCTTGCGAGATCTCTTGGTTTTTCTTTAATTGCATCTTTAATTGCTGGCATGTTTTATGTTTTAAATCCCATTGTGATGTCTGGTATGCCTATTGAAATTGTTAACTTACGAGTATTGCCGTATTATGTTGCTACTCCCATTTTACTAAGTCTTGTTGTGCGCGTGATGCGATCTCGATCAAATAAACAAGATTTGACTCTTTTTGCAATAGCATCAATTTTTTTAGGTTCAGCAGGCTATTCTAGCCTGCAGTATTTTGTTCTTAACTTAATAATTATTGGTAGTTATATTGTATTTGCAATCTCTATGGAGTGGCAAGATCGAAAAAATCGTATTGAATTGATTTTCAAATCAATTGCGCTATTAATTGTTATGTTTCTTACCAATTTTTACTGGCTGAGTCCTTTATTGTTCGATTTAAGTGGATCATATATGGTTCGGCTTGAGCCGGGATTTTCCGACGTGGATATACTTCGTGGCTTAAGCGTCAAACTTGTTAATGGTTTCAGAATGTTGCCATATTCTGAACAATCAAATATATCTCCATGGCTTAATTATTACTATACTCCCCTAATGATAATGATTACTTTTGGCTTGGTGATAATTGCTGGATTTGCTTTTTTGAGTTCTAAAACAAGGCGCAACGCTCTTTTTCTAGGATTGCTTTTGCTAATTATTCTATTCCTTGCTAGTGGGATTAGGGAACCATTTAATGTATTTGGCAAAATTATATTTTTATGTCATCCATATGTAACACGCCTGTTTCGTAATCCATTTTATTTTGAGACACTGATGCCGCTTACCCTAGCCTTACTTATCGGTCTTGCCATTGGTGAAATTATTCAAATAGCTTCTACTAAATCTCGGAAGTATTTAACCCTTACAGTAATTGCCGTTACAACACTTTTAGCTATTTATGGATGGCAATTTATTATCGGCGGACCAGTTAAATCACAGTTGAGAAACGGTCCTTCTCAAACTATTAAAGTTCCACTTTACTATAAAGAGCTTACTCAGTTTTTTCGTAGCAATCCTAAAGATTTTCGAATAGTTTCTATTCCTACTTTTACCCTGCAAGATATGTTTGTGGCCTACCGCTGGGGAAAACTCTTTTTTGGCATACCTCCACTAAGTGTGTGGTCCGGGAAACCTGTTTTTAGGCCATTATATTTTGGGAGTAACGGGGTTAATCCTTTGTTTGAGTTAGTTATGCATCCTTCTAAAAATATAATCTCTCAAGATGCCTGGAGGGCATTATTACAAATAACAAATGTTCGTTATGTTACTTTCCATAGAGATACAGATTGGAAATATTTAGTTAATAAGCAAGAACTAAAAATAAATAGAGACGAAATTTATGGATTTGTAAAGAGGAGTCCTTATTTAAACTGGATTCGCGATTTTGGGGCTATAGAACTTTATGAATTTAATTCTGATTTATTTCTTCCCCATTTTTATATTCCGCAAAATATAATTTATTCTCCAAATGATATTGAGGTTTTACCGGAAATTGTGAGGTTGCCGGAGTATGAATTAAGATCAGGAATTTATTTGGGGTCAGAAATAAATAGAAATAAAGCAGAAATAGATGGAAATATGTCTCCTTCGGAGACGAAATACGCGGTTTCGCCGCGAAATAAAGAAATTTTGGAGATGGCGGATGAGGTGGTGGCGGAGGCAAAATTGGAGAGCCAAATAGATGAGGAATATTTTGAAAAGTTGGAAACCTTCAAAAATGGGGTGCCGTTTCCTTATGTTCGTTGGCAACCGGGTAGTTGGGAGTGGAAATTAGCAAGAATAAAAGAGAAATATGAAGAGTGGAGAGTAAGAAAAAATCCGGAAAAATTGATTGAGAAAAAATTGTTTTATGCTGGGAAAAGAATATCAGAATTAGATAAATTTGCGGATAACGCTGATAAAAATACGCTGATAATGCTGATAGCGGAAGGCTATCAAAGTAAAATGAATGAGGTAATTGAAGAAATTGAGAAATTGAGAAATTGGGAAATTGAGAAATTTGAAGAGCAAGTGATAAAAATAAGGGCATATTGGGAAAGGCATAAAGAAGAAATTGAGAAATTAAGAAATTGGGAAATTGAGAAATTAAGAAATTGGGAAAATGTTTTTGAAGAATTGGATGGGAAAATCAAAACCCTGGAGAAACCATTTGATTTGAGGAATTTGGAATATAGGGTGGATATTCCCCAAAAGGGGAATTACTCATTATTTATTAAAGAGATTAACGAATTAACGAATTTAGAAATAGATGGAGATAAAGTAGAAATAAATGGAAATAAATTTGGAACAAATGAAAAATGGACAGAACTAGGAGAAAGAGAATTAGAGGAAGGAAAGCATAAAATAACATTAAAGTTGCCGGAGTTTGAAAATTTAGTTGGGGAAAATTGGCAAAAATTGCAGGAAGAGGCGACGGAAAGCGGGGAAATAAGGCTTGTTTCTCAGGGATTTTTCCCCAAAGGAGAGAATGTTGTTTTTCAACCGATTAGAGATTGGGAAGGAGGAAAACTTTATTATTTGAGTTTTGAATATAAAACTAAAGGCGGGAGTTTGGGGGTGAGTGTGCTAGAAGATAGATTAGATATTAACGAGATTAACGGATTAACGGATTATAAGACGAAGACGGAAAAGATATTGGAGAAAAAATTAAGAAATTGGGAAACTGGGAAATTTGGAAATTGGGAAAATGAGAAACTGGGAAATTGGGAGAAGTTTGAGAGAATTTTAAAGGCTGATGAAAATGCGCAGGGGGCGAAAATTTATTTTTATACTCTGCCGGAGCCGGATGCTTTTGCCGAGGTGAGGTTTAGAAATGTCAAAATATACAAGATTGAGCAGCCGAAAATTGTTCTGCGGACAATCGCGGATAACACCGGTAAAAAAACATGGATAACACCGAGG
>Ga0209102_1001853_pt1 | contig 10377 bp, 9 predicted proteins | sample ConPoolayeHmetaG_FD_185483 | JGI IMG/M metagenome (GOLD analysis project Ga0209102, IMG submission 185483) | Hot spring microbial mat communities from California, USA to study Microbial Dark Matter (Phase II) - Cone Pool mat layer H metaG... ... | reverse complement strand
CGGTAATAAACACTATACCAACTTTCTCCGAAATGATTGCATTTCTTTCCTCTTTAACATCTAACATATGCTTGTTTGCACTTATGGCAAGCCACCTTTTTTTCCCAGCCCTCTTCAAATAAGAAATGTCATCTTGCCCACCACCATATCTTTTCTTAACGCCAGGGATTACCTTTAATCCCAATGTCTTCAACGCAGCGGGAATGCTGCTTCCCATATTTTCATCGAAATAGGGAATCAAATTACATAATGCTCCGCATGGCGTAATGCTTCCTCGACCACATCTTTCGGCAATGCGTAATCTGATGCTAGGTAGCTGATGTTCTCCCCAGCTTTCCATCGCTTATACAGTAGGCTAATAGGTAAGCGTCTTTCTGGGATAGATGGTCTTCCAGCACTATAACGCGGGTCAACAATAATAGGCACATTCTTGCCAGCAGGATACCACCTAGCCGCAAATCCCTCCTCATAATCGAATAGCTCTAATGCATTAATTACCTGTTGGGGTAGAGTAAATTGACCGCTCTTATTGAGTGCTAATAAGCTAGCGTCGGGATGGTCTTCTTGATAGACGGCCAAAACATTTCGACCCTCTGTTTTTAATTTAACATGGGCAAATGGATATTCTATGCCAAGTTGGTCCTTGGCATAAGAATAGGCTCTCCTTAGCTCTTCTAACTTCACGGGTTTTTGGCGAAAACGAACAACAACTATAATCTCTGCCAACTCAATAAAAGATAATACTGCCGCCTCCTCTCTTTTACCAAAAACAGGCTTCATCTTGCCACAGCTATATTCAACACCGTATAGCCACCTACGGATATTGATTGGGTGAGTGCCCGCTATTTTTGCAGCTTGAGATATTGAATAAGTCGGACTTATACGCCAAGTTTCGGTCGGCTTAATTAGTATAGCCATCATTCCTTCCTGTACGAAATTATATCATAACGATTTACACAAATTTCATAACTCATTTCAAATTGACCTAATATCCAGTATCGCCGGGGAAAAGGGTAGCGTGAGCTACCCCTTCCCCCTAAATGAGGTTTAGGTTTACTGTCGAGAGATTTTGGTCGGCTCTGGCCTAACTGGTGCAGCAGTTGGAGTATTGCTCTCTAGGCGGGAAACAGGAAGACGGGAAGCACGCCGCAGGAAAGAAGGCACATCGAGGGCATCGCTGCCGCCTCTTATCAAGCGACGAAGCTCCTCCGCGCTGCGTACTCCCCCGAGGGGTGCCTTAGCGAAGCCAGTAGCGATAACGGTGATTCGAACCTCGCTATCCATCTTGGGGTCAAAGACCACGCCAAAGATTATGTTGGCATCGGGGTGTACTGCTTGGCCAATTATCTGGGCAGCCTCATTACACTCAAATAGGGTAAGACTCGGGCCACCCGTAACATTGAATAGTACCCCTGTGGCTCCGCTTATGGACACGTCGAGCAGTGGGCTAGCCATAGCTGCCTTAGCCGCTTCAGCGGCGCGACTTTGCCCGCTGGCTTTACCCACAGACATCCAGGCTGGGCCAGCATCTTTCATTACCGATTTAATATCAGCGAAATCCAGGTTGATGAGTCCCGGAACGGTAACTACTTCAGAGATAGCTTGAACCCCCAGACGAAGGGCATCGTCAGCCAGCTTGAAGGCGTTGTCTATACTCGTCTTGGCATCACAAAGCTGAAGAAGGCGGTCATTAGGTATGATGATAAGTGTATCAACCTTATTCGAGAGGTTAATCAACCCTTCCTCGGCTACCTGGCTTCTATGCGTCCCCTCGAAGGTGAAGGGCTTGGTCACCACGGCAATGGTGAGAGCACCACTCTGTTTAGCTACCTCAGCTACTATAGGGACGCCACCTGTGCCTGTGCCACCACCCATACCAGCGGCAAGGAACACCATATCAGCACCCTGCACAATCTCTTCGACTATGCCGCGGCTTTCTTCCGCTGCCTTGGCTCCAACCTTATGGTCGCCACCAGCGCCGAGCCCCCTGGTCAATTTCTCGCCCAGTTGGATTCTGGTAGGAGCTTCGGCTAGCGCCAGCGCTTGGCCATCTGTATTCATAGCTATGAAGTCAACGCCCTTTATCCCTTCCCGAACCATACGAGTAATGGCATTACAGCCGCCACCACCAATGCCTATAGCTTTGATTTTTGCTGGACTTGGAGTAAAAATTTGTTTTGCCATTCTAACCTCCTTTCACAAATCAGGCACGAAACAGCCTTCTAAAGGCACGTACAAAGTTGCCCCAGATGCCAGCGCTTTTTACTTGTAAAGCCGAGCCCTCTTTGCCTCGTACCGGCCATAAGATTAATCCTACGGTGGTTGCGTAAGCTGGATCATGAAGGATATCGGAAATGCCATAGATGCCTGTGTTCAGGGGTCGGCCTTTGCGTACCGGAATTCGCAAAAGTGCTTGCCCTAACTCGTCGAGCCCCGGCAGATTGGCTGTGCCACCTGTGAGCACTAAACCACAAGGTGCCAAAGTATGATAATCACTCGTGGGCATCTCCATTAATATGAGTTGGAGCAACTCCTCCATGCGAGCCCGGATGATATTGCATAAGTCTTTATAAGAAGCGCTATGACCATTTTCGATACCAACTTCGACCGATGCGTCAAGCTCTAAGGTAGGAGTGACGTTGCCATATCTCCTCTTCATTTTTTCTGCAATACTAAAGGGCAGGCCCAAACCTACAGAGATATCGCTGGTTACCTGGTAACCGGCTACCGGAAGGACAGCGGTGTGATAGATGCTGCCATTCTTGAATACTGCTATATCCGTAGTCCCACCCCCGATGTCAGCCATAATAACACCCGTGTCCCTTTCCTCTGGAGTCAATACTGCTTCTCCGCTGGCCAGCGGCTCGAGGATAAGGTCATCAACATCGACGCCAACGCTGCGGACACATTTGGCTAGGTTCTGTATGGAAGTTACGGAAGCAGTGATGATGTGGGTTTCTACATCTAACCTGGCTCCGTGCATGCCTACTGGCTGTTTCACTCCTTCCTGTCCGTCCAGGGCGTAGTATCGAGGAATGGCATGAAGCACTTTCCTTCCTTCGGCAACGGCGATATTACGAGCCGCAGCTAGCACCCGTCTAAGGTCTTGAGTGCGTACCAATCGGTCTTCTCGTGGGATGGCTATTACCCCGCGATTATTTAGACTACTTATATGTCTACCGGTAACTCCAACATAGGCGGAGTCTATACGTATGCCGCTGATTCTTTGAGCTTCCTTCACGGATGCGGCAATGGATTGTTTGGCTTCGTCCATATTAACTACGATGCCTTTATGCAGGCCATGAGAGGGAACGACCCCCACTCCTAAAACTTCAATGTCATCTTCGGCTTTGACATTCGCCACAAGAGTAGCTATCTTAGTCGTACCCACATCAATAGCTGAAATGATTTTCTTTGCCATTTTCACCTCCTTTTTGTTGAGAATACCGCCTAGTTGAGTCGCTCAGCTATCCTTAATCTAGCGCTACGGCTGCGTGGGTTGGATTCTATCTCCAACGACGTAGGTTTAATAACCTTCCGTGAAATGAGCTTTAAGGTGGGCGCATGCCCACAGCGACACATTACTGTTCCTGGGGGGCATACGCAGCTACTGGCTGCGTATCGCATGAATTGCTTGACTATACGGTCTTCCAACGAATGATAACTGATGACTGTTAATCTCCCCCCAGGGCGGAGGAGGTTAATAGTTTGTTTGAGAGCCAGCTCCAGATTCTGTAGTTCGTTGTTGACCGCGATGCGAAGGGCCATAAATGTTCTTGTGGCCGGGTGAATTTTGCCCCGACGTGTTGGGGCGCCTAAGGCTTGCTCTATCAAGCGGGCCAGCTCCACGGTGGTAGTGATGGGGCGATTTTGAACGATATACCGCGCTATCCGTCGGCTGTGACGCTCTTCACCGTATTTTTCTAGGAGCTTAGCCAACTCTTGCTCGGAGAAGCCGTTAACGATATCTGATGCGGTTAGCCCCTGCCCGCGATCGAACCTCATGTTTAAGGGAGCGTCGAGGTAGAAGCTGAAGCCACGTTCGGCTGTATCCAGTTGCAGAGATGAAACACCGAGGTCGAAAAGAATACCATCAACTGGATGAAAATGGTATCTTTCGCAAATGGCCTCAAGGTTAACAAAGTTATCATTAACCAAGATAACTGCTTCGCCACAGTCGCTGAGTTTATCTTGGCTTATTTTGATGGCTTCAGGGTCAGCATCAATGCCCAGAAGTCGCCCTGAGGGTGAAATTTTGTCTAGTATGGCTGCCGCATGTCCGCCCAGACCGACCGTACAATCAATGAAGTAACCTCCTTGGCGAGGCTGTAGCCCGGCTATAACTTCGTCAAGCAGAACAGGCACGTGGACTGGCAAGGACATGGCAACGCTCATTGACTATGCTCCAAGGCCCTCAATAATCTGTGATGCCTGCTCCTCGGCTGATGCTTTCTCAGCCTTCCATTGGTCTTCGCTCCAGAGTTCAACACGAGTGTTGACACCGACAACAATCGCTGTATCAGCAATCCCAGCGTACTCGCGCAGGGAATATGGCAATGTTATCCTTCCTTGCCCATCAAAGGAGGCACTAAATGCGTTGCCGAAGATAGCGCGATTCAACTTCCTTAAGCTAGCCGGAGTTACTGCCTTAGCAGCCAGACTGTCGGACACCCTCTTCCATTCTGCTATTGAGTAAATAGCAATGCATTTATCTCCCATCCCCTTGGCCAATATTACGCCCTCTTTTAGCTCTCGCCGGAATTTTGGCGGCAGAGGCACTCTCCCCTTTTCATCAACCTTATATGAATATTCCCCGAAGAACATGGCAAGTCCTCTCAACTCCTGTTTCCAATCTCATGCAAGTGCCAATCTCTCAGAAATCCCTCGGTTAATTCCGTCAATTCCTGTTGCGTCCTATTTAGATAATAGTAGGTAATACCTGCGTCAGTTCCTTTGCCCAGTATTCCCTGGCTAGTTAAATGCTCTATCTCTTTCTCCAACACAACTCTATCCGTTCCTTGATTCACTGCCACACATTCGGTGGTGAACCTCAATTTGGGATATTTCATACAGAAAAGGAACACTCGCAATCTGGCGAAGTCGTGGCTGTAATTCTGGCGAACTCCACGCAATGCTTCTGAGTCCACACCTTTCGTCATGGCGTGCTCCTTTCTACCCCTTTTCCCCACTTTTCCCCACAATGCTATTATAAACCTTATCTGTTCTTTGTCAATACCTTTTGGCGATTTTTTTCCAATTTTTTGAACAAATTTTCGTCTTGGGATTGACAACAGAGCGGTGCTAAATATAGTCCGGTGGGTAGATTGCTCCTGAGAGGCTAAGTCACGTGACTTTCTTTTGCGGCTATCTGTATGGTAAAATAGTGACTTTGAAGATTTTTATCCTTGTCGAGGAAATGCATGCGTATTGATATTTTATGCCTCTTCCCGGAAATGTTTGACTCTCCACTCAATCAGAGCATCATCAAGCGTGCTCGGGAGCAGGGATTGGTGGACATTATAATTCATAATATTCGCGACTACACCCATGACAAACATCATACTGTGGATGACTATCCCTATGGGGGTGGACCTGGCATGGTGCTCAAGCCCGAGCCTATCTTCGAGGCAGCCGAGGCGATAAAACAGCACCTTGGTGTAAATGAGATGCCTATCATATTACTCAGCCCTCAGGGCAGGCTTTTTTCTCAACCTGTGGCTCGGGAACTAGCCCTGCACTCTCATCTGATGTTGATTTGCGGCCATTACGAAGGTCTAGATGAGAGAGTGTGTGAGTATTTAGCTACCGATGAAATCAGTATTGGGGATTATGTACTTAGTGGGGGAGAATTAGCGGCTCTGGTGGTGATGGATGCTGTTGTTAGGCTTATACCGGGAGTGCTTGGCTCACAGGATTCTGCCTGCAGTGATTCTCACAGCAACGGGCTTTTAGAATATCCACAATATACGAGACCTCAGGTATATCGGGGGTGGTCAGTACCCTCAGTTTTGCTTTCAGGAAATCACGGTGAGATTGCTCAGTGGCGACGCCGTCAAGCGATACTGCGGACTGCCACACGGCGGCCTGACCTTTTGAAGAAGGCTAATCTCTGCGACGAGGAGAAGAAATGGATATCAGAGAACTTATTAAGCCCAAAGTAAATCCCAATATTCCTCAAATTTCCCCTGGGGATACGGTCAGGGTTAGTTTGAAGACCAAGGAAGGGGATAAAGAGCGATTGCAACACTTCCAGGGAGTGGTGATTAAAATGCGGAAGAGCGTTAATGGTGGGAGCTTTACGGTGAGGAGGGTGTCTTACGGCGTTGGAGTGGAACGTACTTTTCCTTACCAATCCCCTTTTGTGGAAAAGGTGGAGGTACTCAGGCATGGACAGGTGCGCCGGGCCAAACTCTATTATCTGCGCAGACTCAGCGTTAAGCAAGCTCGACTTAAGGAAAGGCGAGAGAGGGCCATAGAGCAAGCCATGCCTCAGGAGGAACCTCGAGAGGAACAGTCTCAAGAAGAAGCAACCTCTGAATGAACTACGCCGAGGTGGCTGTCAATTCCCCGGGGAGCCTGTCAACTTTTAGCTATGCCCTACCCCCAGGGCTCAATATTAGCGTTGGGCAAGCAGTCTGGGTGCCCTTTGGCTCACGGATCATTCAAGGGATTGTGCTCCGATTATCAGACAAGCCAGCGGTTGCAGAAACCAAGGAAATCATTGGCATCATTGCTGATCTTCCTTTGCTTTCGCCGGTACAAATGGAGCTTGCCCGGTGGATAAGCGAACACTATTTTGCCCCCCTTTTCGATGCCTTGGCTTTGATGCTGCCTCCGGGATTTGAGAGGCGGGCTATTACTTACTTTCAGTTAGCAGATTCCCATGTAGATTTATCATCATTAACACCAGAGCAAAGGCAAGCCCTTCATATCGTGGGCAGGAAGAAGAAGATAAGCTTGCCTGAGCTGGAAAAGACAATTGGCAAAAGAAAAGCCAGACAAATCACCGAACAGTTGCTAGACCGTCAGCTAATTACCAAAACTCTGGAATGGGGAAAAGCTAGGATAAAGCCCAAAACACTCCCTTATATTAAGCTAATAGCCGACAAAGAAGAAATTGAAGCGGAGAAGGCTCGCCTGGCTAAATCTGGAGCTTATAAACAGGCCGGACTCTTAGAATTTCTGACCGAGCAGACTCAACCTATTTCAATCAGCGAATTGAAGAAACGTCTCAATTGCTCTCTGGCCACTATCAAAGCTCTAGAGAGCCGCTATTTGGTCTCAGTGGAAAGGCTTAGGATAAGACGTGACCCCTTGGCTCGCCTCAGCCTCACAATTTCTCCACCGCCGGTTCTTACTTCATCTCAACAAGCTATCTGGGAATCAATCCATGATGTCATTATGAAGAAAGAGAAGCAACCTGGCAGACCACCAGTTTTCCTCCTTTTTGGAGTTACAGGCAGCGGCAAGACCGAGATTTACTTGCGGGCTTTGGCTCAGGTTATTGCTGCCGGCAAGCGAGGCATCTGCCTTATCCCGGAAATCGCCTTGACTCAGCAAACAGTAGAAAGGTTTGCTAATCGCTTCCCTGGACGTGTGGCAGTACTCCATAGCGGCCTTTCACCGGGAGAGCAGTTCGACGAATGGCAGTGGATAATGGAAGGGAACTGCGACGTCGTCATTGGGCCGAGGAGTGCCTTATTTGCCCCGTTGCCCGACCTCGGTCTCATCATCATTGATGAAGAACATGAGTGGACATACAAGCAAGAAGATAAATCGCCTCGCTATCATGCCCGCGAAGCGGCCATTAAATTGGCTGAGCTCAGTGATGCTGTTGTCATCTTGGGCAGTGCTACGCCTGACATTGGCAGTTTTCATAAGGCACAGCAGGGCGAATATCAACTTGTAGAACTCAGGGAAAGAATCACTCCTCGTGGTTATTCGCCTCTCCCCGAAGTAAGCATAGTGGATTTAAGGGAAGAACTTAAAGCCGGCAACACAAGCTTGTTTAGCCGTTCCTTATTAGCTGCCATGAAAGAAACTCTAGCGCAGGGCGGGCAGATAATCCTTTTTCTTAATCGTCGGGGCACCGCTACTTTTGTGCGCTGTCGTAACTGTGGCTTCGTCTTTCGCTGCCCCCGTTGCTCCATAGCCCTTACCTACCATTCCGTGGAGAAAGAGCTAATTTGTCATCGCTGCCGCTATTCTGTTCCAGTACCCCAAAGCTGTCCGCAATGTTCGCGGCGCAATCTCAGGTTTCTGGGCATTGGCACGCAGAGGGTAGAAGAAGAGGTAAGGCATTTCTTTCCCGAAGCCAGATTGCTTCGCTGGGACAGGGACGTGATTACCAGGAGATATGCTCACGAGGAACTATTAAAGAATTTTCGTGACCATAAAGCGGATGTGCTTGTTGGCACACAGATGATAGCCAAAGGATTAGATTTGCCTCAGGTGACCCTGGCCGGGATAATCAATGCCGATACTGGCCTTAATTTTCCTGATTTCCGGAGCACTGAGCGCACCTTTCAGCTTCTATGTCAGGTGGCTGGCCGGGCGGGGCGTGGAGTTAAAGCTGGAAGGGTTATCATCCAGACTTACTCCCCCGATAACTACATTATTGAAGCAGCCGCCAAGCATGATTACCTTGGTTTTTATCATAAGGAGATAGATTATCGCCGCCGATATAACTATCCCCCTTTTAGCCAATTAGTTCGCCTGGTTTATAGTCATACCAACGAACAATTATGTCGCCGTGAAGTGGAGAGGGCTTATCGTCTGATTCTGGAGGAAGGGGCAAGAGAGGGCACTACTAATTTCAATGTAATTGGTCCTGTGCCTGCCTTTGCCTTCCGAGCTAGGGGCAGGTATCGCTGGCAACTCTTCCTCCGTGGCCCTGAGTCAACCCGGCTGCTATCTAAGCTGACTTTGCCGTGGGGCTGGACCATAGATGTCGACCCGGTAGGGATGGTTTGATTTTGCCAAGCCATCAACGGGCCAAGGAGTCAACTCTGTTTTTCTTCCCCACTTGTCATTTAGAGTCCTTCGCCTTTTGTCATTCTGAGCCCCGACTTGTCGGGACTCGCACTGACGAAAACTAAAGAGCTCGCAGTGGCAGGGGACTATGCTATTTTTAGTCGTAAAGCGCCATAAAGTAAGAGCCGAGGCTAAGCCTCGGCTCTTACACCGTTTCTCTTTGCTCTCTCTAGCGCTCACTCGGTGTCTCGGAGTGCTGTTACGCTCATGAGCCCCTCGCCGACCATAAATCGTGGCTCCAATTTAGTATTTTCACAATCGGGTCAACAAAACCCACTCTCACCATCGTTCTTATAGCCTCGTGTTGGGAGATAAAGTCGGCTATGGGAGGACTGGTTTTATAATAGAGGGACACAAACTTGGCGCCCAGGCTGTTGGGCAGCAGGACCGTGTCCCTAAACTCCCTCAGGATATTTAGCTCTTTTGCTGTATCAGTACCATAGGCTGCGGTAGCAATGAAGCACCCTCCAACTTTAAAGTTGGCGGTGATTTCATAGTTGCCATTCATGGTGATTGTAGTCGAGCCAGCACGGACGCGGGAGATGGTGTCGACATCGCCGGTCCACTCGTCAAATGTGTGGCCAGTATCTGACTTGACCTTCAGCTTGACTACCGTGCCAGCGTCATAGTGGAAGACTCCTTCGCCGGGTTCAGTCACCAAGCCGCCCTCAGTGCTGCTGATGGTGAGGGTATACCCACCAGTGATGCCATGGCCTTCATTGGGAGCGACATCGGTGTATTCGTACCAGTAGAAGGAGGCGATGAGATCAACCACAGATATGATACCGTCGTCGTCAAGCATGTCCAGGGGAATGGCAAACCAGAAATAGTTGGTGTCGGTGAAAACGGAGAACTCACCGGCATAGTAAAACTCCTCCCAATCTGGATCCCATAACCCTAGCACTCCACACAGTCCTGCGGACAAAGCCTGCGCTGGCTCATTTTCAAGCTGCCGCTCGTCGCTGGCTCTGTGAACAGGTAAGAACCACTTTTCCCTCATGGTATCATAAGAAGATAGGAGCCATGCAGGTAAGACCTCAGCCACAGCATCGGCTCCGATGTCATTGGTGCGCACCACGTCAGGGTCATCAGAGACAAAGCCGGTCGAGGCATTCAGGTCGAGGTCCAGCCACATAATGTTCAGGATTTCAGAAGGGTCAACAGGCTCAGCAGTCCTGACCCGGAAATAGATGGTTGTCTCATCTCGATAGAAATCGGCGCCCACGATATCGGGGCCATGGCCATAGAATTGGTCGCCAACAGGGTCGGTGATGAACTCGGTTAGGGCGATTATATCAATTGAGAAGTCTCTGGTCGCTGTAGCTTCGGCAGCGTCAGTTACCT
>Ga0209102_1001852_pt1 | contig 10378 bp, 5 predicted proteins | sample ConPoolayeHmetaG_FD_185483 | JGI IMG/M metagenome (GOLD analysis project Ga0209102, IMG submission 185483) | Hot spring microbial mat communities from California, USA to study Microbial Dark Matter (Phase II) - Cone Pool mat layer H metaG... ... | reverse complement strand
TCCCGCGCCGAGGCTGGGCCGAGATGATAAGAAAAGTCTACGAAGTGGACCCCCTGCTCTGTCCCCACTGCGGCGGCCAGATGCGCATCATCGCCTTTATTACAGACTATGCCGTGGTGGACAGGATTATCCATCACCTGAAGCTGACCTTCGTGGCGGAGAGACCTCCTCCGCCTCAGGTCGTCTCGCAGGAATTCTTCTTGGATTCCGAGGCTTCGGCCGGTTATTTTCCATGATTTTCTCCTTGAGCAAGAAGGAGGAGTCCGGCTGATTTTTGGCGTTTTTTAGTATATCTGCTGCTTGTGAGGCATTTTCTCCCACCAGCAAAGGCTTGCCAATTGCCCTTGACATCCATTTTGTCATGATTTATCTTTCTTACCGATGGTTGAAGGGAAAATGGCAATGATGATGCACTCCCAGCCACTGCAGCAGAAAACCAAATTCCTATCCTTCTTAGAATAGAGATGAGAGCTAAAGGTGAGCAAAACGTTCAGCAGTTTGACAAAAACTCGATAGTTCCTCCAATGCAATTCCATCTTCAAACAGATGAAAGCCAGGAGATTGTAACAGGCTCTCTTCCCGGCTACAATCTCCATAGGCTTTGTCCTCCGTTTATCTCAAGATGAGATTCTCAAAATCTTTTCAGTTAGGTTTAAACATACTTATTCACAGCAAACTTAGAAGCTGGCTTACTATTATAGGAATTGTAATTGGAATCGCTGCAGTTGTCTCTATTGTATCCATAAGCGAGGGTGCAAAACAAGATTTAGAGGAAAGGCTTGGAGCTCTTGGAGCAGATATTTTAACGATAACTCCTGGATTTGCGCAGGCAAGGGGCTTTGCAGTCAGGTTTGAAGGGGGCGGCGGGGGTGGAGGTCAAATTACAAGCGGAGGAACTTCTACTTCAGGCACAACTGCAAAAAATCTAAATTTAAAGGATATTTTGGTTTTAAGGAATCTTGAGAATGTTCAGGCAGTAATGGGAGAGGTTTCAACGAGAGGGGAATTAAGATATTCCTCAAAGAGCGCGAGTTTATCAGTTAAAGGAGTTGACGCTTTGGTATGGAAAGATATAACTAATGAAAAGATCTCGCAGGGAAGGTTTCTTTCAGGAGGAGATAGTTTTTCAGTTGTTTTGGGAGGAAATATTGCAACCTCTACTTTTGAGAATGGAATTCCTTTAAACAGCAATGTTCTTATTGAGGATAGACCATTTAGGGTTGTTGGAATATTGGAATCTGGCAATGCAGTTTATATGCCTATAGATATTGCACGAACTGTCTTTGATAATATTGGGCCTGATAAGTCGGGAATGCCCGGCTCATGGCCGACCTGGGCATCGCCCCGGGCTCCTGGGAAGGCAAAGCCGGGGAGTTTTCAGCCGAGGGCAAGACGGTCGTGTTCATAGCCGCCCAGGGGAAGCCGGCGGGGATCATGGCCATAGCCGATGTCCTCAAAGATCATTCACGGGAGGCCGTATCCAGACTCAAAGAGCTTGGCCTCGAGGTCATCATGCTCACCGGCGACCACAGGAGTACGGCAGAAGCCATCGCGCGCAAGGCGGGAATCGAGAGAGTGATCCCTGAAGTCCTGCCCGGGGACAAGGTCAGCCGGATCAAGGAGATTCAGGAGGCTGGCCGGCGCGTCGCCATGGTCGGCGACGGCATCAACGACGCGCCCGCCCTTGCCCAGGCTGACGTGGGCATGGCCATTGGCACGGGAACGGATGTGGCCATGGAAGCTTCGGACATCACCCTGATCGGAGGCGACCTCCGCGCCGTCGCCGCGGCCATCGTCCTGAGTAGGAAGACGATCCGCGTCATCCAGCAGAACCTTTTCTGGGCATTTTTCTACAACGTCGTGGGGATTCCCGTCGCGGCCGGTGCCCTTTTTCCCTTTTTCGGGATCCTTCTTAACCCTATCGTCGCCTCGGCCGCCATGGCCTTGAGCTCGGTCTCGGTTGTCTCCAATTCCCTGAGGTTACGGAGGGCCAGGTTATGAAGGATAACGGAGGACGGCCATGCTGGCCAAGATTGCGGTAAGCGTTGCCGGCTTGCTCCTCATCGTCTTTGTCAACTGGGTTTTCTTTTTCTCCCGGAGAGAACGTATCGCCCCGCAATCCCCGCAGGAGAAAAAGAATAAAACATGACGCGGAAGCGCTGTCCAGGTTGACTTCTCTTATGATGACGATTTATCATTTTTGTTGACGAATTGAGAATGCAGGCGGCGAGCGCCATCGGGCAAGCCGATTAGTTCACCTCTCGAGATAACATAATATGTCTTGGTAAGAGAAACATATTGTCCGGCAGAAAGAAATTTGTCCGCACCCTGGCGCTAAAGCTCCTTGGCCTGGTCCTCTTTCTTGGCCTTCTTCACCTCGGGTTTGTGCGGAAGCTTATCCTCAACCATGCGCTTCATTCCCTGGAAAGAAATCTTGGCGTTTCTGTCCAGGCTGCCTCGCTCCATTACAACCTGCTTGTTCTCCGGTTCACATTCACGGAGATCGTGCTTCGCCATCCTGAGGACCCCGGCCGGCCCGCTTTCTTGACGGCCGAGCGCATAACGGCCAGAATCTCCCCGTCGCTCCTCTTCAAGGGAAAAATCCGCCTCCAAGAGCTGGCCTGCCTGAGGCCCCGGCTCAACGTGGAAATATCAGAAGAGGGGAAGGCGATCTTGCCTTTCAGGCGCCCGGCCGAGCCACGCAAAATCCCTGCCATGAAGCCCGCCGCCCCGCCGGAGTTCGTCCTGCGGAGCGCCTCGATTCAGGATGCGGCGCTCTATCTCGACGACAGAAAAAAAGGGCTGAAAATCGCCTTGGAGGGCCTTGACCTTCGGGCGCGCTGGATGGGCGGCGGGGTTCACAGGCTCTCCGTCAAAACAGAAAAAGAGGGAAGTATCGAGTATCGCGGCCGCCGGTTTCCCGTTGAAACGCTCAAACTTGCGGCCGACGTTGGCCGCCTTGACGTTTCCGTCCTGGAATCCATGCTGAAAGTCCAGGGACAGGAGTTCTCCATCACAGGCCAGGTGAAGGATTACTTCGCTCCGGTGTTCGACCTCGACCTCGATGGCCGGCTTGCCCTGGAATACTTGAAGCCGCTGCTTCAGGCCGGGGCTGAACTTGCCGGAAGGATAACGTTACAAACACGGCTGGAGGGCCCGGTTTCTATGTTGAAAGCCCGGGCTGAAGTGATGAGCGAGGGCTTGAGTGTGGGAGAACTCAGCAGGGTTTTCGTCAAAGCGGAATTGCTCTGGCAACAAGGGGCGCTCGGCCTGCCGTTTCTGGAAATGGTCATGCCTGGAGCGAGCCTTAAAGGAACTGGCGAGGCCTTGATGAGCGGCCCTCTTCAGGCACCTTCGGGACAGGTTTCAGGCAGATTTGAGGCAGACATCGAGGACCTCGCCGTGTTCTGGCCGCCTCTCCGAAGTGCCCTGGAAAGCTTGAAGATCACGATCCCCGAGCTCGGCAAAGCCAGCGGCCGTGTGCATCTGGCCGGCCAGGTGAGCGGCCCGCTGAGCAGCCCGCGCCTGACGTCCAGAATTACCGGGAGCGACGTCTCCATCGCCGGCCTGGAGGACCTTGCCCTGGAGGGCATTCTGGTCTACGAGCGAGAGTCCCTCCTGTTCAATCCCCTGGTCATCACAAACGGCGAAGGAAGAATCCACGTGGAAGGGGCTTACGGATTTGATGCTCCTTCGCCCCTGGACCTGAGCATAGAGGCCCGGAAGGTTCCGGCAGAGGTCATTTTCAAATCCCTCGGGCTGGCGCACCCTCCTCAGGGGGTCGTTGCGCTGAAGGCGCGCGTCACCGGCCGCCTCGATGCTCCGGTCTTCACCCTTCAAACTTCATGGTCTGACTTTGTTTATAGAGGTCAGCGTATTCCCGAGCTGAGCCTGGACGCCCGTTCGAATGGGGAAGACGCACGGTTTTCCATGGACGTGCCTTTTCTATCAGCGTTCGTCCAGGGCATTCTGTCGTTTCGACCGCCCTATCCGCTCCGGCTGGAAGTTAGGATAGACGATTTTCTGTTCGAGAAAATCGAAAGCCTCATCTCCCCGCCCGGACTCGCGGGAATGGCCGGAGCCTTATCGGCCCGCGCGGAACTTCGTGGGGACCTGGCCCGGCTCGAGGAGACTCTTCGCTGGAGTGTCGGGGTGGAAAAGCTCCGTATCCAAACAGCCGGGATAGAGCTTGCAAGCGCCGGCGATTTTTCTGTCTCCTTCGACCGGGAGGGATTGGCCTTAAAGGGCCTGGAAATCAGGGATATTCAGAGTCAGAGCATAGCGCTTCAGGCAGAAGGGAATCTTCCGCTGCGCGACGGCCAGGACTCCGAGATTCACCTCCTGGCCCGGGTTGAGGTCGAGAGGCTTGCCAGTCTGATTCCTGGCATGGAAGCGAGGGGCGTCCTGAGCCTTGATTCCCGCATCATCGGCTCGGTCTTCGCGCCACAAGTCCGGGCGGCTGTCGATGTGGACGGAGGTGCGTGGACATTCAAGGAAGGCCTCAAGCCCGTCGAGGATGTCCGCGCCTCTCTGGAAATCACCGAAAACATCCTGCGCATCCGTTCGCTTTCTTTCCGCTGGGGAAGCGGGCAGTACGCCCTCATCGGCAATGTCCCGTTCGAGTCGCTTCCCTTTGGCCCGTCCTTCCTCTCGCGCCCGTCCGAAAAAAGGGAAGCCAGACTCACGCTTTCTGTCAACCGTTTCAAGCTCTCAGACGCGGAGGCGGTCTTCCGGGCAGAAGGCTTCCGAGGCATCGACGGGGAGGCCGATGCAGAAGTGGAGATTCGAGGAGACTGCCTGGCCCCGGAGAGGATTTCCGCCGAGGCCCGGATATCGAGCTTTCACCTGGATTTCAGCGATATCCCGCTCACCCTCAAACCCCCCGGACGGCTCCTCTATCGAGAGGGCAGACTCTCTCTCGAGCCCATGCGCTTCGCGGGAGCCGACAGCGAGTTCCAGGCAGAGGGATGGATGGACTTGCTGGGCGAAAAGAACGTTTTTTTCCTCCTTCGCGGGAGGCTCGAGCTCGGGCTGCTGCAGGCATTCCTGGGAGAGGGGACTTTTTCCGGAAGAGCCGCGTTCGAAACCCGATGCGAAGGCCGGTTTCCGGAATTGGACGTGAACGGCATTCTTGAGCTTCAGGAGGCGGGACTTGAACTCTCCGCGGCGGGGGTGAGCCTCCATCGATTGAACGGGAGGATTGGTCTTGGCCGGGACCGCATTGCTTTGACCGGGATCAGCGGCGAACTCAACGGAGGCAGAATGAACGTCGAAGGGGAGATCACCCACGCCGCGCTTCGCCTTGTAAGCGCCGACGTCCAGATCTCTGCAGAGCACGTCTTTGCGGATTACCCGCCCGGGCTTTTTTCTGAGTCGAACCTCGACCTCCGTTTTGTTTCCGACGGCGGGAAACACGCGTTGTCCGGGAAAGTGAGCCTCGCCGCGGCCGAGTATGTCGAGGACCTGAGCGTTCAGTCCGAACTGTACCGTTATCTCAGGCGCAGGGGGACGACGGAGTTCAGGAGAGGAAAGCGCAGCGCATTTCTGAACAATCTGAATTTTGACGTCCGGGTCGTGACGCCAGGCTCTGTTGCCATCCAGAATAATCTTCTCAAAGCCCAGCTGAACGCCGACCTCAGGCTGCTCGGGTCTCCCTATGAGCCCGGGCTGGCGGGGAGAATCCTGTTCAGCGAGGGCGGAGAAATCTTTTTTTCGCGGCGGACCTACCTGATCGAGCGCGGAGAAATCAACTTCCTCAACCCCAGCCGGATTGAACCCGAGCTGGACATCAGAGCGCACACGCGCGTGAGCGGCTATGCCATCCAGCTTCTTCTCGCGGGAAACCCCGATGATTTCTCGGCCAGGCTCATTTCCGACCCCCCTTTATCCGAACCGGATATCATCTCCCTCCTCATCACAGGCAAAAGGCTGGCCTACATCTCAGAAGCGGGATTGGGCTTCGTCAGTGATCAGGCCCTTTCCTATGTGGATAACGCCATCACCGGGCGGCTTGAGAAGTTCGCCGAACAAAAGCTGGGCTTCCAGAACGTGACCATCGACGCCGGCCTGGTTTCGACGCAGGAAAACCCGGAAGCCCGGATTACGATCGGCCAGCAGATCACGCCCCGGCTCGACCTCGTCGTCTCGCAAAATCTCAAGAGGTCCCAGTACAGGACTGTGATCCTCAACTATAGCCCGGCCCGTGACTTTAACCTGCGTGGCATCAAGAAGGACAGTGACGAGGTTCGCCTGGAGACGCACCATGAAGTTCGCTTCGGACTGGAAAAGAGCGCAGACCTGGATGCTACCGGGGAATTAAAAGCTCCTCTGATCGAAAACGTCTCTTTCGAGGGTAATCTCGGGTTCGCGGAAGGAGGGCTTCGACGGCGGCTGAACCTGAAGCCGGGAAGCCGGTTTGACTTTTTTTCCTTCAGGAAAGACCTGGAAGAGCTCCGCCGGCTCTACGCAAAGAACGATTATTTGAGCAGTACGATCAGCCCCCGCCGGGAAGAAAAGGACGGCAAGCTCAGCCTCATCTACCGGATTGAGGCCGGGCCGAAGGTCAATCTCCGCTACGAGGGCACCCATTTTCCGCGGGGTCTCAAGAGACAGACGGAGAGAGTCTGGGCGGAGGGCCGTTTTCAAAAAAGAATCCTCGAAAAAGCGGTTGATCTCCAGCGGCGCTATTTTCATGCGCGCGGTTACTACCAGGCCAGGATCGAGACCGAGGAATCGGGGACGGGCGAGAATCAGGTCAACGTGACTTTCCGGGTTTTCCCGGGAACAAGGTATAAGGATTTGCGGCTCCGGCTCGACGGGAACGTGCTTCTCTCGGATGCCTCTCTCGAGTCTTTTCTCAAAGGAAACAAGCTGGACCTCGAAGCCCTGATCAACCCGGAGAAGGTCGCGAGCCGTCTGAGGGATTTTTACGTGGAACGCGGCTTCCTCAGCGCTGAAGCCTGGCCTGCCCGAGTCGAATTCTTTCCGCAGGGGAGAACGGCTCAAGTGAGTTTGCCGATCGCCGAGGGACCCCGGTTTAAAGTGGCCAGCATGGTCTTCAATGGCCACCGCGCTCTGACTGAAGAGGAGTTAGCAGGGTCGGTCAGGATGCGAACCGGGAGCGTTTTTTCTCCCCGCGAACTGGATGATGCGCTCTCGGTCTTGAGGAGCGCTTATGCCCGGAAGGGATTTAACAGCGCAGACATTCGGGAGCATGTCCAGGTGGATGAAGCCGCGGCGTCGGTCTCCGTTGCCTGGGAAATCAGCGAAAATGACCAGGACGTCATCGAGAATGTGGAGATCACGGGAAACGCCATTACTGACACGGGCACCATCCGTCGCGAGCTGATTCTGGATCCGGGCGAGCCGCTGGATTTTCTGAAGCTTCATAAATCCCAGAAATCGCTCTACGACCTCCAGGTTTTCGAGAGGGTCAGTTTCACGCTATCTTCTGTGGAGGAGAAGAAGGATAATCAGGGTGGGAAGCGGTACCACCGGGTGGAATTTCATGTGGCCGAGATGCAACCTTGTGCGTTCCGTTACGGCCTGCAGCACGATACGGAGACGGGACCGGGAGCCACGGGCGAGATATTGAACCGCAACTTTTTCGGCCGCGCGCACCTTTTAGGCGCCAGTTTCACCCTGAGCCGCAGGGAGAAAGGCATCAAAGGATTCTTCAGGAGCCAATATTTTTTGGGTAAAAAAATAAACACCGAGCTCTTCACCTTTGCCAACCGGTCGATTCAGCCAGGCTTCAGCCTCGATCGCGGAGGGTTCACGGTCCAGCAACAATTCAAGCTGGCCGGGCTCTGGTTCCTCACGTATAATTACACTCTCGAACGAAGCCGCGTCTTTGAGGCAGCGCCGGACGTCTCTCCTCTGGACCGGCCCCTGAACATCGGCCGGTTGAGCGTGGCCGTGAGCCGCGATACCCGCGATGACATCCTGGACCCCGGCCGGGGGTCTTTTCTCTCTCAGAGCGTCGAGTACGCCGCGCCGCTCGTCGGCTCAGACAGGGAATTCCTCCGCTCCTACAGCCAGTTCTTCTTTGTCCATAATATCGCCGGCAGCCTTCGTTACGCCTCCGGACTCCGCGTCGGCCTGGCAAAAGGATTTCGCCATGACCTGCCACTCAGCGAGCGGTTTTTCGCCGGCGGCGGGACGAGCGTCCGCGGATTCAGCCTGAACCAGGTGGGGCCAAGAGCTCCGGAGAGTCAGGTTCCGGTTGGCGGTGAAGCGCTCTTCATTCTCAACCAGGAGCTGCGCTATCCCGTTTATAAACACCTCGGCGGCGTGGTTTTCCTCGACCTGGGGAATGTCTATGTCCGGGTCTCCGATTGGAATCCTTTTTCCGTCCGGCCGGCGGCGGGAGTCGGGCTGCGTCTCAACACGCCGATCCTCGCCCTTCGTCTGGACTGGGGGTTTAAGCTCGACCGCCGGCCTGGGGAATCGCGTTCAGCGATACATTTCAGCATCGGGCAGGCTTTCTAAGAAAATTGTCCTGACGCCAAGCGAAGCCAGGGCTGACAGCCCTAAAACAGGTATTTCAATCCAAGATGAGCCCGATAGAAAGAAGGGTTGATTTCAAGTTTTCCAAGGTTCATGGTTTTCCTGACCTGGTCGATGGTGTCCGGCAGCAACTCGTTGGAGAGAATTTCCAGGGGAAGCGAGGTCTTGGCCGCCCCGAAGAAGCGCACGTCAATCGTGAGACTTACGTTGCCATACAGGGAATAATTGAACTCGGCTCCCAGGTTGATGCCGAACTTGGCGGTGGACTTGAACCTGAACTTCATTTTGTAGGTTTCGCCCACAAAAAAGTTGTCCTCTATCCAGAATTTCGAATAGGTCAGGCCGACAGCTTCTCCGGCAGTGTAAAAATAACTCGGACCTCCGGAGACAGAGAAACACATTTTCGAGGAGACCGGGATTCTGAGCGCGGCATTCAGGCTCAAACAGAGCTGGGTCAGGTAACCTTCCGTATTTGGCCAGTCATAGCTTCGTTCGAAGACATAGGGATAGGGGGGGCTTGCTCCCGGGTCACCGATGGCATAGTTGACATAGACTTCATAGGGGGTGTTCTTCCCGCCCAGCCTGGGTTTGCCGAACTCCAGGTGGAACTGGAGGCCGAGCTTTTCCAGGGGGAAGTAAGCCAGGCTGGCGCTCAAACCCCAGCTTTTTCCCCCATCGAGAAAGAGAGTATGTTCCGCATTGCTCTGATAAGGCCCGGACATGAAGATCGGCGAGTATTGATGGAAATAGGACGTGTCCAGGAGGGATATTTCATAGCTCGTGGCCGTGGTGAATTCGAACTTCTTGCTCGTCCAGTACCCGGTTCCCTGCGGAAACGAGGGAATGGGGATTATGCCCAGAAGCAACAGGGTCAGGAAAAAGATTCCGACACGACGGCGTTTTCTCATGGCTTCCTTCTCCCAAAATGAGATAACTATTTTGGTTCCTCGCTGTTTCACGTGGGTAGATTGAATTTAAGTTTTCCAGCAATGAGGTAGATCATAGTGATCAGATTCTTAGTTGTACGATATCCTCTCGCCCGAGCTTTGGCTGCCTGGACTAAGCTATTTATAGCCTCCAGGATGCCATTATTGATTCTTGATCTGAACCATCTCAGGATTCCAGTCCAATGACGTTTTATGGTATAGGCTGCTTCTTTGATTGGCTCAAGACGGCTGTGGGTAGCCCAAAAATACCATTTCTTCAAGAATCGCTCCGCCTCCTGGGCTGTTTGGTTCCAAAGTTCTTGAAAGTTCAGACGGATATGATAGGCCTTCATGGTCTTGAGATTGAGTTTTTTAATCTGAAGCTCTTCAAGCACCGCGGCTTCTCTTTGCTTGAGGTTTTCAGGGTTTTTTAGCCAGATGTATCGAGTCTTCTTCAACTCAGGACGAAGCCCTTGTTCTTCCCGGCGGACTTCATCCACAGCCTCATTGAGAACCTTTAAAACATGGAATTTATCAAAAGTGATCCGGGCATTAGGGAAGTCCTTCTCTACACCTGCAATAAAGCCCGGTGCCATGTCACAACAGATCTCTTCAATCGCTTCTCTCGCCCCCTTATGGCTCTCTAAATCCTCCTTGAATCGGCTCAGGGTAGAGGCATCCTTCCCCTCCGTGACAAAAAGCGTTCTTGGCTCTTCAAGGTCCACAAAAAGGGTCACATAATTATGGCCACGCTTGTGGGAAGTCTCATCCACCCCGACTTCTTTAACAGAGGAAAAATTTTTCGTTTTTGGGGTGGACAAAGATCCGGCTGTAATAGAACGGCCGGTTATGGATGTTTTCCGCATTGTTGACGACCTGCCAGTTCCGACCGCCGTCGGCCGAACGGAGGATGACACTTTTCTTGGCCTCGACCAGGGCATAGA
>Ga0209102_1001851_pt1 | contig 10379 bp, 10 predicted proteins | sample ConPoolayeHmetaG_FD_185483 | JGI IMG/M metagenome (GOLD analysis project Ga0209102, IMG submission 185483) | Hot spring microbial mat communities from California, USA to study Microbial Dark Matter (Phase II) - Cone Pool mat layer H metaG... ... | reverse complement strand
AATTGCGTCCCATTCTTGAATTATGTCCTTGGATTTCGCCCATAATTCTGCGAAAGGTGGCTTGTTTGTTGTCTCCTTGATTTCGCTGTATTGGCCTCTTTCAACGATGTCAGGTGAAGGGATGTTGAAGTTTTTGTGTTTTGATAGGACCCATCTGTCGTGTAGTTCTTTTTCTGTTTTGGGGTCCAGAACTCTGAGTTCAGCGGTTATGCCGCGGGTTTTCATTGATTCTGCGAATTCTTTGAATAGTTTTCTGAATTTCTCGTCGGCGTTTTTTATTGAGGTTAGGATTTTGATTTCTTTTACGCTGAGTGGATTTACGGAATCGAGAAGGTATTCGAGGCCGACTTTTGAGAAGTATTTGTCGATCCAGTAGATGAATTCGTCGCATTGGGCTATCATGCGTTGGTATTCGATTCTGTTTTTGAATGGGTCGTCTGGTCTTATTAAGCCTGGTTGCTCTTCGATGGGCATCGTTTCTGTTGAGATTTTTCCGGCGCGGGGACTATATGTTAGGTTTTTCTTTGCAAATTCGCCAGGAGAGATTATGTGCAGCCAGTCATTGACCCTGTTTCTGTATTCTATGGCGAGGTCCATTATGATTTTTAGCTCGGTGCTGTCGAATTCGGCGTTTGGTATTAATAGTTTGAGTAGGCCGCTTGCGATGCGTTTTACTGCTTTTTCGTCTCTTATGGTGTAATCGCCTGTTAGGTTGATTTCTTGGTCTATCATGTGTGTGTAGTTTTGTTTTCTTAGTTCATGCATTATTTCGCAGAAATAGTCTGAGGCTATTCCGTAGCCTCTTGATAAGTGTCGGGTTGACATGCTTATTTTTGGTAGTTCCCAGCCTGGTAGGACGCCGTGGATTCTGTCGATTAGGGCGGAGTCGCGCATGTCTTTTGGGAGGACGTATGTGAAGTCTTCGACTGGCACGTAGCCTGTTTCTTTTTGTTCTACGGTTATGTTGCCCATTAGCATGAGTGCGCATGTGCTGGCTGCGCGTTTTGGTCCTCTTTCGTAGTGTCCGCTTTCCATGTAGTCTTTGAGTTTGCCGATCATTTCGTCTGGGTTTGTGAATTTTACTTTGCTGATTTCGTCGAGGATTATGGCGTCTTTTGCTGCCATTTCTCCGAGTTCGCGTCTTGCGATGTTGTAGAAGAGTGTTGCTGCAGATATGTTGCCGCCTGCGAATATGCGGGTGTAGTATGAGCTGTTGCGGTATAGGTAGGTTTTGCCTGTTTGTTTTGGTCCGAATTCCATGAGGTTTGTGTTGTTTTCGACGAGGGGGATTAGGCGTGTTAGGAAGATGAGTTTTTGTCTTAGGTTGTAGCGTTCGTGGTTTAGTCCGACGGTGTTGAGGATTAGGTCTATCCATTCTTCGAAGGTGAATGATTCTCTGGCTTCTTGGATTATTTTTGTGTCGGTTGTCGTGCATTGAAAAGGCGAGAAGTCTTGTATTAGGATTGGCTCCATTGTTTCGGGTGCGGTGTCGGGTGAGTAGGAGAGGGTTACGAGTCCCCACATTCCTGCCATTAGTAGGTTTTGGTTTTTGTCGAGTACGTCGAGGTTTATCATGCAGTCTTTGAGGTTTAGGTTTTGGAGGTGTGCTCTGTATGTGCCGAGTTCGACGTCGGTTGTTACTTTTACTTCGTCTATGAGCGTTATCTTGCCTGTGGTCATCACGTCGGAGAGGACTTTGTCTCTTTCTCTTGCCTCGTGGTAGTATTTAGCAATGAATTTAGAGAGCTGAGGACCGTAGTTTTCTTCTCCATATTTGTCGGTGAATTTTGAGGCTAAGTATTCTACGACGTATCTTGGAAGCATGAAGAATTCCTGTTTGTTGGCTACTCTTTTGTCAGTTGCGAGGTCTGCAAAAACCTTCTTGGTTTTGTTGAAAAGTTCACTCATTAGCTTTCCTCCAGTAATTCGTCCAGTTTGCCAGTTAGAGATTCCTCTTTTCTGAATCTTTTCTTCTCTTTAACGTGAAGAGTGAACTCGCCTTTTGCCACTTTGCCTTGAACGATTATTTTGTATGGGATTTTATGTTCTCCTTTCGGGAGTGGTGGGACTTTTACCTTAATGGTCTCTTGTTCTTTGTCTGTTTTTAATTCGACTTTTCTGTCTGGCAGTTGCAGTTCTATTTCTACTGTGTCTTTCTGAGGGTTTGTGATAGCCACCTCAAAGCTGCCAGCGGCATTAGGGCTGGTGACAGCGTTCAGAAAGTCAACGGTAACTTCTACAGGTTCTTCTTCAGTCACTTCTTCCTCGACTTCTTCACCACTAAAAAATTTCAAGGATTTTTCAATTTCTTCCAGTTCCTCATTGGTTAGACCATAGAGCTCAGCTACAGTTTTATCTATTTCTTTCTGGACTTGCTCCAATTTTTCTTTTGCTACCAAATCATTTAGCTCGTAATATCTTTTAGCTAACTCATGACCTTTTCGGGAAAGTGAGGATAGTTCAATGTGTATATTGCTTTTTGGGTCAAATTTTGGGATGTTAAGTTGAGCTAATATTTGGGGCTGAAGATGTAAATGACCGTAAGATTTTACTATAAAATTCGCTACTTTTGAGTTGAGTATTGATGTGATGTAATATGCTTCGCTTTCTGAATTAGTTGGAATAAATATTACTGTTTGGTCTGGAATAACGTTTTTTCTTCCGAGAAATTTGTCATTTATATCGCTAACCACTGCGGATGTTAAGGTTGCAGAAATGTCCCGCCATGCCACTTTAAACTTTGAGAAACTTTTAGGTCCACACCTGAAGAGACTGTAGAATTCTCCTTTATATGATTTAAAACCAAACCGTTTCCTTAATTCTTTTTCAAATTCCTTTAGATAGAAGTACGCTTTTGGATATTCTGTCTTCAGAATCCCGCACGAGATAAGCGAGCCATTTTTATAAGGGGCAATTATGTAATGCTTATAACCTGCATAATATGGGAAAATGTCTTTTCCTCGTAAAACAGGGAATAAGATATCTTTTTCTATTGCAGTTGTTACCTCCCTCACTTTTTTCTTACCACTGGTGTAGAGGTTTCGAATAATTGCTACTTCATTGCTTTCTTTAATCTCAACCCAATAAACACCGCTCGGAATAGAATCAACACCCTTATGAGCTCTGTAGTCGGATTTTCCAATGATTTTCTCAAGAAGTTTTATATCTTTTTTTGACGACAGATTAAGCAACGGAGGTATTAGTTTTGCGTCGGATATGACGCCTATGGGCTTGGCAAGAGTAAATAGTCTTTTACTTTTTTTAAAAGCATCATGTAATGAATCACCTTGGTCAATTCTGTAAATAGGTTTCCACACTGTATATTCGACAGGATATTCTGTTTCACAACCTTTAACAGTCAGAAAGAAATTGGTCCTATTTTGGGCACCTTCGAAGGGCTTAATTTCTGTGAGATCGTGAATTTTAATTAGTTTAATCGGAGTTCTGTTTATATTAAATCTGAGAAAACCGGACCCTGTATACGATTTAAATGCTATTTGTGTGATCAAAAATCCAAATTTTCCACCATTTTTCAAATATCTATCCATGCATCTATAACTGAAAAGGATTGAGATATCTACATTTGGAAGGTAGGCTGCGGAAGGCAAAAGTTTGTATCTTTCATATAGAGATTTCAAGGAATTTCTATAGGCTTCTGGAAGACTTCGCCAATGAACCCACGGAGGGTTTCCAACAATATAATCAAACTGTCCAAAAGAACTTATGATGGTAAGCGGGGCGAACGCGTTCTTTATTATTGATGCCCATACATGATTTTTGCCTTCTTCCTCCAGCTTCAAGAAAGTTTTATAGAGACTACCTATAAGTTGCAACTCTTCATCGTTCACGCCAAGCTCTTTTTTAGCTACTCTTTTGAATTCTTCAAGACTGTACTTGAGCCTAACATATCTATCCACGGCTTCGAGTATTCTACCCAACATTCCTCTATCGACCATATCCTTCGGTAATTCAAATTCTCCAACATAAGTTCTAATGGCATACGAAACACCCGTTAAAGTGGTTCTCGTTTCCAACATTATTGAATCAGCAAGGTATATCGGTATCTCTATTGGTCCTTTGGCATACGTCAACAGATCAGCTATTGCCAAGAGATAGTTTGTTCTCGCAGTCAAGATGGCAAGCGGATTTAAGTCAAAGCCAACTACATTATTGAATATATAATTTGATAAGACATCTTTCAGATAATGGTCCTCAGCATATTCCCTTAATCTCTTTATGGTAAGTATAAGAAAAGTGCCTGAACCGCATGCGGGGTCCAAAATTCTCAGATTAAGAGGTTTTGTTGAGTCGTTCTTCTCCATTGCCAACTTCTCGAACTCCCCAACCGTCAACCCTGCTTCGTTTAGCAAAAGCTCAGCCAGCCAATCTGGTGTGTAATATTCTCCCAAATCATGTCTAATCTTCTTAGGCACCAAATTTTGATACAATCTCTTTAACAAGTCTCGGGTGTACTCAGGCTCGAGCACGGGTGTAGCTGGTTCGTAATCTGCCAACCGCTTAGCCAAATCTGCAATTTTATTTGCCGTTTCTTGGTCCAACTCTTCCAAATACCAAGAGAAATAGTCACCTTCAATGAAATTTGTTATATTCAGAAACTTCCTGAACACGCCTCCACTTTCCATATCTTCCAAAGCTCTTTTGAAGAGCTCCAGACCCTTCATGTTCGCATCTTCAAGCTCAGCCACATATGATTTTAGCCATTTACCCGCACCAAAAAGATACGCTACCTCAGCAGCTAAGAGCTTCATCACTAAGGCATAATAAGTATGAACGGCAAAAAGCAACGCACTATAATCTACTTTTCCCGAAAGCCCATATTCTGCCTCTAAACCCTTCAACTTCTCAGGACTATACGCACAAACCTGCGAAAACAACCGTTTCCAATCGTTAAACAACGCCTCAACTTTTGGACTCTTAGAAGACGTAACCTTACCATAGAGAACACTAACCATCTTAATCGCCATATCGCTCTTGGGTCCAAAATCCTTAAGCAACTCGTCAACAGCCAGTTTCTTCCGCCTAAGCCCCCTAATAGCCTCAACAAGCCTCAGAACAGTCTCCCTATTCAAATCATAAGGACCCCTCAACAACCAAGTCTTACTCTTCTCATCATAACGAACAAAACCAATCCTGTCAGCCAAAATCACGCCCAAAAACAGCTTAAACCTACCCTCAACCTCAGCCTCCTCTTTGATATAACCAATCAACTGCTCCTTAGCCCTCGCAACATCAGGCTCCCGCAGCAGCTTTCCAGGAGCCTTATACTCAATAACCACATGACCATAAAGCGCATCAATCCTCCCACCAGTAACAAACGTGTACTTCTCATGCCTCGGCGAAGGAATACCCAACTTGGAAATAACTTCACTCTGCAGAATCCCAGAATCCCTTATCCTCAACTCTTCCTCATTCTCAGCCGTAGCAGCAGCACGCTTAAGCCCAACCAGAACCTTATCCACATCAATCTGCTCAATCGAAGCCATAGCCACTATTTCCTCTTAGCCTTAGGAATCGTAAACCTCGATTTCGGACTCTCATAAACATTAAACTTCGTCTTGCAATGCTGACACTCATAGCGTTTTACATCATAGAACCTAAACTTCCATGACTTCAAAGGCTTACTTAAAAGCTCACTACCACATTTCGGACATTTAACACTCATATCTAATCCTAATTTAATAGTTAAATCGCTATTCCTAAAAAGCTTACCATAGCATATGGAAAAACCTACACTCAGTCACCCCACAATGCTTGTTAACTCTATTTCGATGTAAGTGGCTTTCCCAGAGCCAGCACCATCTACTTTAAGCCCAGTATTTTGACCTTTTACGTAGACCAATAGTAAGGTTCAGCCGGCTCTATCGCAGAATTATTGTATGATAATGAGCCTATTTTCAACTCCAAAATGCCACTTGCGTTTGAATAGAACTCAGGCAACCAAATCATATTCCCCAAACTAATATTCTAAGACGAATATTTTTATTAGGCATTTGCCATTGTCAAATGATGAAAGAATTGTTATTCTGTTAACAGCGACTAAAAGAACATAGGCTATGGAAAGTTTGTAGAGCACCATATTTTTAGGCTTTAAACAACGTTTAGATTCTCGCTTTTATCGCACTAACAACCCTATTTTTCAGTGATTCCATGGAGTCAAACTCGATACTTACGTAAGCTAAATCTTTATATTCTTTAGACATTTTATTTCCAACGAACTCAGCATTCTTTTTCTTAGTCAAAGCGCCACCTTTATCGTAATAAGGGGAAAAAGCATGGATGAAAATAAGCTTCTTTCCTTCAAATTCGCTTCCCTTTTCTTCGAGGTATCTGTATATTTTAGCAACATTGTTAACGGGGTCTGCTCTCTTCAATTCAGCTTCAACTATACAGACAAATTCAGAGAGCGTTGCGTAAACATCGATACTACCAAAACCCGATAATGCATGGCTTCTCCATATCACACCAAAAAATTGATTCAAAGACTTAGAAAGTTCTTCTCTCACACTCTTTTCGCTTTGCTCAAGTATACTTAAATATGCTATCATTATTCTGCTCCTCATAATCTGTAGAAACATTTGCAATATTTTAACTCGTATCCGATTGCTTCCCATATCCTTGCTTCACGTATAGCATCCTCAAATGTTTCAAAATCAAACCAGTGCACTTGTCCGTATTTGCCTGGAGCACCACCTCTCTTTCTGATGTGACCGCATGGATATTTATGGATGACAACATCTTTAACAAAATCGTTGACTTTAACCGCATACATCGTATTCCGCAAAAACTTGACGGAGAAAGTATTTAAAATTTGTTCCTTCTTTGTGATTGCTTTCAAAACTCTTTCATACTTCTTTCGCCCAGTAAAATAAGTAGGCTTTTTATAGCCTTATCATTAAGTGAAGTTTGATATCATCGATTGGTCGGCGGATCCTAATACTTTCCACATACCGATTGAAGACATTTTTTAAATAATACCGCGCAAAATATTATGACAAAGGTGCAAATCGCATTGGAAGACTCAATAAGGGATAATTCATTTAAAAAAATTGTCTCCGAGCTTTCTTTAGTTTTATGGATGGATTCCACAAAAAACGCATTTAAAGAAACTGTTCCCTCCGCCAGGGAATCAGTGTCAATCACAAAACAGGTCTTTGCTGAAAGGATAGATAATTATGAGAAGAAAATTATCCCCATTATTGATGATACAATTCAAAAAGTTAACATTTTATCTCTAAGTGAAGCTTCCATTCGGAATTTGCTTGAATTTCGCGACTTGATAAAACAAGAAACTTTTGAACTAAGTAACGCCATAAAATCACTTGAAAGTTTACTTAAAATTTATGACAAACTATATTATTGGGCTATTAAGGAACTATAATCATAACACATGCAAGCATCTACATGAAAGTGCTAACTCATTCATAAATGCAAACATTTGCCATTAGAAACGTGACGCTCTTATTCTTTTCTGTTAACGATGACTAAGAGAACATAGAGGGATAACCGGACAAGATCTTGCTGGAAATGTTTGAAAATATGCTACGTGTGACCACTCCGTGACTGCAATTATAATATTGCTATTGCGAAATATTGTTTTGTAGAAGAAGTGCTTCTTTTTGACAATCATGTTTTTGGTTAGTCCAGTGTTATTTGGAATTCGCAGTAGTGGTCTCCTTTTGCCATGCATTTTGTCTCCTCGGAAGTTGCGTGTTTTCCTGTCAGTGTTTCTATTAGTCCTTCAAGGTATCCTTTGACAAAGTAGCATGATGGCGTTTGAGAATATTGTCCTCTTGCGAAGACATTGTCATATATGCGTATGATGAACTCGCCTGTTTTATCCCTTAAGAAAGTCTTTTCTATTCTGCCCCATCCCCAACGAGCATATGAACGCGCAATTTTGTAGAAAACGGCATTGAGGCTTTCTTCTTCTTTCAGATGTGTTTGGAAGACCTTAGCCATTGATCTTCCAGCCCCTTTCCCAGCAGTATACCAGACTAGGCTACTGCCTGTTCCAAGCACTTTGTTAACTTCCTCAAATATTCCTTGCAAAGCCTCAACTCTTAACAAAATCTAGTCAACACCCAAATGCCTAATTCGCCCTTCACGCACTCGTTTGACTTTAACCTTTTTTAGGCTGGACTCCACGGCAATCACCAAAACAAAAGTAAAAACGACGTTTTAAATGATTTATGAACAGAAAATACCGATTAAAAACCTTTAAAGGTCAGATTTTGAGTCAGAATAAAAAACAGCGCCAAAACTTAAGCCAATTCGGTGTTGAGCAGAAGAGTTTTCTATAATTGAGATTCAGTAAAGTTTAAAGATGAATTTTTGTTTTCTGAAATTTTCTGGGGGGAGGTCTTGGCTAAGAAAGCCATAATTGTAGTGGCACTTGTGGAGGAAAGCGAAGAAAAAGAGAATGTGGAGTTGGAGAGGGAAATACTCGAGGAGTTGTCTAAGGCTCCGCATGTGATTCCATGGATGAAAAAAGTGTTGAAGGTAGAAGTTGTAGAGTAGCCTTAGAGTCGTTTTTCTGCAAAATCATGGCTACGAAGTTGAGGATTCTGTCTTTTCCGTTAAGGATTGCCTTTACAGTTTCTGCGCCTTGCTGCGTTAAAGCGTATATCCTTTTCCTTCCATTCTGTTTGCCTCTCAATAGTCCCTTCCTTTCCATGTCATAAAGGCAGGAATAGACAGTTCCGGGGCTGGGTAGAAAATGATATTTTAACTGCAGATACTTGATGACGTCGTATCCGCTGATTTGGCTGCCATAGCCATTTAAAGATACGAGAATCAACAAATCCATGAAATAGTTGAGAATTCTCCTCTCAACTCCTCTAACGACGTCAGAGACAAGGGAAGTGTTCGCTCTCAAGCCCATCCCCCCAAAAAAATGGTCAGAGTTCATTTTTAAATTTTATTCAAAATCCGACACCGCAGACTTAAATCACGAATGCACTCTTCCATGCAAGTTTCCGACACCCAGCGTTTATACTCAAACGCATCATACGCCAGAAACATAAGCAGTAGTTGCTGGAGTTAAAGCAAGAAATCTGATAAAGGAGCTTTAGAGAAGAATTGGCATTTTGTTGTTGTTTTCTTCTTCTGTTACGGGTAGTGCTTGTTTTAGTTCTCTGAAGGCTTTAATTACTGTTATGCCTCGAGGGGTTATCATGTAAACTCTTCTGTCTTTTCCCACTGTTCTCTCTTCAACTAAACCCTGTTTAATTAGAAAGTTCATGTATCCTTTGAGGGCGCTACAGTTTATGTTAGCCTTATACATTATATGCGTTAATTTTAAAGGTCCACGATGGGCCAAAACACGCAAGATGTCCATGTAAGTTTCAAGCTTGGACCTTCGCATCACGAAACCCCAATGCCTTTGTTAAACTTTTTGACATAAACTCTTTACGCACTCAAAATACCTATATGGAATAAAGAAAGAAAAACTGAATTACCAAGCATAATCCAGAATGTTCTCTGAGACGTGTAGCCATATTTTGTGCAGACAAGAACTGCTATCTACCACACATCTCTTCTTGTTTATGCTTCTGTTTCACACACTGTTTAACATATTATTACAGGTAAGGAGAATGTTATGTAAAGGTTATCTTTAGATTCGGAAGTGAACGAAATTGTTATATCGTAAGAATTACTATATGCAACTATGTTTTATGCGAAGAGTGTGTGCGAGCGAGTGCGCAACTATTATAATCTCAAGGTTTAACCGTGGAACGGGTGCTATGATGTGCTGACCATTAAAAGAGTCAGAGAGAAAAGCTCAACTCTTAAGGTAATCGTTGCGATTCTCGTTGTATGTTTTTCTGGGTTAACCTATGGAATAGGACGTGTTTACAGTTTGACAATAACAGATCTACATTTCTCTGATGTCTCTGTGATATTCACCAATTCAACGTATCAATCTGTTAGAGAAAAGCCGACAGGATGGTTTGAAATAGGGCAAGATGCTGACATCATGCTTTCGGGAATTGACTTCAATAATTCCGGCGGTCCGCTACTTTTTAACCACCCCTCCGGCATCGCCAGCGATGGTCAACGTCTTTTCTTAGCCGACACGTTTAACAACAGGGTGCTCGTTTGGAACACCCTGCCCGCGGGAAATGTGCCGCCTGATCTCGTGCTTGGGCAAAAGGACTTCACCTCAAACGACCCCGGATCCGGAAGGGACCAGATGAACTGGCCTTTCGGCGTGGCCACAGATGGCACACACCTCGTCGTGGCCGATGTGAACAATGGTCGCGTTATAATATGGAACAGCATACCCACTGAAAACGGCACACCGGCTGACATTGTTCTCGAGGGAGGGGAATGTCCTTGGGAAACACCTCCACCTGAGG
>Ga0209102_1001850_pt1 | contig 10383 bp, 6 predicted proteins | sample ConPoolayeHmetaG_FD_185483 | JGI IMG/M metagenome (GOLD analysis project Ga0209102, IMG submission 185483) | Hot spring microbial mat communities from California, USA to study Microbial Dark Matter (Phase II) - Cone Pool mat layer H metaG... ... | reverse complement strand
CTCCTCGGCTGGCCCGTGTTCGATGAGCTCCCCCATATAGAGAAAAGCGAGATAATCCGCTATTCTTTTTGCCTGACGGAGGATGTGGGTGACGACAATGACGGTATAGTCTTTCTTCAATTCGATTAACCGCCTTTCCACGTTCTGGCTTGATTGAGGGTCGAGGGCGGAGGTCGGCTCATCCCCGAGGATGATATCAGGCTCGACAGCTAAGCCTCGGGCTAAGCAAAGCCGCTGCTGCTGGCCGACCGAAAGTCGAGCCGCCGGCTCGGAAAGCCTGTCTTTAACTTCGTCCCAAAGCTTGGCCATTCGGAGGTAATGCTCGACGATCTGGTCCAATTTTTTTCTGTCTCTTTGACCGTGGAGGCGAGGCCCATACGCTACATTATCATAAATGGACATGGGGAGAACCTGCGGCTTTTGAGAGAGGAGGCCCATTTTTTTCCGAACGTGCGTCACCTCCGTTTTTGGGTCGTAGATATCCTCTCCGTCGACCAATATTCTGCCGCTAATTTTGACCCCATCCACCGGCTCTATTAACCGGTTTAAGCACTTCAACAGGGTGGTCTTGCCACAACCGGAGGGTCCGATGATGACGGTAATTTTCTTGTCCGGAATGTCTATCGTGACATTCTCCAGAGCCCTCTGCTTGCCAAAGTAAACGCTCAAATTCTGGATCCTGATGTGCGGTCTTTGTTCCATGGCTCTCACCTCTTGTCTCCTATTTAGACGATGTGTTTCTTGTATTTCTTAATGAGGCCTCGGCTCAGCAAGCTGATGGCTAAGATAATGACCGTCAGCACAGCCGCCGAGGCATAGGCTCTGGCCTGAACTTCTGGAAAAGGGGTGCCCAGTTGGAAGAAAATGGCCAGGGGCAGCGTTGCCGCTGGCTGGAGCAAGGAACTGGGAATCCGGTCGGAGAATCCTGCCGTGAAAAGGACCGAGGCGGCATCACCGATGCCGCGGCCAAAACCCACCAAGATGGCTGTCAGGATGCCGGGGAGGCTCTGCCGGACGACAACCTTCAAAGCGGTTTCCAGCTTGGTTGCGCCGAGGGAATAGGAGGCCTCCAATAATTCGGGGGAAATCAGGCGGAGGACTTCGTCCATAGCTCGACTCATGATGGGCAACTCAAGAAGGGCCACCGTGATGATGCCGGCCAGAAGAGAAGCTCTCAGCCCGACCGCAACCATAAGGATGAATCCGAACGCCCCGAAGACAATAGAGGGAACTCCCCACAGAACATCGAGAGAAAACCTGGCCCAAACAGCTAACCAGGACCTTTTTGTTGCATAAACATTGATAAAAAGGACGATGGGAAGGCCCAACAGGAGGGCCAGGAGCGTCGCTCCGGAAGCGAGGTAGAACGAACCAACGATGGCGTTGAGGATTCCTCCTTCTCGGCCCAAATAGTAGCCACCCCTGGGTGTCTGATAAACGATGGACAGATTCAAAGCCGGAAGCCCTTTCCAGATGATCGTACCGATGATCAACACCACGCCAGCGCTGACGAGTGCGATCGACGAGAGCATCAGGACGCGGAAAAATTTTTCTTCAGCCTTCCTTCGACGAAGATGGTCCGCCGCCGAACGCTGGCTCACCCCGCTCTCCTTTCGATTCTAACCAGAATGATCCTGGCTAAGATATTGAAGGCCAAGACAATCAAGAGGAGAATTCCCGCCGCCACCATGAGCGCTGAGTCGTAGAGGGGAATGGACATCATCTCCCCATAATTATTGGCGATCAGGGCGGGTAGAGGATAGCCTCCATCGAACACCGATGTCGGAGCCTTGGGGATGTTGCCGACGACCATCAACACGGCCATCGTCTCCCCGAGCGCTCGCGAAAGACCGAGAACGATTGCCGCGATAATGCCGGGTAATCCCTTTCTGAGGACGACGTGCTTGACTGTCTCCCACCTGGTTGCACCCAGGGAGAGCGATGCCTCCCGAAGCTCCTTGGGGATCGAGGAGAGAACTTCAAGAGAAACAAAGATGATGGTGGGAAAAATCATGATAGCCAGAACGAGCCCGCCGGCCAGGATGCTGTAGCCGCTCGAATAGTGGCCTAAAGAAGAGGCCAGCCGGGCAACGGCGGGAACGACGACGAGGACACCCCAAACTCCGTAGATGACCGAGGGAAGACCGGCCAGCAAATCAATCATCGGCCTGAGGAATTCCTGGGCCGACCGAGGAGCGTATTCGGAAAGATAGATGGACGAAAAGAGGGAGATGGGCACACTGATGATCAAAGCCACAGCCGTTACCCACAGAGTGCCCATGATAAAAGGAAAAAACCCGAATTCACCACAACCAGGGGCCCAGGCAGTCGAAAAGAGCAAGGAAAATAAGGGCTTCGCGGCCAGGATCGGCCGGCTGCGCAGGTAAAGGCCGATGATGATGAGGAAAACGATGAAACCGGGGAAAAAGGTCAAGAAAAGCATCCCCCGGGAAGCTATTTTGTTTTTAAGCAGCCTTATGTTATCCATTCGTCAACGCGAATCGATTTTTTCCAAACCCTCGGCCAACTTTTCTGGGTCCAATTCCACATAGCCTGCCTCAGCGACATACCGCTGGCCCTCTTTCAGTATCCAGGCCAGAAAAGTAACAAGCAGCGAATTCTTCGGCTTTCCTTTTGTCACCAGGTAAAGGTCGCGAGCTGGAGGGGATGGATAGATTCCCCGGGCTATCGCCTGAGTGAAGGCGTCGCGGTTCGCGTAAAAATCTTCGTCTTCGTCGATTCGGCCATTCCCATTGAGGTCAAGAGGCAAAATGACAAGCCCCTGGACCGGCTTTTTTGTCCTGGAATCATAAGCATAGTTGATGTTGTTGAACCCAATGGCCAATGCGTCGCGGCGGACTGCCTCAGCCAGGCCCGGATCGCCGTAAACACCGACGCCCCGGAGGTCTTCCTGTCTCTTCTCGAGGAAGGCGGCCCAGCTCTCAGCTGCTCCACAGGCGTCGGACCGCGTATAAACATGGAGTGGAGCTTTTGCCTGGCTCCCCAGCACATGGCCCCAGGTGGTCGCCGCTTCCGTTACCCAGATTTGAACACACAGTTGCCTCGTCACGCCGTGCCGGAGAAGCTGAGACCGGAATGGGTTTTTCTCGCTCACTGTCGGCACGACCGCATCCCGGCAAACGGCGATGGGCAGCGCCCCCTTCTCCGCCTCCGCCGAGTGGATGTTCCGCGAGACCATGCCAATATCGACGAGGCCGGCCAAGACATCGGCCATTCCCTTGCCCGCACCTCCCGCTTGGACATCGATATGCACGCGGGGATAGAGCTTTGTGAACTCTTCGGCCCATCGGACAACCATCGGATAGAGAGCCCAGGCACCCGAGATTGTCAGGCTTCCTTCTAAGCTCTTTCGCTCGAGCTGAGCAAGGGAATGGACCATAGCCATGGTCAAGGTCAGCCACAGGCCGAGGGCAATTTTTTTCCTTTTCATGCTGTCGCTCTCACCATATTCGGTCATGGTTTCGTCGATGAACTCTCGTTCTCCTCATGCTCCTGTCGCTCTTATACCCATAAAAACTATATAATCGATAGGTAAAGTAAAGTATTTTTGCTTGCTTTACAGCCATAAATCACGTTAGGCTAATTACCCCGCTTGGCGCGACTTGCCCTTAACGTCTTCTCTTTATCAACCAAATCGGCGAAAGTCGTCCTCTCCGTAATCTCGGCGACGGCGTCCCGAACTTCCTTCCACAGCCATTTGAGCGTACAGGTGGCCTCGTGCGGGCAGACGGCGTGGGCCGTTACGCTAACGCAGTCGATGGGAGCGAGCGGACCGTCCATAACGCGGATGACCTCAGCGACGCTAATCTGGTCCGGGGGTCGAGAAAGCGAATAACCGCCGTTCGGCCCTTTCCGGCTTCGGAGGTACCCCGCCCTTTTGAGCTGGAGGAGTATCTGTTCCAGGAACCGCGGCGGGATATCCTGGGCCCGGGAAATGTCGCGAATATGGAGGGATTTCTTTTCATAATGCCGGGCCAGTTCGAGCATGGCCCGGCTCGCGTACTCGCCCTTGGTCGAAAGTCGCATCCGCTCTTCTCTTCTTTTTTAGCCCTATTGTCGACTAATTCAATCGACTATGTCAATATACGAACATCAGGTCATCTTGTCAAGGCATTCCATCCATTTCGAAATGATCGAGCTGTTCTTCTGATAAAAAATGTAATAATTAAGGATTTATCTTCGTTTTTGGCGTGTTTTTCCACCCCCTTTCTCGCACAATTTATTGCTTTTCAATAAAATAGCGTGGTCCGACCCCAAAAGAGGATACGAGTTTCCTCGCCGGGGAAACGAGCGGGTTTCGGAATCCCAACCCCGAGCCTGGCCGGGGGTGAACCATGACAGGACCCGTCGGGTGCTTTGACCGGAAATTTCGGGGAGATTGCAAAAGGGGAAGGTATCCCCTAAAATGGACTCCCATGCCCTTCCTGTTTTCTCCTCGCCGAATTTGGCAAAGATTCCTCGACTTCCCCTTGCGCGTCAAGTTCATCCTCAGTTTTCTCGTCGTCATCAGCTTCGGTGGCATCGTCTCGCTTTTTTTTGGCACGCGGCTCGAGCACGAAACGATTTTCTCTCTCGCTCAAGCTAAAGTAAGGCATGACCTCGCCTCCGCCTGGACCGTGTATAACGAAAAGCTCAACGACATCCGGGACATTGTCCGACTCAACGCCAGTCGAGACGCCATCCAGAAAGCCCTTATTGGCCGGGATCGAGAGGTCCTCTGCCAGCTCCTCGGTCGCGTCCAGCGCGAATTTGCCATAGACATCTTGACCATCACCGACGAGTCGGGAAAGGTGGTCGCCCGAGCCAGGCGTTGTGAAAATTTCGGTGATGACCAGTCCACGGACCCGCTCGTCCGCCATGCCCTGGCCAAAGAAGTGGTCACGGCAACAGAAATCATCTCCCGGGCTGAGCTCCTCAAGGAAGGGGAAGACTTGGCCGAACGTGCCTACCTCGAGTTTATCCCCACTCCCAAGGCTGCGCCGCGGGCCGAGGGGCGAGAAGAGAACGGCATGATGCTCAAGGCTGCCGCGCCCGTGACCACTGACTACGGCGAAATTCTGGGGGTCCTCTATGCCGGCATCCTCCTCAACCGTAACTACGAAATCGTCGACCGGGTCAAAGACATGGTTTACAAAGGGGAAAAATACAAGGGAAAGGAGATCGGCACCGTCACGATCTTCCAGAATGACCTCCGCATCTCGACCAACGTGACCGACGAAGCCGGCCAGCGAGCTATTGGCACTCGGGTCTCCCGGGAAGTCTACGAAGCTGTCCTCGTCCGGGGCTGGCCCTGGATTGGCCGCGCCTTTGTCGTCAACCACTGGTACATCACGGCCTACGAGCCCATCCGGAATTTCCAGGGGAAGATCATCGGCATGCTCTATGTCGGCATGCTGGAAAAGCCTTATATCGACCTCCGCAACAACGTCATGCTGACCTTCACCGGCATCGCCGGGCTGTGCGTCATCATCCTCCTCATCCTCCTGTCCGTTATCACGTCGAGCATCATCAACCCCCTTCAGCGGATGGTCCTGGCCACTCAAAAGATCGCGCAGGGAGATTTAAACCACAAAGTGGGGGTTGGCTTCAGGGACGAAATCGGCAAGCTCGCCCAGTCCTTCAACCAGATGACCGAAAAACTGAAGCTGGCCAACGAGAACCTGATTCAGTGGGGAAAAACGCTGGAAAGAAGGGTTGAGGAGAGGACCAGGGAGCTGCGCGAGATGCAAGACTTCCTCGTCCAGTCGGAAAAGCTCGCCTCCTTGGGCAAGATTGCGGCTGGCATCGCCCACGAAATCAACAACCCTCTCACGTCCATCCTCATCAACACCCATCTCATGCTCGAGAAGCTCGACCGTCGGGACGAGTTCTACGAAAGCTTAAGTCTTATCGCCGACGAGACCTCTCGGTGCACCCAGATCGTCAAGGGCCTGCTCGAGTTTGCTCGCCAAAGCCCGCCCCAGAAGGTCTTCACCGACATCAACGACCTCATCGACAGGACGACCCAGCTCCTGGAAAATCAAGCCTCTTTCCAGAACGTCCGGATTGTCAAGGAGCTCGACCGCTCCTTGCCCCTCCTCAAGCTCGACCGGAGTAAAATCCAGCAAGTCTTCTGGAACCTCATGGTCAACGCTTGCGAAGCCATGCCCAGAGGTGGTCAACTTTCTATCGCCTCCAGGCTTTCGGCTGATAAGCGAAGCATCGAAGTCCGTTTTATCGATACCGGGGTGGGCATCCCGAAGGACCATATCCACAAACTCTTCGACCCCTTCTTCACCACTAAAGCTTCTGGAACAGGCCTCGGCCTGGCCATAAGTTACGGCATCGTCCAGCAGCATCAGGGGAGGATCGATGTCAAGAGCGAGCCCGGCCAGGGCACTGTGTTCACGGTGAGTTTTCCGCTGGAAGACCATCCTCATCAAATAGACAAGGGAGGAACGCCCCATGGCTAAAAAAAGCAGAAAGAGAATCCTCGTCGTCGATGACGAGATCACCGTCTGCAAGAGCATCCGTCAGGCCATCGAGAGAGAAGACTATGAAGTCGAGATGGCCCTGAGCGCGGAAGAGGCTCTTCAGAAAGAAGAAGCCAGTCCTTTTGACCTCATTATCACCGACCTCATGATGCCCGGGATGAGTGGTCTCGACCTTCTCCAGCACCTCAAAAAGAAGAAGCCCCACGTCACGGTTATCATGGTCACGGGCTACCCGACCATCCGAACGGCCGTCGAGTCGGTGAAGCTTGGCGCCTTCGATTATTTGCCCAAGCCATTCACGCCGGCCGAGCTGCGCAGCCTCGTCTCCCGAGCCTTCAAAAAAACGGAGGGGGAAAAAGAGAAAGAAGCTGAAGCGATGGAAACCAGCATCCCCGCTGGGTACTATTATATGCTTGGTCACACCTGGCTTCATGTCGAGGAAGAAAACCGAGTCACCGTCGGCGTCATGCCCGAATTTCTGAAGACTGTAGGCATCATCACCCATCTCGAGCTTCCCCGAGTGGGGGACGTGATCATGCAGGGTGAGGTGTGCGGCAAGGTCACTGACCGGGATCAGTTCACGCACCGCATCTGGTCACCTGCCTCCGGTCGGGTCATCACGGTCAATTCAGCGCTGCTCGAGGACTTCTCGCTTCTTCGTCGCTCGCCCTTTGACCAGGGTTTCCTTTTCCGCCTCGAACCTACTCAGCTCGAGGAAGACCTCCAAGGTCTCCTCCTTGCCCGTTAGCCGGAGGCACACCGGAAATCATGGACGGGGAAACTTTTTCGGCTCCGCCTCCCTTTCCGTCCGCTTTTTTCGGGTTTTTCAGGTCTCTCCTCAAAGAATTCAACCCGCGCTGCGTCGCCTTTCTGGATAAGAAAGGGGAGTGGGCAGAGAATCCTGTCCACCGCCGAGACAGAATTGCCCATCATTTTCTATTCGACCTCTGGAAAAAAAGGGACAGCGCCTCCCCGGCCAGCCTCGAGACAAGCCTCGCTCTTTTTTTCGACGAACAAGCCTGGTCCTTAGTTCAAAAATTTGGCCAATCAAGATGCCAAGGAAATGCCTCCCTTTTCATCTTGGAAAGCCTCCTCTGGATTCTCGAGCGCTGGAGCTTGAGGCGATTGGCGGAGGAGAGGGTCGCCGATTGGAACAGGCTTGGCCTGGCCCTGAAGAGCCATTTCCGAAAAGAGCTCCTCAAACTCGAGGCCGAGCTCGAAGGGGTATTTTCAGAGGAAGAGAGAGATCTCTTTTCTCATCTCGCCTCCCGGGGAGAAAGAGCCTTGTCGTCCCTTCTTGAGCCAGTGGTCGAGCTCATCGCTGAGGAGGAAAAAATAGGCACGACCATCGCCATGCTGCTCGAGGAAGCTTCTGCCCCTGACCGGAGAGACGAAGCTTATGCGGCCATCATGGACAGGCTACAGCCGCCCATGGGCATCGTCACCGAGCTCCCGATGTCCCTTTTCCTTCCATCCCTCCGCCTTCTTCTTGCCCCCGAGGTCGATGTCTCGAGCGGCATTCCTTATATGGCTTCTGTGGCTCTGAGTATCTTCAAGGATTCTCGATCCGCCAGAGTTCTCATCGAGGCGCTCGAGCATTATCCTCTCGCCTGCACAAAAATCAGGGAGAACCTCATCTACACGCTCGGCCATCTTCGCGAGGAGACATCCGTCTCGGCCATTGCCCGAGTGCTTGAAGCACCGGACGAGCTTCCGGCTGAACCCGGCTCGTCTCCCCGGGCACCCTGTTTGCTTCTCGAGCAAAAAGAAGAGGCTATCTGGGCGTTGGGCAAAATCGGGCATGCTTCTACCAAAGCATTGTCCTCCCTTGTTCGTTACGTCGACCATCCTTCTCCCCGCCTCAAGACTTATCTCGCCTGGACTCTCGGAGAAATCGGGCGGGCGCAGAAGGAAAAGACTGGGGGCATCAGCGCTGACCTCGTCATTGCCCTCCTTCGCTTTCTCAAGGAGAAGAATAAACAGGTCTTCGAAGAGGCGGCCAGCAGTCTTAAAAAAATCCAAATGCCCGAGTTCCTCCATTCTCTCTATCTTTACAGCGCGGGCGCGGTCAGTATCCTGAGCCTTCCGCCAGCGCAACGTGGATTGAACGAGCTTTCTGAAACCATTCACTACTTGCTGAAGACCAAAAAGAGGGTGGTTGTCGCCGTCAACGGGGATTCCGGAACAGGAAAGACTTACTTCTGCCAGGCCCTGGCGGGCGGGTTTGGAGGCCTCCCGGCTTCCCAGATTCTCTACCTCATGCGCGACTCCAAGCCCGGACAAAAGATTTTTAACCGGCTGCTCGGGCTCAGATGGTTAAGGCAACATATCGACCCAGCCTACTATGAGGATTATCCGGTGCCCGAGGCAGAGGACAACCCGGAAGCTTTCTTCCGCCAATTTCTTGATGAAAACGCCGACAAGCGAGTCATCCTCCTCGATGGCTGCCGCGATCGTCACTACTTTCAGAAAGTTATCGACACCTTCTACCAGCACGGCGAGCTCGATGTCGAGGTCAATTTCCGGGCCAACTTTTCGACCCGCCGTCTTAACCTCGAAGAAAGGGAGCGCGCGCTTGAAAGTGTCAGGCTCCACCTGGCTTTTCTGGAAGAGCCGGCACTCGAGGACACTTCCTTCTATCAGCAAGGCCTGGTCATCCTCTACGACCTCGATAACTCTCTCGGCGCCAGGCTCGACCAAGAGGAGACCCGGCAGCTCTTTACCACAGGTCGGGTTGATTCCTGGAGCGAGTTCATCCGGCTCGGCCATTTCGGCGGAGAAACGAAGCACGGCGAGCTCCAAGAAAGAGACCTCTTTCTGGAATCCAAGAAATTTACCCTTCACGAAGAAAAATGGCCAGGCACCCGACACCTTCCCTTCTCCTTCGAAGAGGAAATCCTAACGCCCCGGCTGAACGACGATTTAGAAAAGGACCCCAACCTACTGATGACCGTGCTGCCTGGAAAGCTCGACCCCGACCGGCTGCGTTTTTATGCCCAAGATCAAGTCGCAGGCGCGGGGAGAAAGGGAAATGTTTTTGTGCTGACGCTTCACGACTATCGCCTTTTCCAGGCCTCGCTGGGAGCTTCTTTCTTAGAGTTAGGACTGCTGGGTCGGACATTCTTCCTCTGGACTGAAAATCGCCAATTCCTTGGCCTTTCCTTCGAGAATAATAATATCACTGAATACTTCACCTCCCCTAAGAACCAGGTGTCCTTCGCGACCTGGCCGCCCGACCGTCTCATCACCGCTGATGACGAAGGCTCGATAGACATCTGGGACTTCGCCGAACAGAAAATTTTCCGCCTCTCGGCCGATTTTCCTCCCTTGACCGCTCTCGCTACCGACCCAAGCGGCAAAATCTACGCCTCGAATCCGGAAGGCATGTGGCGGTTCGATTTTCCACGAAGAAAGCTGGAACGAATCCTCGGCCTCGACGCCCCTGTCCGTCTCATCCGACCCTTTTTTAGGGAAAGAATCTTAGCTATCGAGGATAAGGATGATATTTCAACCCTTCCCCGAATGTTTATTTGCGATTTAGCCAAGAAAAGCGTTCTCCCACTGTCAGTGCCTCTTCCTGGGAGGATAAACTCTGCCCACTTTTCTGCTGATGGAAGAATCGTTATCGGGTTAACCGCCCCTAGCCCCACTGGCAATTTCCATCCCCGGACACTCGCCGTGCTCAGCGTCGCTCAGGGAGCGTGTCTTGTCTCGACTCTGGGCGGCCACGATAAAGAGACCCGGGACCTTCTTCTCCTCGGTCCTCGCATCATCACCTGCGGCGAGGAAAGCGACGGAACCTCGAGCATCCGAATCTGGGGGAGTCCTTTCTACGTCCGGACCGAAATGAGCAAGCTCTTATTGCGGGGTCGGACCACGCTAACTTATT